>JACKQG010007070.1_pt1 | contig 11493 bp, 7 predicted proteins | sample 8237621 | NCBI WGS metagenome assembly JACKQG01 (sample SAMN15677084, study PRJNA649215) | marine metagenome | biome: marine; feature: Black Sea; material: saline water; isolation source: suspended particulate matter (SPM) from the Black Sea western gyre | collected 2013-06-09/2013-06-10 | depth... | reverse complement strand
CAGTAATAAGTGCAAGCGGTGCGTTTTCTAGCGTGCAATCATTGGGAACAAATCGTTCTTGTAATAACCGGTCAAGAACAGGATGTCTACCATTTTGAATATCAAGTATTGGGTGCTCAACAATTGTTGGTCTGACATATCCAAAGACAGTTGCAACTTCAGCAAAACACGCAAGAGTATCTAGTCGAGCAATTACATCTGCAAAACTAACAATATCGTGAATGCAACTATTGATTTCATTGCATAAATCTCTGAAGAGTTGTTGCTCTCGTAAAAGAGCCGACGATTCGGCGCTGAGAACTTTGTTTTCAAAAACCTTAAGTTCAGGTGTGATAAACCGCTCAGCATTTTTCAGCGTTTGCTTCCGCGTGAAGTTATCTGGGACGCGATCTGCTTGTGCCCTTGAAACTTCAATGTAATAACCAAACACTTTGTTGTAACCAACTTTCATCGTACCAATGTTGGTTTCTTCAACTATTTGTGCTTGGTATTGTGAGAGCCACTGCCCAGCGTCTCGTTGTAATGTTCGTGCTTCGTCAAGTTCAGCATCAAACCCATCAACAAAGAGTCCGCCATCACGCATATGGGTTGGTGGCGATTCTCTGCACCGTTGAGTAATCATTTCAGCAAGAGGTTTGAGTTTAGCGGATAGCTCGTTTAATTCGTTTCGGAAAGTTGTAAACGCTTCTCCCTGAAGTTCGTTTGCTATGGTATCACTACCAAAGATTGACTTTCCCAGTGCAACAATGTCTCTTGGTGTAACGCGAAAAGTTGCAATCCTTCCAGCAATCCTAGCAATATCCTGCACCTGATCGAGAGATCCGCGGATTGTAGAACGCAGAGATGCATCATCCGTAAATGTTGAAACGATATCTTGCCGTTGTTCAATGGCGTTTCTATTGGCAAGTGGTTCGCATAGCCATCGACGCAATAATCTTTTCCCCATAGAAGTTCGGCACCGTTGCATCACCCATAAAAGTGACCCCTCGCTAGAATTACCGCGAATAGTTTGTTCAATTTCTAAACTACGAATGGTAGTAGCATCAAGGGAAACAAAACCTTCGCTTTTATGCACGGTAGGTGGCTGCAGATGCACAAGGGCACTGCTTGAAGCCTGTGTTACTCCAATGTAATCGAGTATTGCTCCAGCAACACCGACAACAGGATCTTCTTCATCAAGACCAAACCCAGCAAGAGTAGTTACTCCAAATTGTTTCTTAAGAAGATTAGAGCCTTCAATAACATCAAAATGCCACGGCTGCCTTTTTGTTGAAGAGATTCCACACTTTTCAATGATTGGGATAACAATTTCGTCATCTTCCCCAATAACCGCTTCAGCGACGCCGAGCCTCACAAGAGCATCATCAAGACGGTCAATGGGGACGCGATGAAGTTCAAATGAACCAGTGGATATCTCTGCAACAGCAAGGTGAATAAATTTTTCGTCTGAACGAATAGCGCAGAGTAAATTAGTTTGACTTTCAACAAGTAATGATTCATCAACAAGTGTTCCGGGTGTCACGATTCGAGTTACTCCTCGTTCAACAACTCCCTTTGCTTCGGAAGGGTCTTGTAGTTGTTCGCACACTGCAACGCGAAATCCTTGTTCAACCATTCTCCGCACATATCCTTCGGCTGCATGGTGTGGGACACCTGCCATATCAATTCCATTGCCCCGTTGCGTTAGAGCAAGACCGATTGCTTTTGAAACAGTTCTTGCATCTTCATCAAACATTTCATAAAAGTCTCCCATTCGAAAGAAGAGCACACATTCTGGATGTGCATCTTTAAAACCGCGATACTGCTGCATCGCTGGGGTTGACCATGGATTATTTTGGGCCTTACTCTTCCTTTTCGAGCCCGCCGTTGGTGGCGTCATGCTTTCATTCTAACTTGTGGAACCACTCAACGCCAATACAAAGATGAAGAGGATCTATTTCTCATATAATTGAGGTTTGAAAGCCCGAATTAGTTAACTCATCATGCTTGCTTTACTTTGTTTCGCGATTGTCGTTTCCTCCATTATTGGCGGGCTTGTTCCATTGCTATTTCGCCCCACACATCGAAGAATGCAACTAGCAATTAGTTTTGTAGGAGGAGTGATGGCAGGCGTCGCGATCCTCGACTTACTTCCCGAAGCGTTAGAAAATGGGGATGCACACTGCGTTATGGGCTGGTTGCTTGCAGGTTTTCTAACCCTATTTTTGCTTGAACGATTTCTTCCATCGCATTGTCACGATGTTGCTGAAGATCACCAAGATTCTCATTGTGAACACGAACACCGACTCACTGGCGTCGGAGCATTTGTTGGACTTACGATTCACAGTTTGCTTGCAGGTGTTGCGCTCGCAGCTGCTTGGATGCTTGGTGGATTGCCAATTGCACTTGGAGTGTTTGTCGCAATCGTTTTGCACAAACCCTTTGATGCCCTCACTCTCGTTGCTTTACTGCGCGTTTCAAATACAACGCGATCTAAAATAATATTTACGAATGTGATCTACTCGTTGACAGTGCCATGTGGCGTTTTGTTATTTATCTTATCTGGAAGCGCATCACCCGCAGCAATCTCGTGGGCAATTGCTTTTTCAGCGGGAATGTTCCTTTGCATTTCGCTTTGTGATCTTCTCCCAGAATTGCAGTTTCATGGACACGATCGATTTTCATTGACGATCGCGCTCTTGCTTGGGTTAGCCGTCGCCTGGGGAATTGCACAGTCACACTCGCATGATGCACATACCCATGAACTAAATGAGCAATTCCATGAACACGAGGAACATTCTTGCTCTATGAACATCGAGTGGATCCACAAGTTGCAGTCATTTTAAGAGTTGCCACCGCGGCAAAAGTGGATCCACAAGTTGCAGTCATTTTAAGAGTTGCCACCGCGGCAAAAGTGGATCCACAAGTTGCAGTCATTTTAAGAGTTGCCACCGCGGCAAAAGTGGATCCACAAGTTGCAGTCATTTTAAGAGTTGCCACCGCGGCAAAAGTGGATCCACAAGTTGCAGTCATTTTAAGAATAGCCACTGAGGCGAAAAAGGGATCCACAAGTTGCAGTCATTTTAAGAATAGCCACTGAGGCGAAAAAGGGATCCACAAGTTGCAGTCATTTTAAGAGTAGCCACTGAGACGCAAAAAGGATACACAAGTTGTAAGCGGTTTCGGAATATCCACCGAGGCGAAAGTGAATCCACAAGTTAGTTCGTGCAATTTCAAGTCGAATCGATTATCCTGCCATAATCTTATGACACAAACTGCGCCAAATTATAAAAAAACGCTGAATCTTCCCAAGACATCGTTTCCGATGCGAGGAAATCTTGCTCAGAACGAACCTAAGTCGGTGAAACTGTGGGAAAAAGAAAAACTTTACTCCCGCATTCAGGAACTCCGAGCAGATTCGCCCCCATTTGTTTTTCATGACGGTCCACCCTATGCCAACGGCTCGATCCATGTTGGGCATGTTCTCAACAAAGTGTTGAAAGATATAGTGGTTCGAAGCAAAACGATGATGGGTAAGAAATGTCCCTTTACTCCAGGTTGGGATTGCCATGGTCTTCCTATTGAACACAAGGTTATGCAGAGCCTCGTTGAGTCTGGCAAAATTGAAAAACTTAAAACGCTAGATGATGAAACCCGAAGAATTGCAATTCGCCGAGAATGCAAAAAATACGCTGAGAAATATGTCAAATTGCAATCCAAGCAAATGCAACGATTGCTGACCCTAGCAGATTACGATGATCCATACCTCACAATGAATCCTTCATATGAAGCAGCAGTTCTTAATGTTTTTGCAGACCTTGTCGATACTGGTGTTGTCTATCGGCAACTCAAACCCGTACATTGGTCAATTACAAATGAAACTGCGCTTGCAGAAGCTGAACTTGAATATATGGATCGTGAAGATCCATCTATCTTCGTGCACTTTGATGCAGTTGATAAAGACACGGTCTCAAAAGCATTTGGAGTTTCTCTTACTGAAACACCAAGTTTTCTCATCTGGACAACAACACCGTGGACTCTCGTAGCGAATATGGCAATTGCAGTCTCTCCCCGATTTGAATATTCCCTTGTTCAACTGAGCGATCGTGTAACTGTCGTTGCAAGAGAACTTATTGAAAAGGTTGCAAGCGTTACCAACACAGTTCCGGAAGTTCTTGGCACTTGCAATGGCGAGGCACTTGTAGGAATGTCTTACGCTCATGTTTTATGTGACCGAACTTGCCCAGTTATTTCGGGCGATCATGTAACTCTCGAAGATGGTACCGGTCTTGTTCATACCGCCCCAGGCCACGGTACCGATGATTACATTGTTGGGATTGCTAATAACCTTGATATTTACTGCCCCGTCAAAGAAGACGGGACCTACGACGAAACGGTTCCGGAGTTTCTAGCAGGGCTTTCCGTTTGGGATGCAAACGATATAGTTGTTGAAAAACTTAGGTCAGACGATCATCTCTATCACATGTCGCCTTACACTCACAGTTATCCACACGACTGGCGTAGTAAAACGCCAGTTATTTTCAGATCAACAGAACAATGGTTTGTAGGTGTTGACAGTGATTTAGGCGGAGGAAAAACACTTAGGTCGATGGCTCTTGCTGAAACCGAAAACAACATCAACTTTATTCCTCCGTGGGGACAAAATCGCATGCGGGGTATGCTTGAATCCCGTCCAGATTGGTGTTTGTCACGGCAACGATCATGGGGTTTACCAATTCCTGCTTTTGTAAAAAGCGACGGTTCTTATTTGCTGACTCCTGAAATAGTTCGCGTAATCGCAAAGGTTTTTGCAGAGCACGGCTCTGATTCTTGGTTTACCCAGCCCCCAGAGGTATTACTTGCGAAGTGGGAAAACCCAGAAAACATCGACCTTTCTACGCTTGAAAAAATGCACGACATTTTTGATGTTTGGTTTGAATCTGGCTCTTCGTGGCATGCTGTGATGCAAGAGCGTGATCAAGGATATCCAATCGATTTATACCTAGAGGGAAGCGATCAGCACCGAGGTTGGTTCCAATTGTCGATGCTCCCCGCACTTGCAACGACAGGGACATCTCCATTTAAAAATGTGTTAACACATGGTTTTATGGTGGACAAGAATGGTCACAAAATGAGTAAAAGTGGTGGCAATGCTTTGTCTGTCGATGACTTGTTTAGAGATCTCGGAGCGGATGTTTGCAGATGGTGGGTCGGGTCGCTGCCTTATGACAACGACATTAAAGTTGATTTGTCATTCTTTGATCTTGCGGGCGAAAGTTATCGAAAAGTCCGTAATACATTTAGGTTCTTACTTGGAAATGTTGGTCAAGATACCACGGTCGATATTGAACCATCTTCAATTGACGGTTGGGTTCTAGGTGAACTCACGAGATTGTCAGCAAAAGTAATTGAGGCTTTTGATTCGTATCAGTATCGTGTTGCCCAACAAGAGTTGTATAACTTTTGCAATGACACCCTTTCGTCAATCTATTGCGCAGCCGTGAAAGACCGCTTGTACTGCGACAGCGTTGATTCTCCAAGAAGAATGCGAACTGCTGCAACAATGCGAATTCTCGGCGATACGCTTTGCAGGCTGATCGCCCCTTTCCTTCCACACACCGCCGATGAAGCGTGGCGAGCGCTGCACGGTGATGATGCTCCAAGTGTTCATCTTCAACAGTTTGCAAATGTCGACTTTCCTTCAGATGATTCTTGGGATGCATTGATCGAAGTTCGAGACCAAGCGTTGAAAGCATTGGAAGAAGCCAAAAACGAAGGAATTGACAACCCCCTTGATGCAGGTTTGACACTTCCAGAGTCATTGAAGAGTTTTGATCCAACCGATCTTGCCGATCTTTGTGGCGTTTCAAGAGTTTCTTACGAGGGTGATTTGGTTAAAGTGGAAGATCTTCGAGAACAACCAAAATGTGATCGCTCGTGGAAGCGAGACGGGACTGTAAAGTTGCGATCCGATGGGGGATTGCTCAGTGATCGGGATGCGATTGCAGTTGGTGTAGAGTAACATACTGACATGATAGAATTTTTACCGTTGATTTCTTATGATGATTTTGCAAAACTTGACCTTCGCATTGCAACAGTAAAGAAGGCGGAGTTACATCCTGATGCTGATAGGCTTTTGAAGTTGCAGATTGATGATGGCACCGCAGAAGGCCGCCAAATTTGTGCCGGGATGAAGGATTGGTATGCCCCCGAAGAGTTGGAAGGGACACAAGTTGTGATCATCGCGAATCTTGAGCCCCGTAAAATCCGTGGCGAAATTAGCGAAGGCATGGTTGTTGCAGCGACTCGTCGTGTTGGCGAAGATGCAGAAGATGTAGCCGTCCTTCGCGTTGACCGCGAAATGCCCGCAGGCGCAAAAGTAAGTTAATTGCCCGCAGAAAACGACCTCTGGGGCAGAAGACCTCCCACAGAAAACGACCTCTGGGGCAGAAGACCTCCCACAGAAAACTACCTCCGAGGTAGTTTATTCTTCAGCAGAAGCAACCTCGTTTCGACCACGCTTAAAGTTGTGGCGATCGATCAAAGTTGCAAGCGAAAACGCGTCACCAATACCATCGGTTCCACCAAGTTCGTCAATAGTCATTAGCGTCTGAAGAATTGGAGAAGTACCACCTGATAGGCTCTTTGCAAGTTCTTGGCTTGTTGGTGTAGTACCCGTTACTCGAACGACAACAAGAGCCATGTTTTCTTCAGAAGGAATAACAAAGATTCGTTCTTCAACAGGAAGATTTTCGATTGGAGTATCAATTGGAAAGTTTGCAGCGCGATCCATAATTGATTTAATCACGGTAACATCAGAATTTTCAAGAGATGGAATCGAAGATGCCATATCTTCGATGGTATCTCCAGCACTAAGGCGGGTGAGTATGCTCTGTGACATTAGCGAGCGTTTCGTTTCTGCATCAAGAATTGCAGGAACTCCGGAATCAACACGCGATATTGGTTGTGGAGAACTAACAGTTTCACCATTATCTATTGCAATTTGCAATAACCCATTGTTCCTTGCAGCAGTTTGAATCGAAGCAATTTCTGATTTCATTGCATCCCAGCTTCGAAGCATAGAAATATCTTTCTGTACAGCGTTTCTTACTTCGTCAATGCTTGTTGGTTCTCTTGCTGGGTCGGTATCTGTTAAGCGGAACACAATTAAACTTCCATCTTCAGTTTCTATGATCGGAGCAGCCACTCCCTGTTGCACTCTGTAAATGCCACTTCCACCAAATTCTTTGGTCTCGTTTACAAGGGCTGAAAATGGTACCGGCGTGTCGCCAAGGTTAATTGCCATCACGGCTCCTAAAACAGGAGTGTTTGCCGAATTATCTGTTGAAACCCACTCGCCTACACTTCCATAGGCAGGCAACTCGACGCTAAAACTATCTTGGATGTTTGAAGTGAGTTGTTCGAGACCAATTTGTAGGTCACTCCAATTATCTGGAAGAGCTATAAACCCATTTACTTCCTCAAAACCTCTGCGAGGAAGTCGAAGTTGCTCGGATATAGTTCTCGTAATTTCTGTGCGGGACTGCTCAGTTAAAGTGTCAAGAAAAGCTTCACTGACAACCTCTGGAATCTCGGTGGCATGATCGATTGTTGGGAATCGGGGATCGTTTTCATTTCGCCTCCAAAACTTTCGTTGTTCACGAGTTGAAAAGTCGCCACCTAATCTTGCCGCTTGTCTGATTGAAGTTGCTGGGATCTTGACCCACTCAACCTTGAATCGGTTTGGCAACATATATCCAAATCCACGGTTGCCTTCTCCTTCTGGAACATTTTTCCATTCTTCAAATTGTGCAATAAGGTCATCTTCAGAAATAGAAGCGTCATTTGACTTTGCTGGAATAACTAAGGTTTCAACAGAAACAGAGGATAAATATTTATCAGCTGCATCTTGGATGCGTCTATCTGAAAATCTTCCAGCGGTTTGGTAGGTCTGGATGAGCCTCTGTACACCTTCAAGGTGTGCAAGAGTTTCAAGAACTCTCTGCGGGCTAACCCCAGTATTTCTGGAGATGTTAGTAACAGTGGTTGAATCTATCGAAACAGCGTTGATCGATGGAGTAAGTCCTGCGAGGTCTGCTTCCCTCGTGAGCAAAAACCAATGTGCTGGAGACTCAATAGATCCAATTCTCGGCAATGAAACACCTAGACGGTCGATGATTTGAGATTCGGACACATTTTTTTGCCATTGTTCATAGCCAACGGACTCGCCATCTCCGACTGTCGCTTGTTTAGTGCCAGCGTATCCGGCTCGTTGAGCGAGTTGTTGAATAACATTGGGTGCAAGGAATGCGATCAGAAGAAGGGAACCGCCGAAACCTAGGATCCAGACGCTGTATTTTCGAAGAAACTTAAACATGTCTGAGGTGGTCCTTAGCCGCTGTAAGGTCGTCCCATCACCAGCGACAAAATAAGTTTAACGGTAGAACTCGACGATCAGGTTGGTGTTGACATCAAAGGGAATTTGATCTGCAGTTGGCTCAGAAACCACATTGCATGTTAGTTCCGCTGGATTGACTGTTAACCATTCTGAAACAATATGACCTGCAAGTGTTTCCATATTTGTTCGAGCCAAATTATGAATGCGCGGTTTAAGGGTAACGACATCGCCAGGGGATGTTGCATAACTAGGGCGATCAACTTTTTTTCCGTTTACTAGGACATGTCCGTGAACAACCATTTGTCTAGCTGCCCATATTGTGCGAACGAAACCAGCGCGACGAAGAACATTGTCGAGTCGCTGTTCAAGAAGTTGTAAAAGAACTTCACCGGTGTTGCCACGCATACGACTTGATTTAGCAATGTACTTGCGGAATTGTTTTTCAAGAATGTTGTAGTGATATCGAAGTTTTTGCTTTTCGACAAGGCGCACACCATAATCTTTCATGCGTCGACCACGAAAACCATGTGGGCCAGGCGCAGTGAGTTGTCTTTTTGCAGTGTGCTTAGGGATATCCGCGATAGGAACACCTACGCGACGAGAGAGTTTGACCTTGGGTCCAAGATAACGAGCCATACAATAATCACCGATTCTGAAAAAAACACCCGAGGTAGAAATCGACCATCGATTACTGCCTGCAATACTGGGCTGGGAACGACGAATTAGACCAGAAAAACGGTGATTTTGCAACCCAATCAACTGTAGTACTATGTAATAAACCGCATTTTGTCCGATAATTGCGTCTTTAAAACGCGTTTTTTGTTGGCAATAATTGATATGTGAGTTATTCTGTTTGTGGATAAATGATACCAATGAAGTTTGCTTGGAACATTTTGGTTTGCATTTTCTTCGGTGTCGTGTTTTTCTCGAGCCCTGGTCTCTCGGGTGGGCGAGGTGGTTTCAATGGAAACGCTCGTGTAGTTGGATCGAATCAATTCTTTTACTTTTATGCATATGAAGAAATTGAGGAAAATATATGGGTAGAAATCCATGTTCAGGGTTCTATTCATACGACAGTAAATGGAGACGAATTCGTTACTTGGATGTGGATCATCGGGGATAACAATTCAATTGAGTTAATTCCTGTGACCCCAAACACTGTTGGTGATCCATATTACGACACCTCTATCTTTACAATCGGGTCAAGGAGAGTCATTTACACTTTTGGGGTAAATTATCCAAAACAGTCAACGACAACGAATCGCAAGTCAGATTCTCCGCAGCCAATTCCTGATGGTGTTGTTCTTCTTGAACGACCACCTCCCTCTCCTTCCTTAGGTCAAGGATGGAACTGGGCTGGCTGGATGGTTACTCTCCAATATCTCGAAGGTGGTCGCGGTGGTTCCCAATGTGATCCCCCTGATTCGGGACCAAATGGTGAACGATATACAATTCCATTAAACGATCGAGAAGTATTAATAATTATTATTACGGCTGACGGCACTATTACAATTTTGTTATATCGCCTGGGTGATGATGGCTGTTGGCGATTCGGGGCTTCTCCAGATACTTATGAACCTCCGCCCTTGCCGGGTTCTTCAGTTGCCCAAACCCTTCCACTGGTTTACGCAGAGTACTTGGCTCAACTAGCTAACGGTGAATTTGAAGATGCTCCGCCATTTCCTAATTGAATGTAATTAATAACTAGCGTCCCAAGTTCGAACTCTTCCATCGAGCGAAACTGCTACGAGCGTTTGACCTTGATTAGCAAAGCCAGCACCTACTATCTGAGTGTGGGACCAAGAGATGGAGATCAGCGGCGTGTTACTCCTGGTATCAACAACTCGAATTGTTCCGCCATCCGTAACCACCGCGGTCCTTTTCCCATCGGGGGTTGTTGGAGGTGGAACTTGAACTACTTCATTATCTTCAATCGCTCTAATCGTGCGGTTTTCAAAGTTGTACATCGATCGGCCATTTACGAGGTGTGCAAGTATTCCACCTTCGCACGGGTACGCCTTTTTGATGACACTGCTGTTCCATACTTGATATTCCCGAACAAGTTTTGTCGCTGAACGAGAACTTGTAACTCCATCTCCTTGCATAATTAGAACGATCTTAGAGTTTCCCGAGAATTGAACAATTGCATCTTGCTCCTTTTCAATCGTGAGATCGACAAGAGTATCCTCTCCTTGTAATGATGAAATTTTTAAAATCCCGTTGCTATCAATAGACGCTAACTTTGTTGTGTCGGGAGAGAAGTCAACTGAAATAATCCCGCGGCCATGCTTTATAGGAGGAATATTTTCAACAGGCAGCAGAGTCTCAATGTCAAGAAGTTTAATATCTGAAGCCCCAGATCCAAGACTCGCGATTGCAACCATTGATCCAGTGTTATCAACAGCAACAGTTGATGGAGTAGTTAGTTTTATTGTTCTGCGATCAGTTACATCTCCAAATCTCCAAATACTTACGCTTCCAAAGATAGAAGAGACAATAGTAGTCCCATTTGTTGAAACATCTACCGCTGCATTTGTGTCAAGAATTCTCCCAAGCAAACGATCATCTAAAAATAATGTATTAAGAGCAGTGTCAAAACCAACAATCTGAGTGTTCGCATCAAGGGTTGAGAGGTCTTGTGGATTTAGCGGGGGAGTAATTGCAAGAACGAGGTATCGTCCATCATCGGAAATCGCCATCGCAGAAATATTTGATGCGGTTGTGTTTGTTCCAATGTTTATAGGAGAAGATCGCTGCTCTAGTATAGAGTAAACAGAAAGGCTTCCATCATTCATCAAAGTGATCAAAGTGGAACCATCTTTGGAAATCAAGGTTTTTAATGGTGGAGGAGATAGTTGAAGCAATACCGTTCCGCTTTGGATTTCAACGACTTCGCCGCTTGGTAATGAAGCAATAATTTGTCCGTTAGGATCCGATGCAACACTCAAAGTGTTGACAGGAATTTCACCCATTGTTGATCGTTGCTGCAGCCATCTCCACTCCCAGTTCCGTAGATTTGGATCGCACTGTGAAAGTGAAGAGGACATTTGTGCAAGGTCACCGTTTTCGTAAGCAAGTTGTGATTGTTGAATGAGTGAAGCGTATTGCATCCAACT
>JACKQG010007068.1_pt1 | contig 11495 bp, 9 predicted proteins | sample 8237621 | NCBI WGS metagenome assembly JACKQG01 (sample SAMN15677084, study PRJNA649215) | marine metagenome | biome: marine; feature: Black Sea; material: saline water; isolation source: suspended particulate matter (SPM) from the Black Sea western gyre | collected 2013-06-09/2013-06-10 | depth... | reverse complement strand
CCCCCCCCACGCCCGCCGGCGGGAGAAAGAAAATAGGAGTAAACGGGGTCTAGAAATTTGGATTGGGGGTAAAAACCCCCTCCCCCTCCCCCATCTGGGTCGCTTAGAGTCTACCCCCCCCCCCCGGTCCTGCCAGAACCGCCAGTACTGCCAGAACCACCTGCCTCAGCCTCAGCGCCGGAATGAGCGCAGCTAAAGCTCAAGATACAAGCTAATGCTGCCCAAGCCAACGGGGGGCGGGAGCATGTGAGGGCAATTCTCTTCAAAAACATAGGTCGATAAAAGATCTTCGGAAAAAGCAACTTTGTAACAGTATATAATATTTCGGCCATTCTCGAAAAAGTATTAAGGATTTTTTCATGCTTTTATATACATGAAAATTTTGGGTCAATAATCGCCTATTTCCGCTAGAAGGTGCTACTTTTATGGAACCTAGCTTCCGTTTACCACATCTCAAGCTAGCAATCCCCGTCATCCCAAAATTAACAACTCATGCACAAATTAATCGCATCCTTGGCCGTCCTAAGTATTGGTGGCCTTTTTTCTGCCCCTATTAGCGCTCAAAGCGGCGCAGAGGCGCAAAACCCCGTTCTCAGCTCCTTCGAAAACTGGCAAAAAGACCATGGTAATGAATGGCGTTTACGCCGTCATGACGGCCTGCCAACGGCCCAATTTCTTTGGGGTTACCACAAAACAGCATCCTTTTCTCCGCAAAACGACGGCGATTTTGAAGAATTAGCGCGTATGGCTTTCGATGAAAGTTACGAAATGTTCGGAATTGACGACTTTTCTCTGCGGTTGATCAATGTTAAGCACCTGAATCTTAAGCAAATCGCTACCACTAATAAGGTATCTGTAGAATTTGCCCAAAGCATCAACGGGATTGAGGTGGTCGACGTCTCAGCACAGGCTTTGTTCACTCCTGAGGGCGACCTGCTTGCTCTAGATGGCCTTGCCCTGCCTCACCTTGGCAAATTCAGCGTTCGCCCACAAAACGATCGCTACGTTGCTGTAAGCGTAGCCATGAACGCATACCAAAACCTTGAAGGCGGTCGCGAACCAAGCTTCGTGTCTACCCCTGAATTGGTAATCGTTAAGCATAAAGAAGATAAATTCTTCCAGCCACGCTTAGCATGGTCGATTGAATTACGTAACAACGAAAACATGACCTCCCCTGCGGGACGTCAAATCTATATCGCAGCTGATGGTGGCTACCAGGTTCTAGAAGAAAAGAATCTGATTCATAATCAACAGGCAAGCGGAACCGTTAGTTCTTATGCCACACCTGGTACTGAGGCTAATAGTTCATCGAACCCTCCTACGATACAAACGATGCCATTCATGTACGTGACGTCAAATGGCACTACCTATACCACTGACATCAACGGCAATCTAGCCATACCGTCAGCAGCATCTGTAACGGCACGATTCCAAGGAGAATTCTGTCGCGTCTACAATCAAGCGGGTAGCGATCATTCCGCCACAGGAAACTTTCAAGCTGGGTCTGGTAATTCTCTAGTAATGAATTCTTCTCAAACAGAGGCTATCACTTCAGAAGCTAGTTGCTATGACTCGGTTAATGACTTCAACATTTGGCTAAAGAGTGTCGACCCTACTGACACGCACCTCGATTTCCAGATGCGTACTAATGCAAACTTAAACTCTACTTGTAATGCCTATTTCGATGGCTCGTCGATTAACATGTACTCTTCTGGCAGTGGTTGTAATAATACTGGTTTCAGCACCGTAGTCGCGCACGAAGCGGGTCACTGGGCTAACGTCTTGTATAGCAGTGGAAATGGCTCCGATGGCTTCGGTGAAGGCAATGCTGATGTGTGGGCAATGTATATCTATGACACACCTATTGTTGGAGAAGGCTTTTTCACAACAGGCGGCGCCATCCGAAACGGTCTTAACACTCGACAATACTGTGGAGACGGTAACGGCGGATGCTACGGTCAAGTGCATACGGATGGAGAGGTCCTCATGGGTGCTCTCTGGAAGGTACGCGACCGACTCAATGGAACACTGGGTAACACAGCAGGCGACTTAACTGCTGACACCCTATTTCTTGCTTGGATGAATGCCTACAACGATGGCAACATCACTTCGCTGATTGAAGAGCATTGGCTTGTCCTTGATGACAACAATGGTAATATTGGCGACGGCACACCTAACTTCGCGGACATCGATGGTGGATTCCGCCAGCAAGGTTTCCCCGGAATCGATCTTGACATCATCCAAATTCTTCATACAGAACTTGGTAATAGCTTGAGCGAAGCTGGTCCATATGTAGTTGATGCCGACATTACCAGCATGATTGGTTCTACAGTTACCTCGGCTGAGGTGACTTACACCGTCAATGACGGAGCTCCAACGGTCATGAACATGAACAACCCGTCTGGTTCGACCTGGTCTATTGGTATACCCGGACAGATTTCACCAGCGCGCGTCAAGTATCACATCACCGCTTACGATGCTGCCGGAAATAGTGATGACCTCCCGAGGGATTCGGAATTCGGCTTTGTGGTTGGTGTAGAGACCCAAATCTACTTCAATGATTTTGAAGGCGCCACCGATGAAGGCTGGACCCACGCACAAGTTGCCACACAAGATGACTGGCAACGCGGCACGCCTGCAGGGCAAGCCGAGGACCCATCTTCAGCTTATTCTGGTTCTAATTGTTGGGCGGGTGACCTCGGCCAAACAGGATGGAATGGTATATACCAACCTAATGTCAACAACTACCTTGAATCACCAAGCATCGATTGCTCCGGCGAACAAGGCGTGAAGCTACGCTTTGCACGCTCGTTGGCAGTAGAAGAAGGTATTTACGATCAGGCTAAAATCAAAGTCAATGGTATTACCGTTTGGGAAAACCAAGCCAATGGCAACACTATTGATAGTGGTTGGAACATTCAAGAAGTTGACATTTCAGCTATTGCCGACAACAACCCAGATGTCCGAATTCGATTCACAATGGAATCCGATACGAGCCTTGAGTTCGGTGGTTGGACTATCGATGACTTCGAAATCTCTACACTCGGACCTGTCCCTGGTGGCGGTAATGACGTCTTGTTACTAAGTGGCGATACCATCGGTTCACCTGGCGGCTCCATTTCCTACAACGTAAGCAACATGCAGCCTGGCTCAGACTTCGGGGTACTCGCAAGCATGAGCAACTCGGGTTCCATTATCCTGGGTCAAGCCTTTGATATTGGTTTGCCTTACATAATAGGTGGCCGAGGTGTTGCCGATCAGAACGGTAACGGCACCATTACCTTCTCCATCCCTCAGGGAGTCAACCCTGGTACTATCGGATACATCGAAGCCGGCGCACGATCTGCGCTCGGTGTTGACGAATCCAATATGCTTACAATTCTAGTTCAGTAAAATAATGTTAGCATCAATCACTATAGCTCTATTGGCTCAACACGCAAGTGTTGGGCCAATAGACTTTGCGGCCTATCACTATGGCCAAAACTTAGTCTTGCGCGACGAACTAATCCTACAGGGTGATATGTTCGACGACCTCGGGACCTACATCATTGGCGACCTCAATGCCGATTTGATTAAACGCTTTGAGGTTGAATATATCGACATCCCAGATCTAAAGCCTGGTGAAGAGATGTTCACGATATTGGCGAACCCTGATCATGCCGATAAATCATTACTCGCATCAGGACGCCCGCTATGGACATCACCTAATGGCTTAGTACAGTTGCGCGCATTAACTAAAGCCCAACTCGGTGCCGTTAGTGGTCCAATATTCCAGTGTCACGGCGCCGTCCGTAAAATTGGTGTGCGTGCGATGACGCCAAGTCAATTTAATAGTGGTCGGTTGAATGCGATAAACCCCAATGCCACAATCCAAGGCATGGTGTCGCAGGTTAGTCAGTCAAATTTAACTACTGATGTCGCGACCATGGAAGCATTCGGTACGCGTCGCCACGGGCAACAAGGTGAAGTAAATGCCGAGAACTGGTTAGTTTCGCGCATGAACGCCATAGGTCTCAGCACTAGCACTTTTGACTATGACTTCGGAGCCGATGTAGTCATTGGCGAATATGTCGGTACTACAGACCCTTCTAAGATTGTCGTTATTGGCGCGCACTACGATTCAATCAACTATGCTGGCACATCCGCTAGCGCTCCTGGCGCAGACGATGATGCGTCCGGAACAGTTGCAGTACTTGAAATCGCCCGGATTCTGTCACAGCAACAATACGATTACACCATTCGCTTTTGTGCGTGGTCAGGCGAAGAGTCAGGATTATTAGGTTCCGAAGCCTACGCCGCACATCTTGAGTCCATTGGCGCCAACGTTATAGGCATGGTGCAACTTGACATGATTGCGTACCGCGCACCTGGTGACACTCGCAGCGTTGACTTTGTAACGAACGACACCGACCCTGGGCTCAATGCCTTTGCAATGGATGTCTATCAAGCTTATGTCCCTACTTTACCAGTGAACATCGGCTCTCTTTCTGGCGGTACAAGCGACCATCGTTCTTTTTTTCAACACGGATTTCCGGCGACCTTCCCCTTTGAAGATCTCGGCTCATACAGCCCGTACATTCACGGAGCTAACGATGTAAGCGGCATATCCGCTAATGATTTCACTTTGGCACGAATGATTACTCAGGGTGCATTGGCAACTGTTGCTGAATTGGCGCGTCCGGTGTCCATGACCTTAAGTCACACGCCTTTGCCTGATACTCAAGATGAGGCCGGCCCATATGTTGTTAACCTCGATGTGGTTTCAAATACTTCAGCTACTGTCAATGGTGCAACTCTGTACTGGAGAACCGACTCCGCGAGTAATTTCAATATAGTGGCAATGAACTCGACCGGAACTAATACCTACAGCGGAATAATCCCTGGTCAAGTCAGCCCGGCGCGCGTCGAGTATTACCTCACTACATCCGATTCTGCAGGAAACGAGAAATGGTTACCAGAGGGATACGGAGCGGGAGACGATACGTACCGCTTCAACGTGGGGTTGTACCAATCCATTTTCTTCGATGATTTCGATAGTACCACTGATAATGGTTGGACGCATATGCAAATATCCACCCAAGACGATTGGCAACGAAATGTACCTAATGGTCAAGCAGGTGACCCAAGCAGTGCATACTCAGGATTAAAGGTCTGGGGCAACGATCTTGGCCCAAGCGGATGGAATGGCGAATACCAGTCTAATGCAGAAAACACCTTAACCTCACCCGTTATTGATTGTTCTGGAAAGTCTGGAGTAACTATGACATTTGCCCGTTGGCTTACTATAGAAGAAAACCAATATGATCAGGCAGAAATTCGCGTGAATGGCAACCTCGTTTGGAGCAATCCAGCGGGCAGCAATCTAATCGATACCTCGTGGCAAATGCAGGATATTGATATTTCGAGCTACGCTGACAACAACGCGTCCGTGCAAATCGAGTTCAGATTAAAGTCTGATGGCGGAGTTGAATTTGGCGGCTGGAATATCGACGACTTCGAACTGTACACCCTAGGAGGTAGCGGGGGTTCAAGCGACGCTTTGACATTGTCTGGTTCAACTATAGGACAGCGCGGCCAAATCGTTAGCTACACCTTGAGTGCTATGCAGCCAAACACTGTCTATGGTTTATTAGTTAGCCGACAGAATAACGGCACAAGTATTTTCGGGCACCCCTTCGATATTGGCTCTCCGTATCAAATCGTGCGCACAGGCACTTCTGACGCTAACGGTCAGGCAGCAATCAGCTTCACTATCCCGATGTCGGTTGCATCAAACACCATTGTATACGTAGAAGGCGGCGCAAGGAACGGCGCTGGTGTTGACGACTCGAACTTGCTAACCCTACTTATTCAGTAGCAGCAACAACCATCGGTGCTAACTCTCCGCGGGCATGCAGCTCGCGGACGAGATCGCCACCGCCAACGAATTCACCACCGATGAAAATCTGTGGGGTAGTTGGCCAGTCGGTAATAGATATTAATGTCGGCTTAATGTCTTGATGCTCAAAGATATCGATAACCTCGAAGTCACAGCCTACCTCGGTAAATACCTCGACGACTGCTTTTGAGAAACCGCAACGCGGAAACATTTTATTACCCTTGGCGAAAACCAAAACGTGGTTGTCAGCAATTGCTTGCTCGAGTTGTTGTTTGAGATCAGTCATTTTCAGAAAAGGTGCTTATTTGCACGGCGTGAATTTCGTTAGTACCGTCAGTCATATAAGGACGTACGGCTTCCAACACTTTTTTGTGTTGTTGAATCAAAGGTAGATCGGCAAAGCCTGACCACACCACTTTTACCCCCCAATGATCGGCGGTACCGGTGAGATCTGTTACTTCACAACTGGCACCGTCAATGGCGTCAGTAATTATTTTGGCTATGTCTTGATTTTCCATGAGGAGGATATATTATATCTGCACCATGACAAAAATAGAAATTTACACTAAAAACGTTTGCCCATACTGCACCCTTGCCAAACGATTGCTCGAATCAAAAGGACTTACCTGGGAAGAAATCAACTTGTCGACCAACCCCGAGCGCACTGACGAAATGCTTGAGCGTTGTGGCGGCCGCATGACGGTGCCCGAAATCTTAATCAATGACAAGCTAATTGGCGGTTTCGACGACTTGGCTGAGTTAAACAAGTCGGGTGAATTAGATACGCTAGTGGGTTGATTACCCGCCGAGCAAGAAATGCACGACATCACTTTCGCGCATTTGATAATCGCGCCCTTCAGTGCGCAACTTACCTGCAGCCTTAATCGCCTGCTCTGACTCGTGCGCGACCAGGTCATCAACCGAGTAAACTTCAGCACGAATAAACTGCTTCTCGAAGTCCGTGTGAATGACACCGGCAGCCACGGGGGCACTATCGCCTTGATGAATCGTCCAGGCGCGCACTTCTTTTTCACCCGCGGTGAAATAAGTTTGCAAGCCAAGTAGTTTATAAACTGACTGAATCAAACGGCCAAGACCGAGCTCTGCAACACCGAGGTCTTCCATGAACATGTCACGGTCTTCGGCATCGAGATTGCGCAGTTCTAACTCGAGGTCGCCACAAATGGGGATCCATTGGCAATTGTGTTCAGCTGCATGCTTAGCCACGGCTTGGCACCATTCGTTTTCGCCATTGAGATCGTCGTCAGCAACGTTTGCCACGTAAAGCATTGGCTTAATAGTCATCAAAAACATCGGCTTCAGATGCGCGAGTTCATCGGGCTTCCATTCGGCACTACGCAGTTGATGTCCATCGGCAAGAATGGCTTGCGCTTTCACGAAGGTCTCGTGTTGAGAAGAAACTTCTTTATCACCCAAGCGCAACTTCTTAGCTAAGCGAGCAATATTACGTTCGACCGTTGCCAAGTCGGCAAGTGCTAATTCCATTTCGATGATTTCAATATCACTCAATGGGTCGATCGCTTCGTCGCGCAATACCTTTTCGCCACCAAAGCAACGCACCACTTGCATGACGGCATCACACTCTTTGATGTTCGACAAAAACTTATTGCCCATGCCCTCGCCTTCACTTGCGCCCTTTACCAGGCCCGCAATATCGACAACTTTCACCACCGCCGGAATCACTTTCTGTGTATTGATACGCGAGTGGATTTCAAATAGACGTTGATCAGGTACTTCAACGATCGCAGTATTAGGGTCGATAGTACAAAAAGGGAAATTACCCACTTCGGCCTTAGCTTCGCTTAAGGCGCTAAAGATGGTGGATTTGCCTACATTAGGTAGGCCAACAATGCCGCAGGAGACGCTCATAGGGAGCAAATTGTAGCGTCGCGGTCAAATAAAACTAGAACAGCGGTTGGCCGTCCATAACCTCGGGCTGCTCTAGATTCATTGTCTTAAGCAAGGTCGGCGCAATATCGGCAAGAACTCCCTCACGCATTGCGACACCACTAAATGCATCGCTGATGAGCAGCAATGGCACCGGGTTAATCGTGTGCGCCGTGTGGACGTCGCCGGTAACCGGGTCGCGCATCTGTTCAGCATTGCCGTGGTCAGCAGTGATAGCCACCGTTCCTCCGAGCTCTAGCGCCTTATCGACAATCTGCTTCAGGCAAGCGTCAACGGCGCGCACCGCGGCTTCAGCAGCCGGGATAAGGCCGGTGTGCCCCACCATGTCGGAGTTGGCGAAGTTAATCACATACTGTGCATGCTCACCGGCTTCGAGCTTATTCAGCACCGCAGCCGTTATTTCGTAGGCCGACATCTCGGGCTTTAAATCGTAAGTCGCCACTTTAGGCGACGGTACCAAATGCCGATCTTCACCAGCGAATTCAGCCTCGCGTCCACCGTTGAAAAAGAAACTAACGTGCGCATACTTTTCGGTCTCGGCGCAACGGAACTGGCGTAAACCGGCGTCGGAAATTACCTCGCCTAAGGTAGAGTTAATTTCTAAAGGCGGATAAGCCACCGCGCAATCGAAACTTTCGCGATATTGCGTCATGGTCGTGTACTTTACACATGGCCGACGTACACGGCTCAGTGGAGCAAAGTCGCCACCGTTTAAAAAGGCGTCGGATATTTGACGCACCCGGTCGGCGCGAAAGTTAAAGCTAATCACTGAGTCGTTATCCTGAATAGATGCGCCGCCGGCGATTAATGTCGGCTGCACGAATTCGTCACTTTCATCACGTGCATAAGCGTCTTGTAGTGCGCTGTTGGCGCTCGGAGCATCAAATGGTGCCTTACCGTTTACCATCACATCCCAAAACAATTGGGTGCGGCCGTAATTAGTATCGCGATCCATGCCAGAGTAGCGTCCGCAAATACTGGCGATGCTACCACCGTGGATGCGGCACATTTCTTCAAGTTGCTTAATGAACTTATCTGCGGAACGCGGCGCGGTGTCGCGACCGTCAAGTAAGGCGTGTACTTTTACTTGCTCTGACTTTAAGCCCATCGACTTTGCTAAGGCGAGCAGCGAATCGTAATGCTTGTCGGAGGAGTGCACTCCGCCGTTACCGAGCAAGCCGAACAGATGCAATGTAGTGTTGTTGGCGCGAGCGTGTTCGATGGCATTACGCAACATACCGTTACGTGCGAAGCTGCCGTCATCAATATCTTGATTGATGCGCGAGATAGTTTGGAAAACGGTACGCCCGGCTCCGATGTTGGTATGCCCCACTTCGGAGTTGCCCATCAACCCAGCTGGCAAACCTACCTCGTGGCCACTGGCGGACAATAAGGTGTGCGGGTATTTCTCCCACCACGATAAAAAGTTATCAGCCGGCGCGTGGGTAATGGCGTTCGACTCGCTGGCCGCCGCATGGCCCCAGCCGTCGAGAACGAGTAGCAGTGTAGGTCGCAGTTTGCTCACTCGCTTAGTCTAACGACACCTTAGTCACTGAAAAACCCAAAGACTGAAACCACGGAACTAAATCTTCGCCGACGGCTGCGCTCCATACGGCGACACACTCATTCATGGTGTAGCTATTACGCGCCCCACCTTCTTTAAGCAGTTTACGCTTAGCTTGGAAGTATTTGGCCATCGCACCTGGTCCATATTTTTCTTCAAGTTGTTCGAAAACGTAGTAAGACTTCCCCCAAATCAAATTACGGGGCGCATCTTCTGCTAGTGGATCTATTTCGTTTAAATCGGGGTCTAACTTGCGGGCGTTGGCAATTGCCCGCGCTAAAGTAGCATCCGCTTCTGGCATCCCTAAACGCTGGCCAACCTTGATGCCGAGGTAGGTGGCAATGGGTTCATTCCAAAGGGGCTCGGCATATGGCAACACCCACGAGTGACCCGCTTCGTGCGAGATTAATTCGACCATAGGGTAACGCTTTTCTGGGTAGTTTCCCCAGAAGGCGCCAATCGCAATACGCTGACCACTAGAAAATCCGCCGCCGCCAGTTGGCAAGATTAACAAGTTCTTAATCATGCCCGGCGAAGGTTCGACTCCGGTTATTGCGCCCAAATGCGGGCGCACTAAAATATATTCGTTGGCGATGGCCTCGGCAAAAGGCAACGTGCCCTCATTAAACTCGAGTGTCAAAGGGCCGAGCTGCTTAGTTAATTCAGCCCACTGCCCATGCTGCTCCTTAGTTTTATCGACAGCCTTGGCCTGCACCGCATTCAACAGCAAGGGACGCACCCAGTGCGCGTTAATAGGATCCGAGTGGTCAGGCTTATGTCCGAACAATCCGCGAGAACCTAGCAGCACTATGCCTTTACCGAACTGACGGCGCGCCAATAATGGACGGCCTTTTTTGTCTTTGATGAGGTAAGTGTAATCACTGCTAAAAGCTAAGGTCTTGCCACCGTAATATTCGATCTCGCCCGCGGCAAGTGATGGCGCAGCAGTGAATGGCTTTTGTGCTTTCTGGTCGGAGAGCGCGCCGCCAAAATGTTCGATGAGCGGCAGCACCGCTGGACCATCGTTTGAATGATCCGCCATGATTAAAACGGTACCACCCTCGCTAACGTATTCTGCAATGTGATCGATAGAGTCTTGCGAGTATGGGATACGCCGCTCGCCGCCATCAAGTAATAACAAATTAGTGTTCGACAAATCAAGTTTAGATAATGTGCCCCAGTTACGCACGTCAGCGCCGTCGCCCTTAATGTACTGAGTGAAGAAGCGGCCGTCCATGTAGAAACTGAAATGCTGTGAAATGTCGGAGACACTATGAATAAACGGTGCTGGCGGAAGCTCCGTTATTACGATGTTCTTCCAGCGTACATCTGTGGCATCACCACCATGCACTTGAAAAGCTATCACCCCAGCCGCATCGACATCATCGCGGATGTCACTGCAGGCGACACCATTTATCCAAGTTTGAAGGTGGTTGCCTTGTGCTTTAATTTTGTAGTGATTCCATTCGCCTTGAACGAATGCCTCGCGCGCTAAATTTTCATGCTCATCGCGCAGGTCTTCGAGCCAGCCGCGGCGTGCTTCATCATAAATCGCGCCGCAAATCCAAGTTTCGCTTGAGTCTATTTCGCATTGGTAGCCGAATAGTCGGCCATTGTCACGGACGTGCGAACGGAATTGAATACCCGAGTTACCTCCGGGAGCAATCTTCACCTCGCACTCTAAAACGAAGTCACCGTATTCGCGCGGTGAATGTAGAAAAGCGTTGCCACCCGTTGCGCCGACGCCATTCAATTCGCCGTCGTTAAAAGTGTAAGTCGCTTGGCCACCGACATGCACCCAGTCGGACATATCGTTTATAGGCTGCTGAGCAAAGAGTATCGCGAAAACTAAAGGAATCATTGGTAGTGATTATACACTGCCACCCTCTAAAAACTTATGGGCATTATCCACCAACACCCTACGCTTAAACTCATCCGAGTACTCACTTAAATCGCAGAACACCTGCACATTGGAGCGCAAATCTTTCACGCCCGGGCTTGGCCAGTCCGTACCCCATAGCACACTATCGTCGAGAAACTCTAAACGCGGCAAATACTTAGGCAAGTACTGCGGCGGAATACCCGACAGCTCAACGTAAACATTACGATGACGGCGGGCGACAA
>JACKQG010007067.1_pt1 | contig 11495 bp, 8 predicted proteins | sample 8237621 | NCBI WGS metagenome assembly JACKQG01 (sample SAMN15677084, study PRJNA649215) | marine metagenome | biome: marine; feature: Black Sea; material: saline water; isolation source: suspended particulate matter (SPM) from the Black Sea western gyre | collected 2013-06-09/2013-06-10 | depth... | reverse complement strand
AAAAGGGGAGGTCATCCGCTAAGGCCCTGGCTAAGAAAACAGGAATAAATCTGGCCGCCATCGACTTTGTGTCCCCCATCGCTGACAAAGACCCCGAGCCCCTTTTCCTGGAAATCAACTACTACTTTGGCAGAAGGGGCCTGGACGGGACAGAAAACTATTATCGCTTGCTTTTCAGAGCGATACAGGCCTGGCTGCGGGAGATAGGATTGGACCCGGAATCAATAAGACTCATTTGATAATTGACGTTTTAAAGATGCTACTTTCCAAAGACAAGATCACCGAAGACATAGTGGATATGCTCATGAAGTGGCGTCATTCGGGTTTCAACGTCTTCTGTGGCCCCGAGACCCACCCCTTTCTGCAGCCTATAAACCATTCCCACTATCAACTAACAATCTCGCCCGTGGACGTTCTTATAGAGCCGGACTGCGGCTGGATCAGGCCTTGCATTTGCCCGCTGCCTTGATCCCCGCCAGGGAAAAGCTGGTGATATGGTTGGCCAACCGCTTGATCAAATCCGGGGAGGCCGACTGGCCCAGTAGGTATTCCAGGTCACTGGGCCTGATAGTCAAAAGGGCGCGGCACTGGCTAATGATGCTCATCTCGCAGAATACGACCGTTTCATCAGTAGCATCCGTTCCCATGATTTTACTGATGATCTCAATCAGTACCTGTCGCCGGGGCGCGATCAGCTTGTGCCAGATGTTGTGTATCAGCCCGGTGGGATGGGCCAGTTCCATCAGGTAAAGTCGGGTAAACTGCCCCTGAGCGCCCTGATCTGCGAAGTGCTGTATTAGGGAATGGATATAGATTCGCAATTGGTTTTCCGGCGAAGTGTCGGTAGAGTCAGGCGCTTCGGGCACTGCACATTTTTTAAAGGCCTCTTGCCAGGCCTCAACGTAAAGGGCGGCCTTGTTGCGAAAGTGATAATTGACGGCAGCCGCGTTGGCCCCGGCCCGCTGACAGATGTCCGCCACCCTGGCACCCCTGTAGCCTCTTTCCGCGAACAACTCGCATGCCGAGTCTAATATTCGACTGCGCGTTTGCGTGCCATCTTCTCTTTTGGGCATAATGGATGCTCCTTTACTGTTGCTTGGGGTTAAGGTCAGAATACTCAAATAGAGATTTAAAATTTAGCTTGACATAGCTGATGAATATTTTTATATTTCAGCTTCTAAATGGCTATTTAAAATAGTTAATTGAAATTGTCAAGTGGTTTTGCTATGGTAACTGGAAAAGTTTAACTCACCCGACTTGGAGTAATGGAAAAATGAAATACAAAGCCAGTTCGAATTACCCTCGATCGACATCCCCTGAAGGGCCTATCGGCTGCCGGTATCAGCGGTTACAGCCGGCAAAGACCGGCCCCCGCACCGTTTGTCTTGTCCTGCTGTCGGGCATGTTCCTGACGGCAGCCTTTCCCGGTGGCGTGGCCGCCGGTCCTCCAGATCCTGGTGGCGGTCCGCCTCCGCTGGTGATGGTTGCGGCAGTCACCGAGCAGGACGTCAACCCGCCGGCGGAGTATGTGGGCCATGTGGAGGCCATCCAGACCGTGGACCTGCGAGCGCGTGTAGAGGGCTTTCTGGAAAAGGTCAATTTCAAAGAAGGCAGCGATGTCCGTGCCGGCGATCTGCTCTACGGTATCGAACGGGCGCCATACAAGGCCAGGGTCGACGCTGACAGGGCCAGCATCGCACAGGCCCAGGCGATCCTCACCAAGGCCCGTCAGTATCTGAAACGGGTCCGGACTGTTCGCTCCGGCGGGGTTTCCGCCACAGACATCGACAATGCCGTGGCCGAGGAGCTCCGGGCCAAGGCACAGCTCCAGGGGGCCCAGGCAGCTCTGGAACGATCCGAACTCGATTTGGGGTATACCACGGTCAAGGCGCCAATCAGCGGACGCATCGGCCGGACCGCTTACACCCAGGGCAACCTGGTTGAGCCTGCTTCCGGCCCTCTGGCCCGGATTGTCCAGTTGAATCCGATCCGGGTGGTATACTCCATCAGTGAAAACGACCTCTCGGCGGTCAAAGCGTCCCTTGGAGATGCTTCTCAGGGGGAAAAAAATCACACCCTGATGCCCCGGATCAAGCTGCCCAGCGGGGATGTGCTCAAAACCGCCGGACATGTGGATTTCGTGGATAACGCAGTGGATGCTGCTACCGGAACCATCGCTGTCCGGGCAGTATTTGACAACAAGGCAGGTCTGTTGCTGCCGGGGCAGTACGTCACCGTCCTGGTCAGCCGGAGCAAGGCCAAGCATCTGCCGGTTGTACCGCAAGCGGCAGTTCAGGAAGACCATGAAGGGCGCTATGTGCTGATTGTGGATAGCGAGAATCGAGTCATTCAGCGACGAATCACCACCGGGCCTGTCGTTGGCGCTGACTGGGCAATCGAATCAGGGCTGAAGGCTAAAGAGAAGGTTATCGTACAGGGTGTGCAGAAGGTCCGGCCCGGGATGATCGTGAAAACTATCACCGAAGTCGAGCCGAAAAGGAGGTGATCTATGTTTTCACGGATTTTTATTGAACGTCCGCGCCTGGCCATGGTGATCTCGATTTTCATCACCCTGGCGGGGTTGATTGCCATGTTCAACATCCCGGTAGCCCAGTATCCCCAGATCACGCCCCCTGAAATCCGGGTAAGCGCCGTCTATCCGGGCGCCAATGCCAAAGTGGTGGCCGACACCGTGGCCGCACCCATTGAAAAAGAGGTCAACGGGGTGGAGAGGATGCTTTACATGTCATCGACCTCTTCCAACGACGGGCGATATGATTTGGCCGTCACCTTCGCGGTGGGCACCGATCCGGATATGGATCAGGTCAACCTGCAGAACCGGGTGCAATTGGCCACGCCCAAACTACCCAACGATGTGGTCCGGCAGGGAATCGTCGTGCGCAGGCGCTCCACCGACATCCTGGGGGCGGTCGCGTTCTTTTCCCCAAAGGGCACCCGGGACAAACTCTTTTTGAGCAACTATATCGCCCGCAACATCAAAGATGCCCTGGTGCGCCTTGAAGGCGTCAGTGATGTCTATATTTTCGGTGAGTTTGAATACAGCATGCGGATCTGGATGGACCCGGAGCGGATGACCGCACTGGGACTGACCGGCGATGATGTCATCGCGGCCATCCGGCAGCAGAACGTCCAGGCGGCTGTAGGTTCCATCGGAACAGCGCCTGCCGACGGCAGCGAGCAGGTCCAATACACCCTGCGGGCCAGGGGCCGTCTCAATGACGTTGAGGATTTCAAAAACATCATCGTGCGAAGCAACGACCAGGGGGGACTGGTTCGGGTTCGTGATGTAGCCCGGGTGGAACTTGGGGCCAGGGATTACGGCACCCACTCGATTATCAACGGCCAACCATCCCTGGGTATGGCTGTTTACCGTTCCTCGGACGCCAATGCCCTGGACACCATGAAGGCAGTACGGGCCGAGCTCAAACACCTTGCCGGGCGGCAGCCCGGTGACGTGCAATACAAGGTCATTTACGATACTACCAAATACGTTTCGGCGGCCATTCATGAGATTGCGCTGACCCTATTGGTCACCTTCCTGCTGGTCTTGTTTGTGAACTACATTTTTCTGCAGGACTGGCGGGCGACCCTGGTGCCAACGGTAACGATCCCGGTCTCGCTCATCGGCACCTTTGCCGTGCTCCTGGCCCTGGGCTACAACGCCAACACCATTTCCCTGTTCGCCCTGATCATGGCCATCGGTCTGGTGGTGGACGATGCCATTGTGGTGGTGGAAAACGTTTACCGGGTCATGGATAAGAGAAAGCTCAGCCCAAAGCCCGCTACCATCAGGGCCATGGAGCAGGTCACCGGGCCGATCGTCGCCACCACCCTGGTGCTGCTGGCCGTGTTTGTACCGGTGGCTTTCATGCCTGGCATCACCGGCCAGCTCTACAAGCAGTTTGCCGTGACCATTTGCACCGCGGTGGTCATCTCGGCCATCAACGCACTGACCCTGAGCCCGGCCCTCTGCGCAGTGTTGCTCAAAGAGCCGAAAATCTCCCGACATGGCCCCCTGGCCTGGTTTAACCGGGGGCTTGAGACTTCACGCAATATATACGTGACCGGGGCCGCATGGCTGATTCGCCGCCTGGTCGTTGCCCTGGTGCTATTCGTCGGTGTCATCGGCGGCGCCTGGTTTCTCTTCTCCCACAGCCCCACCAGTTTCCTGCCCCAGGAGGACCAGGGCGTCTTTTTTATCAACGTACAGCTCCCCGAGGGCGCTTCCCTCGCCCGCACCAACAGGGTTATGCAACAGGCCACCAAAGCGCTGCAGGGCCTCGATGGGGTTGACGATATCCTTGGCGTGAGCGGCTTCAGTCTCCTGAGCGGCACGGCCGAGAATGTGGGATTCGGCATTGTGGTCCTGAAGCCCTGGGACGAGCGCACCCGCCCGGATCAGCAGTTGGGCGCCATCGTGGGGCAGGCCATGGGCAGACTGGACGCCATCTCCACGGCTAATATCTTTGCTTTTGCGCCGCCACCCATCCATGGTCTGGGCTCCACCGGAGGGTTTGACTTCCGGCTGCAGGCCCTTGAAGACCAGCCTCCCCGGGAGATTGCCGCGGCGTCCCGGTCCCTGGTCATCGCTGCCAACCAGGATCCGACCCTGATGCGGGTATTTTCCACTTATACGGCCAACACGCCGCAGATCTTTGTGAACCTGGACCGCACCCGAGCCGAGACACTGAAGGTGCCGGTGAGCCGGGTATTCGCCACCTTGCAGGAGCAGCTCGGCTCCGCCTATGTCAACGACTTCAACCTCTACGGACGGACCTACCAGGTCAAGGTTCAGGCCCAGGCGCCGTATCGGGATGCCGTGGACGACATCAGCCGTCTGTATGTCCGCAGCAACGACGGCAAGATGGTTCCCATGAAGAGCCTGGTTACCCTGTCCACGGTCCTGGCCCCGCAACTTATATACCGGTATAACCAGTTCACCAGCGTCCAGATCAACGGCAACGCGGCCCCGGGGTTTTCTTCCGGCGAGGCCATGGCGGCCATGGAACGTCTCGCGGCCAAAACCCTGCCCAAAGGCTACGCGTATGACTGGTCATCCATGTCCTTTCAGGAGCGCCAGGCCGGGGGCAAGGTCGCGGTGCTGTTCGCCCTGGCCCTGCTTTTTGGCTATCTCTTCCTGGTCGGACAATACGAGAGCTGGAACATACCGCTGTCCATCATTTTATCGATTCCGGTGGCCAGCCTGGGGGCGCTGGCCGGTCTGTGGATTGCAGGACATTCCTTGAGCATCTACGCCCAGATCGGGCTGGTGCTGCTGGTGGGACTGGCCGCCAAAAATGCCATTCTTATAGTGGAGTTTGCAAAAGATCGCCGGAAACAGGGACTGTCCGTGGATAAGGCCGCGGTGGAAGGGGCACGGATCCGCTTCCGGCCCGTGCTCATGACCGCCTTTACCTTTATCCTCGGGGTGGCGCCCATGGTGATCGCCACCGGCGCCGGCGCCGGCAGCCGCCGGGCCATCGGGACAACGGTCTTTTCCGGCATGCTGGTGGCAACCGTGTTTGGGATTTTTCTGATACCGGCGCTTTATTATGTGTTTCAGTCATTCGGAGAGAAGGGCAGCGCCTGGCGCACGCGGCGGCGGGGCGACGTGGAATCTTGATCCCAAGTGGGGCCCGGCATATTCATTAGACAAAGGCACAAGACGAGATAATTATGAGAATTATGATGTTCAAAAGAGAGCAACATCGGCAGGCAGTCCCGGGGGTGCGATGGCATATGACTGTACTGCTGGCGGCCATCATCGTTCTGGCCTTAACTGGATGTGCGGCCGTTGGACCGGACTATGTTCCAGTGAAGCCGAGGGCGCCGGAAAAATGGCCTACCGAACTCCACGGCGGCCTGACTACAGCCCAGTTGGACCCTGAAATCATGGCCCGCTGGTGGACGACTCTAAATGACCCTGATCTCTCCAGCCTGGAGGAGCGTGCCGTCAAGGGGAATCTTGATCTAAAAGAGGCCCGGGCCAAGATCCGTGAAGCCCGTGCTCGCCGGGGTATCAGCAAGGCGAAGCTTTTCCCCACCCTGGACGCTGACGCGTCGGCCATGAGATACCGCGGCAGCGAAAGTACCAGCCTGATAGATGAAACCAATTTTTTTGCGGCTGGGTTTGACGCGGGCTGGGAACTGGATGTTTTCGGCGGGGTACGCCGGTCCATAGAAGCCGCCGAGGCGAACCTCCAGGCCACCCAGGAGGGGCTGCACGACGTCCTGGTGAGTCTGTTGGCCGAGGTGGCCCTGAACTATGTGGAGGTTCGCACCTACCAGACCGCATTGACGGTGACCGAGGGGAATATCAAGTCCCAGGAAGATACCTACGAACTGAACCGTTCGCGGTACGAGGCAGGGCTCATTCATGAGCTGCCTGTGCAGCAGTCCCTTTACAACCTCGAGCGTACCCGTTCACTGATACCGCCACTGCAGACCGGGCTCGAGGCGGCCAAAAACCGCCTTGCGGTTTTGTTGGGCGTGGAGCCCGGCGCCCTCCATCGAGAACTGGCTGACAGGAAGCCTATTCCGGTGCCTCCGGTGACGGTGGCCGTAGGAGTGCCGGCCGAGACTTTGCGTAACCGGCCAGATATCCGTCAGGCTGAACGTAACCTGGCGGCCCAGACGGCCAGGGTCGGTGTGGCCACGGCGGATCTTTATCCCAAATTCCGGTTAATGGGGACTATCGGGCTCGAATCCATTTCCTCTGGAGATTTTCTGGATGCCGCCAGCCAGTTCTGGAGCATTGGACCCGGCGTTTCTTGGAACATCTTTCACGGGGGTGCCATTCGCCAGAATATCAAGGTGCAGTCCGCCCTCCAGGAACAGGCCCTGATCCAATACGAATCCGCGGTCCTCAGGGCACAGGAGGAAGTAGAAAACGTGCTGGTGGCCTATGAAAAACAGCAACGTCGACGGGAATCGCTGGTGGCGGCCACGACTGCGGCCGAGTCAGCCGTGGCGCTTTCCGAAGACCAGTACAAAGTAGGTCTGACCGACTTCAACAACGTGCTGGACGCCCAGCGTTCGCTCCTTTCTTTCCAGGATCAATTGGCCCAGAGCGAGGGGACCGTCACCGCCAATCTGGTGCGTCTTTATAAGGCCCTTGGTGGTGGATGGAAATGCCTGGAACCGGTCGCGGATACCGCGAACAGAGTGAAGCGGGAGAAGAAACAGACGGCAAAATAGATCTGAGACCTGGCCCTGAGGACCAGGTTTTTCAGGATGCAATAAATAGGGGTGAATCATGAAAGGCTTAACTAAATGGGTCATTATGGTTCTGATCGTGTTGGGAATCCTTGGGGGAGGGGCTGCCTGGTACTTGAAGCGCAACAACGCGCAGGTTGTCTCTTACCAAACAGGGCAAGTGACACGCGGCGATCTGATCGTTTCCATCAGTGCCACGGGGACCGTCGAGCCGGAAGAGGTAATTGACGTGGGGGCACAGGTCGCCGGTCGGATCCTCTCATTCGGCAAGGATGCCAACGGTAAGGTGGTGGATTACGGGTCGGTGGTCGAGGAAGGGACGGTGTTAGCCCGAATCGATGACTCGCTGTACGCGGCCGATGCAGCCCACGCTAAGGCCCAGGTCCAGTCCGGCAAGGCGAGCATTCAGCGGGCCGAGGCTGATCTGGAGCAGATGAAGGCCAAGCTCCGCCAGGCTGAGCGCGACTGGCAGCGGGCCCAGAAGCTCGGGTCTTCAGGGGCCTTGGCGCAGTCGAGCTACGATGCCTATCAGTCGAGCTATGAGTCGGCCAAAGCGAACGTGGATGTGGCCCAGGCGGCCATCTTGCAGGCCCAAGCCAACCTGGCCCAGGCGGAGGCGGTTATTCGACGCGCGTCCCGAAATCTTGGCTACTGCACAATCAAGTCGCCGGTTAACGGTGTGATCATCGACCGTCGCGTAAACATCGGACAGACGGTGGTGGCTAGCCTGAACGCGCCTAGCCTGTTCCTGATAGCCAAAGACCTGACGCGCATGCAGGTGTGGGTGGCCGTTAACGAGGCGGACATCGGCAAGATTCATCCCGGCCAACCCGTGAGTTTCACTGTGGACGCCTTCCCAGGCCAGATCTTTCGTGGCGAGGTGGGCAAGGTCCGGCTGAACGCATCCATGACGCAGAACGTGGTAACTTACACGGTGGAGATTATTACCGACAACTCCAACGGGCGTCTGCTGCCGTATCTGACCGCTAACGTCCAATTTGAATTGAACCGCAGCAGCGATGTGCTGCTGGTGCCTAATGCCGCGTTGCGGTGGAGGCCGTCACGTGAGCAGGTCTCGCCCGAGTTTCGCGAAACATTTGAGAATTCCACCCCAAGCAAGGAAAGGCTGAAAGGCGGCAAGAGTCTCGGTTCAGGACTCGCACGAACCGCAGTGGACAATGGAAGCCACGGTGTTGTCTGGCTTATAGAGGAACAGTATGTGTGCCCTCTCCGTGTGCGAGAAGGGCTGACCGATGGCGGCATGACCGAGGTCCAAGGCAAAGGATTGACCGAGAATTTGCAGGTGGTTACCGGAGTGCAGACTCAGGTCACGAGCAGGACGGGCGGCAGCAATCCCTTTGTGCCCCAGTTCCTGCGAGGAAGGCGCGACGCCGGGTCACGGTAGCTTGATACAAACCTTGGTGGACAAAAAGCAGCATGGAACTTATCGAACTGAATAAGATCTGCAAGACTTACCACATGGGCGACATCTCCGTCCCCGTGCTCAAGGGTATTTCCCTGAGGGTGGCCTGCGGGGAGTTGGTCGCCCTGATGGGTGCCTCCGGATCGGGGAAAAGCACCCTGATGAACATCCTGGGATGCCTGGACCGGCCGACTTCCGGCGAGTACTGGCTCGACGGTCAGGAAGTGTCGCGATTGTCTGCCGACCAGCGTGCCTTTGTCCGAAATCACAAACTCGGTTTTGTGTTCCAGAGCTTCAATCTGTTGCCGCGCACAAGCGCCCTGGAAAACGTGGCAATGCCCCTGTCCTACACCGCCGACCGGGTCTCGGAGCAAGAGGCGCGGCAACGGGCCGAGGAGATGCTCCGTCGGGTGGGACTGGGGGATCGGATGGACCACGAGCCCTCTCAGCTTTCCGGTGGTCAACAGCAGCGGGTGGCGATTGCCCGTGCCCTTGTCAACCGCCCTACCCTGGTGTTCGCGGATGAGCCCACGGGCAACCTGGACTCTCGCACGAGCGAAGAAGTCCTCCGCATGTTCCGGCACCTCAATGAGCAGGACAACATCACCATCATCCTGGTCACCCACGACGCCAATGTGGCCCAGCACGCCAGCCGCCTTATCCACATCCACGACGGCATGATCGTTGACGGTACGTTTGACGCCATTCTGGAACCGGCTGCGAAACAGGCAGATTCCCCTCTCCCTGAGGCAAAAGCGGGAGGGTCAAGATGAGGGTCTACCGCACCGTTAGAACAGCCATGAAGGCCCTGCGGCGCAACCCCATGCGGGCTATGCTGACGACGTTGGGCATCGTGATTGGAGTCGGGTCCGTCATCACCATGATGGAGATCGGGTCCGGGTCCTCGGCGGCCATCCGCAAGACAATTTCCAGCATGGGGGCCAACGTCCTGAATGTGAGGCCCGGCGCCGCCTCAAGTGGAGGGGTCAGCTTCGGATCAGGCAGTACCACGACCCTCACTCCCGAAGACTGCGAGGCGATTCTGAGGGAATGCCAGTCCATCCGCAACGCCACTCCCCTCGTCCGCACCCGGACTCAGGTGGTTTACGGCAACCGGAACTGGGTTCCGACATTCATCTACGGTGTTATGCCGGCATTTCTGGACGTGCAGGACTGGTCAATGGCCCAGGGAGATCCCTTCACCAACCGAGACGTCCTCAACGCCAACAAGGTCTGCCTGATGGGGCAAACCCTGGTCCGTGAGTTATTTCAAGATGAACCGCCCGTCGGCAAGGAGATCCGTGTCAAGAACGTATCGTTCCGGGTTGTGGGGGTGCTCGGTAGCAAGGGCGCCAACATGATGGGCATGGACCAGGACGACATCCTCGTGGCGCCTTGGACCACGATCAAGTACCGGGTGACGGGTTCCACACTCGAAAACGCCAACCAGAGCAGCAGCAAGGGCAGCAGCGGATCGGTCAACACCTTGAGCAACCTGTACCCCGGCGGCCAGCCGAGCCTCTACCCCGAACGCTCGGACATCCAGGCCGCTAACAACCCCATGCCGGTCCGCTTCGCCAATATCGATTCTATCCTGGTCGCAGCGAAAAGCACTGGGGAAATTTCCGCTGCCATACAGGAAATAACCACGGTACTGCGCGAGCGTCATCGCATTCGCTCGGGCCAACCGAACGATTTCAGTATCCGCGACATGACCGAGATGACCAAGGCCCTCTCATCCACCACGACCTTGATGACCAATCTTCTCCTGTGCGTGGCCATGATCTCACTGGTGGTCGGCGGCGTGGGAATTATGAACATCATGCTCGTCTCGGTGACCGAACGGACCCGCGAGATCGGGCTGCGCATGGCGGTGGGGGCTCGGGCCCGGGATATCCTCCGGCAGTTTCTGGTTGAGGCCGTGGTGCTCTGTCTGGTGGGCGGCGCCATCGGCATCCTGATTGGCCGCGGCGGCTCTTACTTCGTATGGATGTTCCTGCGCTGGCCGGTGGAGACCTCGCCCACTGCCATTGTCGCAGCAGTGCTGGTCTCGGCCAGTGTGGGCATCGCCTTCGGGTTTTACCCGGCGTGGAAGGCCTCACGATTAGACCCCATTGAGGCCCTGCGCTATGAATGATTACCTCCCGGTATTGTAGCTGCTCTCTGTTAACAATAACACTATCTTAACTCTAACAAATTGATATTTTTAAGCCTTTTGCGCCTTTTTGCGGCCATTTGGAATTCATGGGTCATTCTGAGAAAGTGTAAAGCGATCAACGAAGGATGCCGAATATCGGTCGAAAAATAGTTTCACCACAAAGACTTTAACGCAGTTGCAGACAATTCAAACGATAAGACCAGGCGCCATAATCTTTCATTAGAAACCGTTTCGGCGTGGTTTTTTGTGTGAAGGGGGACGCTGGTAGAAAAATAAGTTGACACTGTGCGGGGCTTTGTGCCAATGATATGCCATGCCAAGACAAGCTCGGTTGGACGCGCCCGGTGTGCTGCATCACATCATGATCCGGGGGATAGAGCGTCGAAAGATATTCATAAACGACAGGGATCGAGGGGATTTCCTACGGGGGAGCCTTTCGCTATTAACAAATTGTTAATGCTCCCTTCTACCCTGCCTTAACGTACACCTTCCGTGATCTCGGGCCGTCAAACTCGCAGAAGAAGATCTTCTGCCAGGTCCCGAGGACCAGCCGGCTATTTTCAACAATCACGGTGACCGAACTGCCGATGATGGACGTCTTGATATGGCTGTCGGAGTTTCCTTCCATATGACGATACCGGTCGTTCGCCGGGACCAATTCATTTAATTTCCGGATAA
>JACKQG010007066.1_pt1 | contig 11495 bp, 18 predicted proteins | sample 8237621 | NCBI WGS metagenome assembly JACKQG01 (sample SAMN15677084, study PRJNA649215) | marine metagenome | biome: marine; feature: Black Sea; material: saline water; isolation source: suspended particulate matter (SPM) from the Black Sea western gyre | collected 2013-06-09/2013-06-10 | depth... | reverse complement strand
GGAGGATATAGACAAGGGAACTTTAAATGCCTTCACGCTCACTGTGAAGGGCGCACTGTCCACGACTTGAAATCCGCGCTAGATATCCACGAGAACGATTTCGAGGATATATCTGAGGAGACAATTGATCTAAGAAAAAAAAGAAAGTTTCCTCATATCTCTATGTACAAATTTAAGGAAATACTACACACACAATGGTTGATCAAAAACGTGATCCCCAAAGCCTCCCTGGGAATGATGTATGGTGCGAGTACTGCGGGGAAAAGCTTTGCCATGTTGGATCTGATGAGCGCAATTGCACGGGGAGTTGATTGGAGAGGCCATCCGTCTGTACGAGGGCGCGTTGTATACGTCTGTGCTGAGGGGCAAACAGGATTCCGAAAACGCTGCGCTGCGTATATTGAGCATAACAAACTCGAGGAAAAAGACATTGACCTCGATATAATCCCATTCTCTCCAAACTTATTAAATAAAAACGACGTTTTAGAATTGCGGGCAACATTAAGTGACGTCACCGGTCCGATTGCCGTGGTGGTACTGGATACACTGGCCACAGTAATGTGTGGTGGCGACGAAAACAGTGCTACCGATACCGGCAAAGTTTTGGCGGTCTGTCGTGGTTTAACCGCTACTTTTGGAACGCTCATACTACTAGTCCATCATGTAGGCAAAGACGTATCCAAGGGGGCGCGGGGCTGGTCAGGAGTACGGGCAGCCGTGGATGTGGAAATTGAGGTCACCAAAGTGGGTGATGATCGTATGATGCGGATAACAAAGCAAAAAGATGGCGAGGAAGGCCGTCAGTTTGGGTTTAAATTGGCCTCAGTAGCGGTCGGAGAGGACGAGGACGGCGATCCTATCACGTCGTGCGTGGTCGAGCACATAGACACGAGCCTAGAGGAGATGAGAGCTAAAAATAAACCCTTAAAAATCAACGAGCAGGCCGTTATGGACGCTATACAGACGATTGTGGGTTTGACAGCCGAAATTGCAGATACGGACACGGTGGTGGCACACGCTATGACGCTCCGGGGTGGTGGCTCTGCCAGTATGCGATCAAACGTAAAGAGGTCCATATCTGCCATGTTGAAGGGAGGCAAAATTCGGGAAGTCGTCGGGAAAAATGGGTCGATTGGACTCGAAATTGTGACGGTGTAAAACGTACAAAACGCTCTCCTCTCACTGACTCTCACTGAATCTCACTCACTGTTTTGAGCAGGCTCAAAACAGCGTCCTCTAGGCTCCTCCCCCGGAGGGGCCAGATGACGCTTTGGGCTGGGGTGTGATTGACAAGGCCTCTCGCTCTCACTGACAATCGAGTGAGAGGATCAAAAATGTGGTAGCCAAAAAATGCTCCAATTTTGCAAAACGAGTTTCTCCACCACCACCTAAAACTCGTTTTGCAAAATCATCCACTGGCAAAATCATTTTCCCGCCTCCCGTCGCAATATAAGGCCGTTTTTAGGCTCCTGTTGGCCAAAATGGGCAAACGTACCGGCCACCCCCTCAGGACGCCTAAAAACGGCCTTACGTTGCGTTTATGCGTCTGTAAAACACATGCCCCTGGATATCGATCCGCTGGACGTTGTCGCGTTGCCACACACTAAACGTCCTGCCTGCGTCGACCAACCGAGACGGCCCCGATGTGGATCTAAACTCAGCCTCGGTGGTGCGGGTCGCTGTGGTATGCACTTTTTGTGACGCTAGCATTTTTTTATCTCCTGTATAATTTTTGACGGTTGATGTGGATATCGCAAAAAGTGTGCAAAAATACCAACCGGGATTTTTTATTTTGACAATCGTCAAAATACCAGGTACCGTGTCAAAAATATGTTTAACATTTTTCGGGACGGGTATATGCATAATTCTACAGATCAAAAAACAATAGCTATACAGATCCCTGTATCAGAGTGGGAAATAATTAAAGCTATAGCGGACGCGGAAAAACGGACTGTTAGGGGGCAAACAGCGTTTCTCGTATCGGTCGCTGTACGGGAGGCTGAAAGAGCCGCAAAATACCAGGCTGTTTAATAATGTAACTATTAAAAACTCTTTGAATTTATGAAAAAATTTAAACCGGGTTGGGGATCCAGATGGCGAGTGCAGGTAGACCTATAAGTATCACCGATGACGTATGGGATGGTGTTATGGATGGTTTGCTCCGTGGTGCGTCCATTGTCTCTATGGCTAGGCAATACAACATAAGTGTTGGTTCTATACGAAAGAAAAAACTCCCGGAAGAGGCGAAGAGAATTCGCGCTTTAGTGGAGGGCGAACGTAAGTTAATGCTCAAAAAACTAAGTGAAAACGCTAGCGAAATTGAGTCGTTAGCTTTAAATGCTCATTGTTCAACAAGTACCTCCGAAAACCCCACTAATCCGATATCTGATATCATGAGCAACATTATTTTTCATCTAGCGATTGCAGCACATCGTATGGCTAAAGCAACTCGAAACCAAGTCGAGAAAGTCAACGTTAGTAACCCAGAAAAAACTATTGACGCTATGAACGCCGCCGCCGCTTGTGTGAAACTCACAAACGATCTCAGTAATCTGCCTCTGCGGTATGAACATATTAAGGGGTTAATTGGTGATAACACACAACAACCCGTGTCGATCAATATAAGTAGGCCACATAATAATGCACTCCCCCCTCCAGCTTAATTTTACGTTAACAGTCCCCCAGGATGAGTTTGTGTTCTCGCCTGCTAAGTATCCCGCTATGATATCTGGGTACGGTGCAGGTAAATCGTATGCTTTAATTGTGAGACTTTTGCTTAAATTTTTCTCGCATAGGGGGTGGGTTGCTCTGTATTACCCAACTTTTGATTTATGCCGTATGATCGGGTTTCATCGGATTGTGGAGTTATTTGATGGGTTAGGTTTGCAATACAGTACTAATAAACAAGAAATGTTTATTGAGGTGCAGCGTTATGGTCGTATATATTTTCGATCATTGGATCACCCTGAAAGAATAGTTGGGTTTGAGGTGTGGGCGTCTTTTATTGACGAATTTGATATATTGACAAAAGATAAAGCGAAAACTTGTTGGAAACGAATCGTTGCCCGCAATCGGCAGAAAGCTCCTGAGGGTGAAACTAATACTATAGCCGTGGCGAGCACGCCTGAAGGGTTTGGTTTTTGTTACGAAAAGTGGGGAAACGACCCGAAACCGGGGTACCATCTTATTAGAGCTAGCACGCATAGCAATGCGGCCAATCTACCGGACGATTACATAACAACGTTAGAATTAGAGTACCCCACAGCGCAATTGCAAGCATATCTTATGGGAGAGTTCGTCAACCTTAATCATGGCAGCGTTTATCCCTCATTTTCCCGCAAAGAAAACGCGTCCACAGAGACTGTCAAACCGAGCGACACAGTGCTCCATGTAGGGCTAGATTTTAACATCACAAACATGTCTGCTGTTATAGTCGTAGAACGTGAAGGTTGCCCTCACGTTGTTGAAGAGATTACAAAGATACACGACACCCAGGCTATGATCCGCGTATTACAGAGACGCTACCCAGGTAAGACTATATTTGTTTATCCAGACGCCAGTGGATCAGCTAGGAAAACCAGTGCTAGCGCGACGGATATAACTCTGCTACGTAACGCTAATCTCCATGTCCGTGTCCGGTCAACAAATCCTTTGGTCCGTGACCGTATCACTATCGTCAATTCGTTGATATGCAATTCAAAAAATGAAAGAAAACTTATGGTTAATGCTACCAAGTGTCCGGGTCTTGTCGACGCATTGGAACAACAGGCGTACCGTAAAGGGGAACCTGACAAGTTAAGTGGGTTTGATCATCTTGTCGATTCGCTCGGTTATCTATGCGCGTACAGATACCCACTAACCCATCATGGCTCAACCACATTAAGACTTACAGGGGTTTAAAATGGATAAGACACCAGTTGTTAAGATTTTGGATACAGGTTTTGCCGTTGAGTGTGAAGGGGACGTTGTTTTTGCAGGATTGCAGGATTTTGCAGATGCGTGCGATCGTGTCGAGGGTCTCACTGGGGAGAGTGAGATCGAAGAGAGCGAGTGATTACTTTTTTTAGGGTCTTTTTGCGAATGCAGAATCCATGTTGTTTTAGCTAAGTCGTTGATATTGTTCCGTTACGTGATATCCCGTAACGGAACAATATCAACGACTTAGCTATATTTTACAAGTCCATGCACAATGAGGAGGACATAGAATACCGCAGTCATGTACCATACGATTGGGGATGCGTCTGTTCCGCAAACGAAACTGAAAGGCTACATTAACGCGACGGTCATGTGCCACGCGGTGGGCAAGAAATTTCAGGGCTACACAAGAATGGCTACCACAAAAGAGTTTATCGTTGAATTGAGTGATGATTTAAAGAATTAACCTGTATGGCAAATATTAAGGCATTAAATACACCAAAATTTAAAAGGAGAAACATCCTCATGAATGCACTCATCACCATCCACAACGGCATCCCAACCACCACATCTGTCGCAATTGCCGAAGGCACACAGAGGTCGCACAAAACGGTCATCCAACTTGTCCGGCAATACCAAGCTGATCTGGAAGAGTTTGGTCAACTCGCATTCGTAATGCGAGTTGAAAGTTCGCATGGTGCGGGCCAAAAAACAGAGGTCGCCATCCTAAGCGAGCACCAAGCCACCCTGATTCTCACTTACATGCGGAATACAACTATCATTAGAGGTTTCAAAAAAGCCTTGGTGAAGGCGTTTTACGAGCTAGCCGAAAAAGGAAGGGTCGGGAATGCATCCGAACCCCTGGACCTGGAGGATCAGATCCTCTTGATAGCCCAAGCGGCGGTGGAACAAAAAAACCATCAAAAACAGTTGGCAAAAACCCAACTCCGTCAACAGGAGCAGATTAACGATATCGCCAAACGGCAGGATGATCTGGACGGAAACACTGGATATATGACTGCATTGGCATTTTGCCGTCGTGAGGGAATTCCTGCACCGCTCGCATTTACCAAAAAGCTTGGTAAAAAAGCCACGGGGGTATGCAAACTGCTTGGCATTACTATTGGCATAGTGCCGGACGAGCGCTGGGGGACTGTGGGCAGCTACCCCATCGGCGTTTTGAGAGAGTGCATATCCGCGCTGTAAAAACACTTTGTTAATGAGGGTATCCAAAATTGGATACCCTTATGAAAATGCCACTATGCAGTGCAATCGCCGTAGCAGTATGTACCGCAACGCGGGCATGGATCGTTAAAACGTGTTGTGGGGGCACTGTGCAGTGTAACTTTTTGCACGCTATGACTTTTTTCATTAACCGGAGCGGGTGTCACGTCCCATCCCATACCGTCCGCTTTTGCTTTTTTGTACGTATCCGTTAATTCTATCGCCCTGTTTTTAAGGGCTTTTTTCTCGGCTGTATGCCACTGTAATCTGGAGGTGTTGTAATTGGTCCATGCAGCCTCTTTGGCCTCATGCAATTGGCGTAGCGTCGTTTGGGTGGCGTCCATTTTTCATTCTCCGGTTTTTGGCTTAGGGCCGTCCCTAAACTCTGAGTACACTATACCACCAGCCGTCCAGGTAGTCAACAAAAAAGTACGACTATACCACATTTTTATTGATTAGACCTAAAAGTATACTTGGAGACAACATTATGCAACCCCAGTCCACGGAGTCAATCGCTAAACTTTTGGACGTTTCAGTGCAGGAAGTCAACAAGTTGACACGTGCCAATATATTGACGAAAACAGGCACAGGATACCCGCTTGTAGAATCTGTGCATTTATATATCCGGCACCTGCGAAAAGATAAAGAATTTCTGGAGGCGAGGGCACGAAAAGAAAATGCATTGGCCGATATGGCTGAGGCAAGAGCTGTCGCAGCCAAACGAGACGCTAAAACCATAAAATGGAGACGATAATGCGGACGCGCGAATTTGAGTATATTAAAACATACAACGTAATGGCCCCAGTGACCAATGATCGGATCCATTCAGACGAGCATATAAATAAGATATGTGATTCCATACGTGTTTTTGGGTGGATTAGTCCTATTATCATTGATGGGGATAACGATATCCTCGCAGGGTACGCACGTGTCTTGGCAGCGAGGAAGATGGGCATAAGGACTGTTCCGTGCGTTGTTATACGCGGGTTAACACAACAACAAAAAGTTGCGTTTAGAGTAGCAGACAATGCGCTTGTTAATAACAGTTTTGATTGACGAGCACATGACCATCATCGCAGGCCATGGCCGTATTATGGCAGCCCAAAAGTTGGGGATAAACGATGCGCCTTGTATTACTCTTGAGGGTCTCACAAGAGTCAGACAAAGTTGCTTATGTTATTGCGTTAATATGTGATATACTAATACTGATGTTAATATATCACACTCCTTGGTTGTATTTCTATAAATAAAGGTGTCAAGATGCTGAAAGAAAAATTAATTGACCGGTTCAAGGAGCCCTCCACCTGGCGAGGGTTTGTTATGATCCTAACCGCTCTGGGGATACGGGTATCCCCAGAGTTGTTAGAACATATTATCGCAACCGGGACCGCTGTGGTGGGTATAATCGGATTTTTTACGTCCGATACCAGCTAAAAGTCAGTGCTGTCTTGCCTGCGTGCGGCCGCATATCGGTCGGCAACACGTTTTTCCATCTCACGCTGGATTAAACCCGCTATTAGGCCGCCTGGGCGGCCATTTGTGGCACGCTTAATCCAGCTACACACGTCTGTGGGTAACGTGACTCGCATCGTGTCTGTGTCTGATGCCCGGTAAAACTTACCTTTTACCTCTATTTCTCTTCTTATAAGATTAGCTATTAGGCCGCCTGGGCGGCCTTTTGTTATATACCGTACCCAATCCCCTAGGTGAGACGGTATTTTTATGTTTATTTTCTCTGTACCTTCTGTCATTTCATTTCTCCTACCAGCTGAGAGTAGACCAATCTTCTGCGTCAACAGGCTCGCCTGTTGACTCCCAAACAGCCTGGGACCCTACCCAGCCTTTGGGCATTTTACGGCTGGAAACAGGGATCTGTTTCCATCCATATACCCATTCGTCCCGTTCTTTTTTGGTTTCAAACGCGTACAGCGTCCCGGCGGCCTCGTACCGTGGCCCCCGTGTGGTGGAGGTGCCGCACATGTACTCAAAACCGTAAAATTTCCGTTTTGTTTTTTCCATTTTTCAGTCTCCTTGTGTGGTGAGGAGGGCCATCCCTCCCTCACTGTTGACTATACTATATCAGTATCCAGTGAGACAGTCAATAAAAAAATGTGACTATCTCACTTTTTTGTTGACTGTGTGATCCCTGTCTAGTCGACAGGTCTCACACAGCAGTCTCCTGTCCCGCTAGTCCACAGCCCGTAGGCTGCCCCGTCGATTTTGACGGTGATTTTCTCGCCGGTTGGCAGGATTGCGGGAAATGGTTTTTCGGCCTCGTCCCACTCCCTTTGGTCAGCATCTACCTGATCTGGGATTGTAACTACCATCCAGCACCCTGGGAACCACGCATCTGGGACTCCCAGCAGGGACGCTGGGCAATCTTTGTCATATGTCAAATTTTCCATTTTTCAGTCTCCTTGTGTGGTGAGGAGGGCCATCCCTCCCTCACTGTTGACTACACTATACCAGCAGTCTGATGGGTAGTCAATAAAAAAATGTGACTATCTCACTTTTTTGTTGACTGTGTGATCCCTATATGTGTAACGTGTTGCTTTTTTTGCTTTTTTTGCTTTTTTTCGATATCATCCACCTACCTACCTACCAAAAAAAGGAGCCCATGCCCGTGTCCATGTCCGTAAAAACTACTCACCCCGCCTACGATACCAAACTCCCCACGTGGACCCGTGCCCGCGACTGTATAGAGGGTCAGGACGCGATACACGCGGCGGGCACGCGATACCTGCCCCCGCTATTAGATGAGTCCGACGTGGCGTACAACGGTAGAGTTACAAACGCGTTGTTTTTTAATGCGTCTGGCCGATCTGTTGACGCCCTGGTGGGGATGCTGTTGCGTAAGCCCCCATCATACGATATGCCTTTAGTCATACCTTTTGGCGACGATATAGACGCGGGCGGGACCAGTATTTTTTGTTTTACTGAGTTGGTGGCCAGGGAGTTGATAACCGTGGGTAGGGTAGGCGTTTTGGTAGATCATCCAACCGCACCACCAGGGATGACTCTCTCCGATGGGTATGAGTTAGGTCTACGACCAACGTTATCTGTGTGGCGAGCAGAGGACATTTTATCGTGGCGTACGACGCGGATAAATAACAGGACAATATTGTCTTTTGTTGTTTTGCAAGAGACACAAGTTTCTTATGATGGTTTTGAGAGAAAAGAAGAGTTAAGGTATCGGGTACTTGATATCGAGCAAGAGACTGGACATTATAGGATTAGGGTTTTCAGGGTAGGAAAAGATGGTGAATATGAGCAGGTAGGCGATGACGTTTTTCCTGTTTTGCAAGGTCAATACATGCAAGAAATACCGTTTCATTTCTTTGGTGGTATTGACCCCCAAACCCCATGTTTGAATGACCTTTTTCTTACAAATTTACAACATTATAAAGTGGCGGCTGATTTTTATAACGGTTTGCACATGGTCGGTCTCCCTACCCCCTATATCACCGGATGGCAAAAAGACCCTGAAGAATCAACTAAAAGGATAGGCGGGCGCGATGCCTGGGTTTTTCCAGACCCTGAAACAAAAGTTGGCTTTTTGGAATTTACCGGGAGTGGGTTGTCTAACAACGTAACGGCCATGGAAATGCTCAAAAAAGAGATGACTGTTTTAGGTGCGCGGATGCTTGAGGACCAAAAACGTGCAGTTGAGACCGCAGAGGTGGCCAACATACACAGAGCCAGCGAAAACAGCATACTCGCAGCGATAGCCCATCAGGTCTCCTCCGGTATGACAAAATGTCTACAAATATTCTCTGATTGGCTTGGAGGAAACGAAAAGGTAAGTTTTGCAGTTAACACTGATTTCATACCTGGGATGATGTCAAGTCAGGATTTAATTGCTCTTGTCAACGCATGGCAAAGTGGTGCATTGCCCACCTCAGTTTTGGCTCATAGGCTGGTAGAGGGCGAACTAACGCCCGCAGGTATGACAAAACAAGACTTAGAAAAAACAATAAAAGAACCTGGTTTTGATGGAGATTTTAACGAGCTTGCGAAATGACTTCAAACGATAAATTAGCAGACAAGTTAATAGAGCACTCGGTCAATTTTGATCGCATGTCTAATACTCTTGCGCGTGAAGTGGTGCAAGAACTTGAAAAGCTTGAACGCGAACTTTTGTTGTCTCTCGTCAATAAAAAACTCACACGATATCAACGTACGCGGATAGAGGCGTTTCTTTCTCAAACCGCCAAAACCATAGCCGAAAACTTTGACCGCATATCGTCGGATTTCCAAGATAACTTTTATCAGATTGCAGACCTGGAAAAGAAAGCTGTCAGAAATGCAATTAATGCGGCGGTCAGTATTGCTATGCCGATAGGTATTGTTGCCAGTGTGTCGTCTGTTATTATTTCTGAAAAAGTGCTCGAAAAAGTTGTCGGGAACAATTTAATTGACGGATCACCAGCCAAAAACTGGTGGAAACTCAAAGGACAAAAAGCGGCGTTTGATTTTGCAGGTGCTGTCAGGAGTGGGATTTTGCAAGGCGAAACCGGACCACAAATAGCTAGTAGGATTGTTGACCTGGGTGGTATTGTGAGCGGACCACGCGCAAAAAAAGATGCCCTCTCTTTGGCGCTTACCTCAATACAAACCGTCGCTCAATCAGCCCGCATGGCAGCATACGAGGATGACGTTGATCTTATCAAAGGATACCAATGGTTGTCTATTTTGGACGCCCGGACAACCCACCAGTGCAAGGCTCTCTCGGGCCTCACTTGGGGTGTTGATAAAGAGCCTCAAGGTCATAGCAAGCCTTTTCGACGACCCCCAATCCATTGGCGGTGTAGGAGTACAATTGTTCCTGTTCTAAAAAGTTGGGAAGAGCTATCTGGCAAAAAACTCCCAGGCGTAAAAAAGGATATTGATGACGCGTTTCGTGCTAGGTTAATCCAAGACCCTGCTTTTAAGGATAAAGCGGACAGCATCATGAGAAAAAGCCAATCGTCAATGGATGGGCAAGTGGCGGCGTCTCATACATACGAGTCGTGGCTAAAGACTAAACCTAAAGATTTTCAAGAAAAAGTATTGGGTCAAGGGAGGTATGACTTATGGAAAGCTGGTAAAATTGATATGAGAGACTTGGTTGATAACTCACAGAATCCACTCACTTTAAAACAGCTACAGGGTTTAGTTGGGTGAGGTTCTAAAAGGAGTGAAAAATCAATATCCGTTGAGGATATGCAGAAGATTGTGGATGCAAACGAGAAATTAGTTAAGGAGTTGAAAGACTATGCAATACATGGGGAGTAAAAACAGAATAGCCAAACACATCCTTCCAATTATGCTTGCAGAAAGAAAGCCAGACCAGTGGTGGGTTGAGCCGTTTGTAGGCGGTGCAAATATGATTGATAAAGTTGTGGGTAATAGGCTGGGTAACGATAGCCACGAATTTCTTATAGCTCTTTTGGTTGCTTTGAGAGATGGATATATCCCGCCAACTGATATTAGCAAAGAATTGTATTATGCGGTTAAATTAAAACCACAAGAGTATCCAGAAGAGTTAGTTGGGTTTGTTGGTTTCCTTTGTTCGTTTGGTGGGAAGTGGTGGGGTGGATATGCGTTTAATAAAAAGGGGGATAATTATGCCGAAAGAGGTAGTCGTTGTCTTGTTAAACAGGCAAAAAATCTTGACGATGTTGTGTTTAAATCTGGCAGTTACTTAGAATTAGAAATACCAGAAAACAGTCTCATTTATTGTGACCCGCCATACGCCAATACTTGCAAATACAAAGATGGTTTTAAACACGATGTATTCTGGGATTGGTGCAGGACGAAAACAAAAAGCGGTCATACTGTATTCATAAGCGAGTATTCTGCACCCAATGACTTTGTTTGCGTAAAAGAAATACAGCATAAAACCATTCTCAATAAAAACTCCCAGTATCCAAGAATAGAAAAACTGTTCAGGTATGAAGCATGAAAATATATAAAATCACAGAAGCAAGCGAATATCTTGGGGTGTCAATCAACACACTCAAGACACTTGCCAACAATGGAAAGATAAAATCTTTCAAGACTACTGGTGAACATAGGCGTTTTCGTCGGGAAGACTTAGACGCTTATATGGGAGTCGAGAAAGAGAAGCAAGAAAAGTTGACTGTGGAAATCACAGTTGAAATAATGGAAGTGAAAGACAAGAAATATGAAGAAGAACTGGCAGAGGATATTATGAAAATTCTCACCTGTTATTCGGCTCGTTATTACGGAGCAAGAGGTGGCAGGAAGAAGAAAATTAAGGTCGAAAATGAACCAGTCGAATCTAATGGAATTTGAAAAGGAGGTTGTGGTATTTTCGTATATAATAACCGCACCCCCGAGTATAAGGGCGCGAT
>JACKQG010007065.1_pt1 | contig 11496 bp, 8 predicted proteins | sample 8237621 | NCBI WGS metagenome assembly JACKQG01 (sample SAMN15677084, study PRJNA649215) | marine metagenome | biome: marine; feature: Black Sea; material: saline water; isolation source: suspended particulate matter (SPM) from the Black Sea western gyre | collected 2013-06-09/2013-06-10 | depth... | reverse complement strand
CAGCGAACCGAAAAGCCAGCTAGCAAATGACAATCGAAGATGGACGGACGACTAGCCCTGAAAATCGGAAATTGATGGCACGTCCTGAGCTATGGGAACGCCGAAGCCACGGCCACACCCGAACACCTCAGCGATCGTGGCCGAGCCAAACCGGTCGTCGAGGATTTCCAGTTGATCGGCGGTGACATAGGCGGGGTGGGTGACACCGCATGCGCGACTGAGCGCCAAGAGGTCCTTGCGAAGGGTCACGATGTAGTTGGCCAACCGGGCGGACTTTGACGCCGGATTCAGGCCGCGCACAAGCCAGCGGTTCTGCGTGGCTACGCCGGTTGGGCAGTGGTTGGTGTGGCAACGCTGGGCCTGGATACAGCCGATGGCCAGCATGGCTTCGCGCGCCACGGCAATCATGTCGCATCCGAGGGCGAAGGCCAGCAACGCGGTTTCTGGAAAACCCAACTTCCCGGAACCGATAAACACGACCTGCTCCTGCACGCCGTGTTCCATGAAGACCTTCTGGACGCGGGCAAATGCCTGTTTGAACGGCAAGGCCACGTGGTCGGTAAACACCAGCGGCCCGGCTCCCGTGCCACCTTCTCCTCCGTCGATCGTGACGAAGTCCACAGCCCGATTCGTCGTCGAAATCAGTCTCGCAAGGTCCGTCCAGAATTCCATTTGGCCCACGGCCGATTTGATCCCCACGGGCAGGCCCGTCGCCTCGGCAATGCTTTCCGCAAAATCCAACAGGCCGTCGGTGTCGCCAAATGCGGTATGACCGGCCGGGCTGAGGCAGTCGCGATCCATGGGGATACCGCGGATTTCGGCAATCTCGCGGGTTATCTTGGCTTTGGGCAGAATTCCCCCGGCCCCGGGCTTCGCTCCCTGGCTCAGCTTGATTTCGATGGCTCGTACCTGGGGATGCTTGTCGACCGTCTCACGAAGTCTCTCGATGCTGAACCGTCCGTCCAGCTCTCGGCACCCAAAGTAGCCCGTGCCGATCTGCCAGATCAATTCGCCGCCGTGCAAATGATGGGGCGAAAGCCCGCCCTCGCCCGTACTCTGCAAACATCCGGCAATGGCACATCCGCGATTCAGCGCTTCGATCGCCCGCGCACTCAACGAGCCGTAGCTCATCCCAGACACATTGACGACCGACGACGGCCGAAACGCCTTGGACCGCCCTCGATGCTCGCCCATGACTTTCATGCAAGGAATACGGAATTCCGGGTCATAGTCCGAATCGCCGGGATTGGGAGAGGCAAGCGGGAAGGGGCTGTGTTTAACGATCAGGTAGTTCGGTCTCAACTCCAGGTCCTGATCCGTCCCAAAGCCGAAGTAATTGTTTTCGTGTTTCGACGACGCATAAACCCATCGTCGCTGATCGCGGCTGAACGGACGCTCCTCGTCGTTACCGGTCACGATGTATTGCCGCAGTTCCGGACCAATGGCTTCCAGCCAGTAACGGAAATGGCCGATGATCGGAAAATTTCGCAGAATCGCATGCTTCCGCTGCAGAAGATCATACGCCGCCAGCGCGATCAACAAAACAAGCGGAATAGCGACGACAAAGACTATGATGATTGGCTCCATGACACGGTGTCCCATCTTGCGGGAGGTTTCCAAGGAACAAGCAACCGTATCGGCCGGACGATTTTTCAGTCCTCGATCCGCGACAGCGAGATGGGCTAGGATTCTCCGTCGCTTTCTTTCTTTGCCCTGCGCATCAGACGTCCAGCGGTCAGAATGCCCAGCGCAAAGCCGGTGACCATGGTTCCGAAGAGCAACGCGGCACGTGGCATCATGAGACTGACAAACAGCAACTTGGTTTCCACTTGCTCTTTGTTTTGGAGTACGATAATGACAGCCAGCAGAACCAGCACAGCCAGGGCAATGATCTTGATCTTTTGAATCATGTCGTGTTCCTCACGGCAAAATAGTAATGGTCAATCCGGCTCTCGAATGGGAGCACGCGGATTTGACCGTTTCTGTAACGTCTTCAGACGCCATCACAGACAGACAATCCCGAAAACAACGAAACGCACGAAGGGCATCAGTAAGACCGCGGTCAACATGAAGAGTGTAAGCATCGTGCCCGACAGGACTCAACAGGAGGCAGCTTGGTCCACAAGGACGCCTGCATCCATCGAGCCAGTCTTTCCCGCTGCTTCCGCTCTCGATCGTTCCAGTTCTCCTGGATCCGCTGTCGCCGTCGATCAACCTCGTGTGCCGTAGCGAACTTGTTGGGTTTGTTCATCTCTTGCCTTCCTTTGCACAGGTATACTGGGAACAAGATTTCGCGTTCCCCGCACAGTCGTATAGGAAAAACCTTGAGATTCAACTTAATGCAATTACCGTGCCGACCGGGCCGGAATTCTCACCGCGACTCCTCCCAACGAGGTGTCGACGAACGCGGCGAGCAAGGAAATACCTGCACTTGCAGGCTGCAGAAAGCATGCCGGCTCTGGTACGGACAATTTGTGCTCAGCGCGAGCAAAAATCGAGCGTCGCCGTAGATCGACCAGACCGCAGGTGGTATCTAAGCTCAGGACTCGTCCAAGAAACGGCGAATGTCCCCCACGAGAGCTTTGGTGCGTTCGGTAAGTTCCCGGACCATATCCTCGGCTCCGTCAAGGGGACCTTCGATGCACATCTGCTCCAGTTTGTAGGCGATCTCCGCGGCTTCTGGGCGGTCGAAGCCGGCAAGTTGGCTGCCCAGCCGATGGGCTGCGGATTCCAGCTTACGGATGTCTTGCTGGGGAAGTGCCGTGTCGATCTCGCGAAGAAGATGCGGGCCATCGTCCACAAAACACGCCATCTGTTCCTTCAGCAACTCCGCGTCTCCGTCCAGCCGCTCCATAGCACAGGCAAAGTTGTCACCGGGCGCGTCTGTCCGAGGCGGAGTTGGGATTGGCGGATTCGAGACGGGTGAAGCAGAAGTGAGCGTCTCGACCAGCGTTACGAGTTCCTTGGCCCGCAACGGCTTGGCAAGGTATGCGTCCATGCCGCCTGCCAAAAACCTCTCCCGGTCGCCTTTCATGGCACACGCAGTCAACGCGATGATCGGCAAATGCTCGCCCGTTTCGCGTTCCCCGTCGCGAATGGCGACCGTTGCTTGAAGGCCATCCATTTCCGGCATTTGCACGTCCATCAATACAATGTCGTATGGTTCCGAGGCAAGTCGCTGCAAAACTTCCTGGCCGTTCTTGGCCTCCGCGATGTGGTGCCCGCGTTTTCCCAGGATCTTCGCAGCCAGGTCGCGATTCGCCGCGTGGTCGTCTGCGACCAGTATCCGCAATATGCGTGGGGGAGCATCGATCGCCTCGACACCCGGCGCCGCGTGCACCGTTGGTGCTGCCGGAGCCTTTCCCAGTGCGACCAGGATCGTGTCCAATAGAGAATCCGGAGAAACCGGCTTGGTCAAGTAAGTGCTGATCCCCAACGCGCGACAGCGCTGGGCATCTTTGTAGCGATCTGCGGAGGACAGCATCATGATCGTGGCCGCGGCCATGCGCGAATCGCGCTTGATGCGTTCGGCCAGTTCGAAGCCGTCGATTCTTGGCATACAAACGTCCAGAAGCACGAGCGAGAAAGGCTCGCCGCGATCCGACGCAGCCTGCATTGCCTCCAAAGCCGCCTCCGCGCCATCAACCGACTGGGGGCGGAATCCCCACCAGGAAAGGAACTCCTGCAAGATGCGGCGGTTTGTCGTATTGTCGTCCACCACAAGCACGGGCATGCCGGCGATGTCTTCAGGTGCCGCACGCTTGTGTTCGACAGTGCGATCTTCGGCCAATCGGAACGGCAACGTGAAATGGAACGTGCTACCTTGCCCCAGCGTGCTTTCCACCCTGATCCGGCCGTGCATGAGCTTCAGCAGTTCGGCAGTGATCGCGAGGCCCAAACCCGTGCCCCCGTATTTGCGTGTGGTCGAGGCATCCACTTGCGTGAAAGCATCGAAAATCTTCTCCAATCGCTCTCGCGGGATACCGATACCCGTATCCCGCACCGAAAACGAAAGGGATACTTCCACATCGCTTTGCCACTGTTTATCGGCGTCAACAACAACCTCTCCATGTTCGGTGAACTTGACCGCATTGCCAACCAGGTTGACCAACACTTGTCTCAGACGCACCGGGTCGCCCCGCAGAGCCTGGGGCACATCCATCGGCAGATGCCAGATCAGCTCCAGGCCTTTGGCGTCAGCTTGGACGGATAACGCTTGCATCGAATCGCGCAAGAGATCCGCCAAATTGAAGTCGATTTCCTCGATTTCCAGCCTGCCCGCTTCAATTCTGGAAAGGTCGAGGATATCGTTCAGCAACTGCAGTAGCGACTCGGCCGACACTTTAACCGTTGCGAGGTATTCCTGCTGCTCGCGCGTGAGGCTGGTCCCCAGGGCCAACTCGGTCATACCGATGATGGCATTCATTGGAGTGCGGATTTCGTGGCTCATGTTCGCCAGGAATTCGCTTTTCGCCCGGCTGGCCGCCTCCGCCACGTCGCGCGATGTGGCCAAGGCATCCTCGGCATTCCGCCGCACAGACGTGTCACTGCCTATGGCGACCCAGCGCGTCACCTGACCTTCCTGGTTGTGAATCGGCGAGAGGTTGAATGTGCTCCAGTACGCCTGCCCATTCAGTCGGACCTGAAGCCGCTCCTCGTTGGATCCCAGGCCGTTGTGCATCAACTGGCGGTAGTCCCGCAATACGGTAGCATCCGTATCGTCACCAAAGAGGATCTCGTCCAGTTTGTGTCCCAGGCTTTCGGCCTCGGAGTAGCCCGTCAAACGGCTGAACGCTTCGTTGGCCCAGACGATGGTTCCGTCGGCGTCCAGAATCGCCACACTGCTGTCGGTATTGCGGGCAACCACCGAGAGCAGTTGAAGTGTCTCCACTGTTTCGTCGTCGGATTCCTCCGTGGAACCGATCGCGGCTTCACTTCGTTCTCCTCTCGTTTTGCTAAAACGGTCGCGGAAACGAGCGCTGCAAACGGCCAGGCTGCCTTCGGCCGAGTTCTCGCGCAGGATGGCGGCCCAATCGAGCACCTCATCCGGGGTTGGCATTGTGAAGTCAGGTGGAATCGTTTCCGCAAATCGCACGGACCAAGCTCCCTCGGATTGCTCGACCACCTCGAAGCGGGGAACCAGTCCGGCGAGACTTCGGAGTTCGGTTTGATGGGCCGCGATTCGGCTCGTCGAATCCTCAGTGCCCTTTTCGGCGGTATCAGAACTCTCCTCGCACAAGCGAATCTCTGCCCAGTTCCTTCCACGGCTACGGGTTAGCCAGAACTCGGCCGTGCCCGTGACGCCGATAGACAGGCATTGCCGGCACACTTCGGACGTGCATTTGCCCAGGTTAGCCCACTGGCCGTAATCCAACGTAGCCAGTGCGCCGAATCGTTTTGCCCGGCGTACGATCGAGGCGGCTTGTGACGTCCCGCGCACGGGAAAGTGAGCAATCTTGATGTTTTCCACGACTCGTTTCGACAGGTGGATAATTAAGGGTTCATCAGACACGTGCCACCCGTCCAGTTGATAGGAGGAAGATCGGGAAGTCAACTGCTTGCGTCGACTTGCTCACAAGGATTTCCCACCGTGCAATCCGCGTGCCTGCGACTTCTGAAAGGGGAGATCCGGGTCGTCGTGACGCACGGCGGAAGCGACAAAGGGGAATGCCACAGAAAGCCGTATGAGAGTTCGCAGAAGCTCATTTCGCTAAATTCTTCCCATCCAGCTACAGGTAGACTCCTTCTGTCGGCTTGCCTCGCTAGGTCACGTTGGACAGATTCTGTCCGTTCTGCGCAAAAAATTGCCGAGCCCGGCATGCCACTGGACCGTCTAAACCGCTTTTCTCACTCAAGGCGGGTAGCCCTGCACTCTCGGCACCGCTCGACCTGCACGAATTCAGACAGCCTGCGACCAGTTGGTGGGCTTTCGGTTACTGGCTTGGTTTTCTTGAGTGTCTTTTCGGTTTGGCATCAGAATTGCGACTACCTACAAATCGTTGCTACCGTCGGCCTGGCTCGGGCAACCTGATTCATCCGGATACCCTCCAGGATGTTATTGGGGGACCTCGAGCCAAGCCGCGGTAACTACATCTATTCACCTCTAGCACATTGGAAAGGACTCCTTCCCATGCTTGTCCTCAGCCGCAAAGCCGCCGAGTCCATCCTCATCGGCGACAACATCGAAGTCGTGGTGGTGAGGATAGATGGCAATCGCGTCCGCTTGGGCATTCAGGCCCCGCAGCACGTCCGCGTCGTTCGGAATGAACTCCAAGGGAATGTCGTCAAGCCAATGGGCACGACATCGCAATCGCAGATACACCTATCAGACAATCCGTTAGACCGTGACTGCATGGATGGTTGAGTTCTTCGCTCCACTCTAGCTGTCTGTGTGCGCGCTGCGTTCGACGGAAATCCCCAGGTTTTGCATTTTGGCCCGCAAGGTTGATCGGGTGATTCCCAGAATCCGGGCCGTTTCGGTCAAATGCCCATTGGTGTGATTGAGCACCCGTGCGATCAACCAGCGGTCTATCTGGTCCGTTGCCTGCTGGTAAAGGGAGTCTGTGCCTTTGTTTAGTCCCTCGTCGACAAGCGCATCAAGGGCCTGCCAAGGACTCGCGCCGCCGGCTTCCATCCCGGATTGGCCCTCACCATTCTCCAACTCGGGCAAGAAGTCGGCAAGTAGTACGGGGCCGGTTGTCTGCAGGATGCCTTGCCTTACGACGCTTCGCAGTTCCCGCGCGTTGCCTGGCCAGTCATAGCTGCGCAGTATTCGGATCGCCTGTGGTGACACGCGTTGGACACGTTTGTCCAACTCGCGATTTGCCTCAACCCGGAAACGCTCGACCAGCAGTTCCAAATCGGCGCCCCGCTTGCGCAACGGCGGCAACTCGATCGTGTATCCGTTCAGGCGGTAGTACAAATCCTGGCGAAACTGATTGTCAGCTAACATGCTTTCCAGATCGCGGTTGGTGGCGGCGATCACACGCGCGTCGGTCTTGATCGTCTGGTTGCCCCCCACTCGCTCGAAGCACTGTTCCTGTAGGACGCGAAGCACTTTGCTTTGCAGCGTCGGAGCCATGTCGCCAATCTCGTCCAAGAACAGCGTCCCCCCGTTGCACTGTTCGAACTTGCCGATGCGTCTCTTGTCGGCACCGGTAAAGGCCCCTTTCTCGTGGCCGAAAAGCTCGCTTTCCAACAGGGGCTCCGGGATGGCTGCACAATTGACCGGCAGGAATGGGCCATCACGACGGTCGCTGTGATGATAAAGTGCCCGGGCGACCAATTCTTTGCCCGTACCGCTTTCACCGCGGATCAACACAGAGACGTCTTGCGAGGCGACGCGGCCAATAGCTTTGTAGACCTCTTGCATGGCGGCGCAACGACCTACCAAAGCATCACCGCGAACTTCTCCATCGCTTGCCTCCGCGTCGATCTCGACCGGTTCGTTCATCAAGCGTCGAATCTCGATGCCGCGTTTGACGACTTTACGCAATTCGCCCACGTTCAATGGCTTCGTCAAGTAGTCCAGCGCGCCCAGTTGCATCGCTTGGATGGCCGTCTCGCTGCGCCCGTGACCGGTGATGATGATTACGGGCAGTTTGGGATCGAGTTGCTGGATTTGACGAAAAATGTCCAGCCCGGATGCGTCGGGGAGCACAATGTCCAGCATGGCGACATCCGGCCGCGAACTGCGTACCGCGTCCAACGCCTCTGCGCCAGAGACGGCCGTCACAACTTCCCAACTAAGCCGCCCGAAAACGCTTTGAAATAGCTGATGGACGGACGTTTCGTCATCGACAACAAGCAAGTTTGCCATGGTCCCGCCTATTTTCGGGTCAACCCATCACGGCAAGATAGAAAAACCACCATGAGCTACCACGAATTGTGCCGTGGGTTATCCGTCAATGCAACCGACAGACCGCCCCGCACTCCCCTAAGCTGCGGTCGGCCTGCTGAGTTCGGCAGAAGCCGGACAATCCTAGCAGCAAACGAACGCATGTCGCTACCCCACAGTTTTCACCGGCCGCGCAATCCCGGAACGCAAGCGACGGATGGACAGCGGCTTGGCCTCGCTGCCGCGTCGGGCTTGTGCCAACGGGCACTCGCGGTTCGCTAGTCTGGTAAGAAACCGCATCTTGGCACGCTGTTTGCGAAGCATGCGTGGGATGTTCGCGAGTTTTGCTCGCGGTCTAACGCTCGTGTCTTCCGCTATCCTTCGGGAGAGAAGGGGCGTTCGGCAAGATCGTGACCTCGTTGGTCAACGACCTGATCATGCCCCCATCGGCATGCTGTTGGGCAACGTCGATTTCTCCAAGCTGTCGATTACCTTGAAGGAAGCGCGCAAACGCTGTTTTGTGCATAGAAAGGACAGACCAATGTTTTTCGACCGATTCGATCTGCCGATCATCATCATCCTGCTGATTGAGGTGCCGGTGATGATCGTGGCATGCGTATGGAAGGGGTGAGCCCCAGCGGCGATCGGCGGTTGGAACCGGGTTTTCTCGGAAAAACTGGGGCTCCACGATTCTGGAAGACCAGCCGAAAGAGGCCTTGTGTCGTCTCCGCGTCTGGCAATGGAACTACGACCTCCGGTATAGTCAGTGTTTGAGCAAGCGTTACTGGAGGGCTCCAATGTCGAAGAGAAGCCACCATCACCGACGACGCAAGCCGAGATTTCAACGTCGGACTGCTCCGGGTGCGTCGCCTGGCAGCGTCAAGCCACACCCCGATGCGTTGCCATGCGCAGTGAAGGTGTTGGCGTATGGTCCGGACGAGTTGGTTGAGGAAGAAATCCGCGATCTGGACCGGTTGCCCGAAGTCCTGAACAAGCACCCGGTCACGTGGATCAACGTGGATGGACTTGGCGACGAGGGCGTGGTTCGACGATTGGGCGAGCTGCTCGGCTTGCACGCCTTGGCTTTGGAAGACGTGGTGAACGCGCACCAACGGGCCAAGGTGGAACCCTATGATTCGCATCTGTTCGTCGTCGCTCGCATGACCCGGATGATGGAGCATCTGGAGACGGAGCAGATCAGCCTGTTTGTCGGCAGCAACTACGTGCTCACCTTCCAGGAACGCCATGGCGACTGCCTGGATCCGGTCCGCGAGCGAATCCGCAAGAGCAGCGGTAAGATCCGCAACGCCGGGGCGGATTATTTGACGTATGCCTTGCTGGATGCCGTGATCGATTCGTACTTCCCGGTGCTCGATCAGTTTGCCGACCATCTGGAGGAACTGGAGGACGAAGTGGCCGCAGGTCGGAGCGCCGATGTGACGGCTCGCATCCACGCCGTGCGTAACGATCTCTTGGTCCTGCGCAGGTCGATTCGTCCACATCGCGAAGCGCTGAATGAACTGGTCCGGGACGACAACCCGCTGATCGCCGACGAAACGCGCGTGTTTCTGCGCGATTGCTACGACCATACCGTGCAGTTGATGGACTTACTGGAAGTCTACCGCGAGATGTGCGCCGACTTGCGCGACTACTACTTGTCGATCGTCAGCAACCGGATGAACGAGGTCATGAAGGTGCTGACGATCATCGCCACTATTTTCATTCCGCTCGGCTTCATTGCGGGCCTTTACGGTATGAACTTCGACACCGACTCGCCGTGGAACATGCCCGAGCTACGATGGCCTTTTGGGTATGCCTTCGCCCTGGCACTAATGTTGGGCGTGGCCGCAACTCTCCTCTTTTTCTTCCGCCGCAAAGGCTGGATCGGATCGCCGCGAATGCCATCGGGCTCTCGGCGAGGCCCGTAGTTTGTCACATCTTTGGTGAGGATATCAGAATCATGACAGACGAGCCGCAAAGCTCTTCACAACGAATCGGGTTTGTCTCCACGCGGATTTCCGGCACGGACGGTGTGAGCCTGGAGGTGGAGAAGTGGGCGCACGTGCTGGAAGCCATGGGGCACACGTGCTTCTACGTGGCGGGCCAGTCCGATCGGCCGGCGGAAAGGACGTTCCTGATCCCGGAAGCCCATTTCACTCACCCGACGATCAAGCAGATCAATCGCCTGTGTTTCGAGGGCGGAAGGCGTACGCTTCACTTGACGGCCGAGATCCATGAAACCGCGTGGATTATCAAGCAACGGCTATACGATGCGATTGAGAAGTTCAAACTGGACGTTGTCATCGCCGAGAACTGTCTGACCATTCCGATGAACATACCGCTGGGGATCGCCCTGGTGGAGACCATCGTGGAAACCGGGCTTGGCTGCATCGCCCACCATCACGATTTCGTTTGGGAAAGAGAACGATTTCTGGTCAATGCCGTCGAGGACTACATCCGGTTTGCCTTTCCACCGGCGCTGGCCACCATGCAGCACGTGGTCATCAATACGAAGGCGGCTCGTGATTTCAGCCGCAACACGGGCCTTTCCTGCCGCGTCATTCCCAATGTGATGAACTTCGACGAACCGCCGGCGCCGGTGGACGATTACGCGTCCGACTTCCGCGAAACCATCGGCTTGACGCCTGACGATATCCTGATTCTGCAGCCCACACGCATCGTGCCGCGAAAAGGTATCGAACACTCGATCGAACTGATCGCCCAACTGAAGGACCCACGCGCGAAGCTCGTCATAACGCACGCTTACGGAGACGAGGGCGACGCTTATGCTCAGCGAGTCCGGAGATTCGCCGATTTAATGAACGTAGACGTGATTTTCGCCGATCGTTGGATTTCGACCAAACGCGGGACAACCGAGGACGGCGCCAAGCAATACACAGTATGGGACGCTTATCCGCACGCCGACCTGGTGACCTATCCGTCGACGTACGAAGGCTTCGGAAACGCGTTCCTGGAGGCTCTGTATTACCGCAAACCCATTCTCTGCAATCGCTACGCTATCTATCGAACGGACATCGAGCCGTGTGGTTTCGACGTCATTCTCATGGACGGCTTCCTGACGGACGAAACGGTCGAACGGACTCGCCGAGTGCTCGACGACGAGGCATTGCGGACGCGAATGGTCGAGCACAACTACGAAGTGGCAACTCGCTACTTCTCGTACCGGAGACTGGAGGCGGAATTGCAGGCCATTCTGGCCAAGCCGCAACTGGACTCGATGCCGGCGAAGCTAACGAGGTGAAAAGGGTTTCTGCTGCTACGCGGGAAACTGAGACTGCGCTGGTTTCGACGCGATGGCGACGCCGTCGCGACGGGCATCGGCGACGCCGTGCATCACTCCGTCTTGCCACGCGGCCAGTTGGAGTCCGCCCACGACGAACGAATAGGGTCCCAGCGTTTCCAAGGTAAATCCGTGCCTGGTGAGTTCGTGGAGCACATCGGGCGAGAACCGTTCCGCTTCCAAACGTACGAGACCGTCGGGAGTGCAGTGCAGTCGCGGAGCGTGAACGGCCTCGAAAGGCGACTGATGCCTCAGCCGCACGAGCACTTGAAAGATGCCCGAAGTCATGCGTTCCGAGCCGGTCGATCCGATCACGGCCCAGGGCTTTCCTTCGCGAACGAGAATGGTCGGTGCGGCA
>JACKQG010007064.1_pt1 | contig 11497 bp, 10 predicted proteins | sample 8237621 | NCBI WGS metagenome assembly JACKQG01 (sample SAMN15677084, study PRJNA649215) | marine metagenome | biome: marine; feature: Black Sea; material: saline water; isolation source: suspended particulate matter (SPM) from the Black Sea western gyre | collected 2013-06-09/2013-06-10 | depth... | reverse complement strand
GGTTTTAAAAATTGCCCAATTTGCCTGGAGATAGCCACCATCCTTTGTTCCATCAGAGAAGCCCAGCATGACCGTTTGTTTATTGTCGCGCTGCAGCAGATGATTTCTATATATAGCTATATTAAAGAGTGTATCCATAATCGCCTCTGATTGACCCATACCTCTCATAGATTCAAAAAGAGGAACAATATCAAAGGGTAGTTGATCGCCCTTCCAACCGCACCATCTAAAAAGTGCAAAAACAAACAGTACGGAAAAGATATCCTCAGAATTACTGATGATATAGCGATGACAGCCTATCTCTCCATTCTTTTCCTGGATCTCTTTCAGGGAACAAATGGTTCTGAGGGTATCTCTGATGAGTTCATCATCATACTGAGTAATATCCAGTAACAATTCTTTTGTAGTGAGGATGGCTATGAGCTCATCTGAATCAAGCTCTTTCAGGTTGGCATGAACCAGCTGTTCTTTCACCAGGATAGCTTCGATTGTATTATAGTGAACATCATGATTCTGGCGGATATCCAATGATGCAAAATGTGATTTGAATATTTTCACTTTATCAATCACTCTGTCCAGATCATCCAGATACAATCCCTTGTTTTTTGTTTGAACTGTATCCCTTACCAGCAGCAGGGGATCGAGGATATCTCTATATGGGATACCTTTGTCAGAATCATATGTGGCTTTGTAGAGTTTGTTTCGCAATTCACCGATAATTTGATCCACACCCTTAAAGGTCAATTTTGATGCCAGGCCTTTGAGGTCCCAATAGTAGCACTTCATCAGACTCATTCTTAGATCATTGGCGACCTGCATGGTCGTTTTTGAAGTGACAAAGGGATTTCCGTCTCGATCCCCTCCTGGCCAAAAACCTAGTTGAATAATGTTAGGGTTGTCAAAGTCATCACTGCCAAGCTTATGCTTGATTTTCCAATAGAGATCCCCAATGGCATCATAATACACATATTTGAGGTAGTAGATCAGATTTTGGGCCTCTTCAAATGGTGTGGGTCGTTTGGCGTTGAGTAATGAGGTCATCCCCAGTTGCTGAAGCACCTGGTCGATATGATTGATATCATTCTTCTTGATGAGTTTCCGTAAATCACTGATGATATCGAGAACCGCCTGGGGGTAAAATTGAGTTGGATGGGCCGTAAGAACCAACCGGGCACTAAATACAGAGAGTTTTTCTAAAATTTCATCGCTTTTGTTTCTGGAGTTTAAGAGGGTAAAAAAATCATTTAAGGAGAGATCTGTGTTGTGTTTTTGAAGCTCACCAAAGGAAGCATCTTCAACACTGTCAAACAAGACCACCTGCCGTTCAACATATTGGATAACATTGAACATGAATTCAATATTTTCAGTTTCCGTACTAATATTTGTATGGGTATTGAAAAATGTATCCAGAATTTCCAACGGTTCCAAACCATCCGCCAGTCCCTTCTTTGCCACTTCGTGCAATAGTGGAATGAGGATTCCAACATTACTTATACTTTCCGACGGAAGATTTAAAAACAGACTGTTGTATATATTAAATTTATTTTTAACCCACTTTTCGTAGGTTTCGATTCGTGCAGATTGATTCTTCAATTACCTATTTATCCTCATAAGCTGTCTCCTGGTCATCATGAGCAGGAGACAGCTTATCTTATCCCAGGGTGAGTGGATTACAACTGTATTATAACCACCCTAATCCCAGACCAAAAATCAACACAGCCAATACATCAATTCCCCAGATTGCTCCTACAGTGACCAGCTTTTGTTTCATAGTGGGCATATCATAAACCCAGAAGGCAACGACAAAAAAGGTGAGATAGCCAAACAGGAAAATAAGGTAGGGAGTATTAGCATCCCAGAAGCTCCAATCCCAGGTAAGGGCGTCCACAGCATTGAGGAGTACCTCGATAAACACACAAAAAATGGAGCCAGCAATAGCTATAAACCATCTGTTTGGAACGCCTAGAATCTTATCCTCTTTATTGGGGAGTAAAAACTTTGTCCAGATAATACCTGACACGGCAAACATAAACATGATTTCAATATTCAGCCCGATGAGGATGAGATATGAGGTGTCACCAGGTGTACACCAGAGTGGCGCCCAACCTGCAAGTTTAAAAATGACTGAGTTCATGATCTCATTGAACCAGTCCATGCCCCAGAAAGCCAGCCCTGCCAGAACGGCAACATAATTCTTTTTCTCCATCTCAACGGCATAGACATAAAACACAAACGCCAGTAATGGAATGACGTACCATTGGAAGTTTGAACCATCACGTAGATGTGTCAGTGCTTGTTGCGAAAAATCACTGGGCATATTGCCTCCCCTTAGTTATTAATTTGAGGTCAAATTAATCCTCAGGGGATAAAGAAAAAGCATAATGACAGGACACACCAGCCAGGTTTCAGGCAAATATCATGTTCTAATTCGAATTACAGCAGATCTTTCCTATGCCTGTGTATTAGCTTCCGGTTTTGATTTAAGAAAGAAGGCAACGACGGCGCTGGTAAAAACCCCCATAACCGGAGCGAAGATCGAACTCTGAATAATATAATTTTTTAGGTTAAAATACGCCTTTGCTTCTGCCAGTGTCGTTAATCCATTCGCAACGCCGTGACTGATGGCATTCTCAAAATAATTGGGGCTAATGACATAAGCTGTAATCATCTGGCCAAAGGGGCTTAGTACTCCAACGATAACCGAGATAATCACGCCGCTTATAAGTCCCTCCATATATGTCATTTTTCCACTCAGATCAGTGGCCCTTTTATCCCTTAATGCGAAGACATAAACTGCGATGGCTATCGGCGCAAAAAAGTTTGTATAGGTCGCATGCATATCGATGTGGGTGCTGTGCAGACCAGTAAGACGTTCCAGAAGCATCCAAGCCAGGGTCACCCCCATAAAGATGAGAGCCCATTTTATTTCAGTTTTGAATTTGTTCACCGCATCCTCCTATTGTCTCGAATGGATTCCGATGGAATTACCTTCACTATCTTGAAGTATGGTAACAAAGCCATGTTCTCCAATGGCATGTTTGGGAACCAGGACTTTGCCTCCAGCTGCAACCACACGTCCTTCCTCCCCAGCACAATCCACTGAGTTGAAATAGACCATGGTTCCACCTTTTCCTGGTGAGTATCCATCACTCTTCACCAGCGCTCCAGCTGCATAAAGACCGTTTTCAACCCCTGGGAAACCCATAAGCTGTTCACCGCCGAAACTGAAATCTGTGAACTCCCCACACTGTAATACTGACGAATAAAAACTGACTGCCCTATCCATATCCTCGACATAAATCTCAAACCAGCCAACGACGTTTGATTGACTCATAAAAAACTCCTTAACTTGATTAAATACATGACTCCATCGGTCACCTTTTAATATTCACCTTGTCCAGTTAAAATACAAGCCCGTTTAAAGATTTAGCTTTTCAGCGACGGTATTTGTCAGATAGCCCCACACCATCCAGGATCATGGGGATAATTTTTTCCAGGCGATTGAGTTTTGTTTCCGCTCGTTTTGCGTTAGAAATATATTCAGCATATTCCCGTTGTTTTGAGAGGGTCAAGGTCTCAAAACTGGAGCGTAAATTCGAATGGGATTCTAAGGTTTTTTCAAGTTCTGCGGGAATAATAATTGGCTTCCTGGTATTTGCTTTGATCTCTTTGCCAGCCTTTTGGTTATCTATTGCCTCCAGGGTATAAATCTTGACCACTCCGGCATCTATTTCATCAACATGCTGAAAACGCATCTGGCGTTGAGCTTTGGTCACACCCTCCTGGGCATTTACCAATAGACCTTTTTCATCTTTAAGCAAGGCACCCTGATAGAACCACAAACTGAAAAACGCTTTATATCCACCAATGCTAACGATATTTTTTTTCTCATACATGTAAACCGGACCACCCCACTTAATGGTCTCCTCTAAATTTAATTCTTTTAGGATTTTTCTGAGCTTCGTAATTGCTTCAGCCCAGTGGGGTTGAGATTAGATATATTGATCTACATTTTTGGCTTTAAGCATGTTTACATCTAAGCGGGTTTTGGGGGTTTATCCACTACGACGGCTCACCAGTTTATTTAGGAAAATAGATTTTAGGGGCTCAATAGCCATGAGTGCTTTTACAGGTGATGTTTTTTCCAGGACACTTAGAACACGTCCCAGAGTTCGATGACTAAATCCATCGTAGTCATAAAAGATTAGATCCGAAAGCTTACCCCGTTCTATGGCCATGGCAGCATATTTATCAAAACTGCTTTCAGGGGTATAAATTCTCTGGGGACGCGCTTTCATTGTTGCTGAACCCGTAGTACAATAGGTTGGACAAACACCGCACCCCAGGCAAACTTCTTCATCCCGCGTGGCTTTTTGCTTCTTGCGACCATCCTGCTCATACTTCACCATTTCAATGGCATCAACTGGACAGGCAGCTTCACATTTTGCGCATCCCGTACAGGTCTCCTCATTGATATCCAAAATCCAGCTTGAAGACACAATGGCATTATTCATATCGAAAGTCTTTATGGCTTCCATCATCCCACAGCAACATCCACAACAATTACAGATATAGCTCAAGTCATTCTGGACATTGTCTCCTGTTTGGGCCAGGCCTGCCTCCTTGCTCATTTCCAACAGGCGCATGGATTCTGAGACAGAGATATGTTGAGCCAGACCATTGTGGACCAGGACATCTGCGGCTCCTCCAAAGGAGAGACAATTACTCTGCTCGTGGTCACAAGCTTTTCCAAGATGCTCGGCCTTGTGCCGACAAGCGCACAGAGAGACTGCATGGGAACTGGCGTTTTTAACCACATGAGATGCTCTATCATAATCCAGGATTTCGATATGATCACCCTGGGGTAGAGACTCCTCTCGGGGGAGCGAACGCCCCACCTGGGTTTGTCCTTCAAAAACAGCTCGACTGAAACGATCATTTTCAAGCATATATTTTTCGAATAATCGGGCTATTTCTGCCATGGGAGCATCCGGTCTGGATCGCATAAAGGTGTATTCAAAAAAACCAATGACTACAGGTGGGAGGGCAACATAGCGGCGGCCTTTACGCTCAATATCCACCACAAGCCCACGATGCGCTAAATCCTGGATCAAATCGTTTAGCCTGTCCTCGTCCATATTGAGTTTTACTGCTAATTTGGCGGTTCGAGTTGGTATTGTCGGGAAACGGCGTACGAGTCTGGCTTCATCAGGTGTAAATAGGAGTTCTAAAATTTTGGTAAAGGTAGGTGAGGCTGGCGCGCCCGTGATATGTCGGTCAAAACGTTGCTGAAGCAGACGGTAGTCTCGGTGCTCACTGACAATATGTCCCATAGTACCCTCGAATTGATTAGCGAATAATATAGCTGCGAAGAGCAACAATATATGCCCTGTTTTTCATTGAAAGAGCTTGGCCTTGGGAGACCTTTTACTATATTGCTCCACATGAGAGCTGGCATTCATGTGACCCAAAATTTCCCCCTCATCTCGGACCTCACAAAAGCAACAACCCTGGCAGGTTATGCTTTAAACCGATGGAAGCTTCGCATAAGCTAAACCATGCATTTCAAGGTGGAATATATCAGTCCCAACGCTTTCACACTGGCACTGTCTCCACCAGCAAAACAGACTCCACCTAACTTACAGTCAATTAAAAGAAATATTTGAGGACATTATGGAAGCGCATCAAGCCAAACACATCATTGTAACAGGGGGGGTCATCTCCGGTCTTGGGAAAGGTATTGCGGCTGCTTCCCTGGGAATGTTGCTGGAGCTAAAAAACAAAAAAGTAACCATCCAGAAACTTGACCCCTACCTGAATGTTGATCCCGGCACCATGAATCCATTCCAGCACGGAGAGGTATTTGTTCTTGATGATGGGACAGAAACCGATCTTGATTTAGGTCATTACGAACGATTTATTGATGCCGACATGACCAAGGCTAATAACAGCACGGCTGGCAGTATCTATTATGAGGTTTTGGAGAGAGAGCGTCGCGGGGACTATCTGGGTGGGACTGTACAAATCATTCCACATGTCACTGATGAGATCATCAAAAGAATTGAAAAGCCGGAACGAGTTGATCCAAACCTGGATGTGGTTATTACCGAAATTGGTGGAACCGTTGGTGATATCGAAAGTCTTTCCTTCCTGGAGGCAGTTCGACAATTTCAGCAGGCTCGTGGTCATGAGAATGTCATCATCCTGCATGTTACCCTCATTCCATACATTGAGGCCAGCGAAGAGCTAAAAACAAAACCCAGTCAACATTCTGTCATGCGCTTAAGAGAGATAGGTTTGCAGCCAGATATTCTTTTGTGCCGTACCCAGTATGAGCTAACCGATGATGTGAGACAGAAATTGGCCTTATTCACAAATGTAAAGCCCAATGCTGTGATTCAAGGTCTTGATGCAAAATCAATTTATGAAGTCCCCCTCCTCCTGCAAAAAGAACACCTCGCTGGTATTGTCATGGAAAAACTTCACATGGAAAACGTTGAGTCTGATACCTCAAAGTGGGAACAATTTGTCCATCACATTTTAAATCCTGAAGATAACATTACCGTAGCAGTGGCCGGTAAATACACAGCCATGGTGGATGCGTATAAGAGCATCATTGAATCCTTTATTCATGCTGGAGTCGACAATCGATGTGAAGTGAAAGTTGAATTTGTGGATACCGAAGATCTGGAGTCTGATGCCGGTTTGGAAAAAGTATTGGGCCATGTTCATGGAATTTTAATACCCGGTGGGTTTGGCTCTCGAGGCATCGAAGGTAAAATTCGAGTCGCCCAGTATGCGAGAGAGAAGAAAATCCCATTTTTGGGTTTGTGCCTTGGTTTACAGGTGGCAGTCATAGAATATGCCCGCAATGTCCTAGGTCTGGAAAATGCAGACTCTGAAGAGTTTTCAGAAACCTCCCCTCATCCTGTTATTCACCTCATGCTCTCACAACATCATGTGACCCACAAAGGTGCATCAATGCGTTTAGGCGCTTATGATTGTGTCCTCAAGGAGGGAACCAAATCCTTTAATGCTTATGGTGAAGTAAATATTTCTGAACGTCACCGACATCGATTTGAAGTAAATAATGAATATCGGGATCAACTGGAAAAAGCTGGTATGATCATTTCGGGAGCATCTCCAGACAACGAGTTGGTTGAGATGGTTGAGGTTGCCGATCACCCCTGGTTTATTGGAACTCAAGCCCACCCCGAGTTCAAATCCAGAGTAGCTAAAACACATCCTCTGTTCAAAGATTTTGTAAAGGCGGCACTTACCTTTAAAAATCAATAAACTGAGTGCGAACATTTCATGTGTTCAACAAGGCGTGATCTTTTCCATTCCTGGCATTGAACTTCAAACAATAATTTTTAAATTTACACCCTGATCAGCTAACCCTATCTCAGTAGTTACAATCGACTGGTGTCAATGACACCAAATTTCACTTATCTAGATTGGGAGTCTACCATGAAAGCAAAAGCTGTTTCAAGTTCAGGTCATCGACAGAGATTGAGAGAACGATTTTTTCAAAACGGAATAGAATCCTTCCACGATTATGAGGTTCTGGAACTCCTCCTCACCCTTGCAACACCTCGAAAGGATATGAAACCTCAGGCAAAAGAATTGATTAGACGATTTGGAAGCCTGGCCGGAGCGTTGGAAGCTCCCACTTCGGTTCTCCTCGATATAAAAGGCTTGGGGCTATCAAATGTTTTTGCCCTTAAACTTCCCAATGCTGTAGGCCGGAGGTATTTATTTGAACAAACTGAGGGCAAAGATTATCTCAGATCCAGCAAAACAGTTAAGGATTACCTCACCCACAACTTGCGGGAAAGGAATCGCGAGGTCTTTCTGGTCATTTTTCTGGATGGTCAAAATCAGATTATCAAAATGGAAGAGCTCTTTACCGGATCGCTCACTACTTCGGCCATCTATCCCCGGGAAGTCATCCAAAAGGTATTGAGTTATGATGCTGCCAGCGTCATTCTGGTACACAACCACCCCTCAGGGTCCCTCACCCCCTCAGGAAGTGATCGGGCAGTGACCAAAAAGTTGAAAGTTGCGCTGACATCCATTGATGTTGAAATCCTGGATCATCTAATTGTCGGTGGGAACGATTTTTTCTCATTCGCCGATCATCGACTTTTGTAATATCCCATAATCCTTCATAGCAGTCAAATAAGACCTGAAAGTGTAGACATATCCCACATCATGTTTAGAATTGCATCTTATTATTTTACCTAAACCTACGACAGGCCAAAACAGCATTTTATATTGACAACTATTAAATGTGATATATATTCTCATCATTAAGATTTAATTATCATCGGGGAGAATGTTTGAGAAATATATATCTAATTCTATTGGTGGCAGGGTTATCATCTTGTGGCTTGTCGCCCAATGCTGATCCAACTGCCCGTCACGCTTCAAGGAGAGCTCACTCAGGTAAATATATCATCGAGCAAACACATGTGGCCGGGAGCCGCAATCTATTTGTCCAGCCAGACGGCATGAATTGTCTGAACTCCAGCAAAGCAGTGTCAGAGTACCTGAATACGCATCATCGTGATCGCAATCGTGATGCTGTCTTAATCATTCTTCTTGATAAAAAAAACCAGGTTATAGATATGAATGAGTTAGGACCAGAAGTCCTCTCAACCCCATCGATTTACATGTCAGAAGTAACACAAAAAGCCACAGATCACAAAGCCGCCTCAGTAATTTTGGTCCAGTGCCTCCCCTCAAGATCATCAACACCTTATAAGAACGACCGGGAAATTTCTAAAAACTTGAAGCAGGCTCTAGAAACCATCGATGTCGATCTCTTAGATCATCTCATTGTGGGTCGGACCCAGTGCTTCTCCTTTGCAGACAATCAATTGCTATAATACGGAATAAGTCATGAAAACTATTTTTGTGCTAGTCCTCACATTTTGTTTCATCTCCTGTGGTATTTTTTTGCCCATCAAAGTTGATCAGGCTGAAGATATTGATGTGGAATCGACACCTGAACGTCTTCAGCGAGGTGAATATCTTGTTGAACATGTCGTGGGATGCGCGGATTGTCACAGTCAAAGAGATTGGTCTATTTTTATGGCACCCGTCAAACCAGGTACTCGCGGTGCTGGAGGCGAAGTCTATAACGAGGAAATGGGAACTCCAGGAACCATCTATGCTCCCAATATTACCCCCGCTGCTTTAGGATCCTGGACTGACGGTGAAATTATTCGAGCCATAACCAGTGGCGTGAACAAGGATGGAATCCCGCTTTTTCCCATTATGCCATATCCTAACTATGCCCGAATGAGTCGGGAGGATATCTATAGCATGGTGGCTTATATCAGAACCCTGGACCCCATCCCAAATGAGGTTCCTCCGCGAAAACTTAACTTCCCCCTTAACCTGATCGTTCGGACCATCCCAAAGCAAGCTGAGTTTGGTAGCCTCCCCTATAAAACTGATGCCATCGCCTATGGGAAATACATGACCACGGCGGCAGGATGTACTGACTGCCATACCCCTATGGAGCAGGGAATGCCTATAGATGGGATGGAATTTGCAGGTGGCTTCACCATGGGGATGTTGTCTGGTGGTACTGTGAATTCAGCCAACATTACGCCCCATGCCACAGGAATTAAAAGCTGGACGAAAGAGGCCTTTATCCAGCGCTTTAAGGTCTTGGACAATCCTGCAGCCCGCGAAATTCCTCTTGCAAAGGGTCAGATCAATACACCAATGCCCTGGACATATTATGCCACAATGAAAGCTGAAGATTTGGGGGCGATTTACGATTATTTACGAAGTATTCCTGCCATAGAAAACACAGTTATTAAATACCCCGAATTGTAGGGCATGAATTTAGGCTTCTTGCTCTTCTCTCAAAATGATGTCTGACTCAAGTTCAGGATGATCTCCCCTGATATCAGCATAAAACTCCCGGAGCATATCCATATCCTTCTTGATATCTCCCGAGAGGTTTATTAGCGGACCCGTTCCCACAGTTTTTGTGGGGAAATCTACATATCCAAGCAAAAGTGGTACCTGTGCCGAATATGCCATATGATAAAATCCAGATTTCCAGTGATCTCGCTTGGCTCTCGTTCCTGAGGGAGCCAGGGCAATCATCAAATTCTCATTTGCTGCAAAATGGTCAGCTATCTGCTCAACAACACCATGAGTACTTCTGCGATCAATAGGTATTCCACCCAGCCATTTCATAAATCCGCCAAAGGGCTTTTTAAACAAGGTGTGCTTACCCAGCCAGGACACTTTAATACGATCCATAAACATGGCTGCCAATAGAAAGATAAAATCCCAATTGCTGGTGTGAGGCTCACAAATCAGAATATACTTACCCCTTGTAGGCAGATGCCCTTCGTATTTCCAGCCCGTCAATTTCAGCCAGATTTTACCCAGCATCAATTTGATCACCCCTGAGCGTTTGTTCTTATTCATGATTTACACTCCCAGATTCTTGTTTCGCATCGATCGTCCTGCTAAATATCCAGTTGACCAGCTTGAGGTCAGATTATAGCCACCCGTTTCACCATTTACATCAATAACCTCGCCTGCAAAATACAGATTCTCCGCCAACTTGGATTCCATGGTAGTTGGGTCTATTTCTTTTAAGGAAATCCCACCTGAAGTTACTATGGCATGATCATAGGAATCATGACCAATAACTTGCATGGGAAATTCTTTGAGCAACATCCTCAACCGTTTCCGCTCTTCTCCAGTCACCTGATGTAATTTCTTCTCTGGATCCACCTCCAGCAAATCTACAAATAGATCGATCATTTTCAGGGGCAAAAGAGATTTCAGCAAGCTTCTGAAATTCTTTTTGCTGTTATTCGACAACTCTCTAAGCAGTCGTTGATCCAATTTCTTATGATCCAGAGCAGGTTTGAGATCAATTTTGATTTGAACTTCCCTCCGGGAGTCAAGCATGGTCACCAGGGTTTCACTTAAGGTCAAAATAATGGGACCTGTCACTCCCTTTCGTGTGAACATCATTTCCCCAAACATTTCAGTGACTTTTTTGCCCTCATCCCAGATTGAGAGAGAAATATTTCGCAAGCTAACACCCATCACTCGTTTTGCAATATCACCGGCAGTTAAAACGGGTACGAGAGATGGAGCCGTATCAACGATGGTATGGCCAAAGGCTTGAGCCATGGCGTATCCCTCTCCAGTTGATCCAGTTGCCGGGTACCCCAATCCTCCAGAGCAAACACACACCTGATCCGCCAGCACTTGAGTCTGATGTTCTCCCTGTTTTACCTGAAGAATATATTGACCACCATCATTTTTTTCAATTCTGGTCACATGTGCTTTCATGGCGATAGGGATATTTAATTCGCTTAGTTTCTTTTCGAACGCTACAGCAATATCCGTCGCTCTATCGCTCTCACAAAAGTAGCGCCCACCCCGCTCCAGCTTTGTAGGAACCCCCAGATCATTTATGTATTTGAGCAAATCATGATTGAAAAATTGT
>JACKQG010007063.1_pt1 | contig 11497 bp, 7 predicted proteins | sample 8237621 | NCBI WGS metagenome assembly JACKQG01 (sample SAMN15677084, study PRJNA649215) | marine metagenome | biome: marine; feature: Black Sea; material: saline water; isolation source: suspended particulate matter (SPM) from the Black Sea western gyre | collected 2013-06-09/2013-06-10 | depth... | reverse complement strand
AATCGTCGCTATTCCCACATGCTTATTCCAGGACTTTTTCCACGGGCTGTTAGGGATGATGGACGGTGCCAACCATCATACCGGAACGGGCTTGGCTCAGATTTCCTGACTTTCCATGGCCCGCGCCAGCCACAAGGTGTCGCATTCACCAGCTTGGAAGGCAGCGGACGCCAAAATGCGCTGGTGCAGCGGCAAAGTTGTCGGCACTCCACTGATTTGGGAATTTGCCAAGCAATTTTGCATGCGCTCGATGGCCTGTTCACGGTTTTCGCCGTGGGCAATCACTTTGGCAATCAGCGAATCGTAAAACGGTGGGATGCGCGATCCAGCAGCTAGATGGGTGTCGACGCGGATGCCTTCGCCGCCGACTTCAAAGGTCTCAATGGTGCCTGGCGACGGCCGGAAATCCTGGTCAGGGTCTTCGGCATTAATCCGCACCTCGATGGCGTGGCCGCTCCATTGAATATCTGCTTGTTTCATGGGCAGCGGCTGGCCGGCAGCAATCCGGAATTGCAGCTGAGCCAAATCGGTACCGGTGATCATTTCGGTGACCGGATGTTCGACCTGCAAACGAGTATTCATTTCCAGGAAATACAGGTCGCCGTTTTCGGCGCGTAAAAATTCCATGGTGCCAGCGCCGGCGTAGTTCCAGTGGGCGGCGGCTTGGGCTGAAATTTTCCCATAGTGGTCACGTTGTTCGGCAGTCAAGCAGGGTGCGCCAGCTTCTTCCAGCAACTTTTGGTGACGTCGTTGCACGGAACATTCGCGTTCGCCGAAGTGCACCGCGTTGCCATGACCGTCGCCGAAAATTTGGAATTCAATGTGGCGGCCGCCGTCCAAATACTTCTCCAAATAAATCGAAGAGTCGCCGAATGCAGCGGCGGCTTCGCGACTGGCGTCGACGAAGGCAATGCGCACTTCGGCTGCATTTTCACAGCGCCGAATTCCGCGACCGCCACCGCCGGCGTCGGCTTTGAGGGCAACTGGGTAGCCAATTTCTTCGGCCACTATTACTGCTTGCTCGGCGTCGGCGAGTAGACCTTGGCTGCCAGGAACTACTGGAAGGCCAGCTTCCACAGCAGCGCGGCGGGCGGAAACTTTACGTCCCATCAAATCCATGACGCCAGCTGAAGGGCCAATAAAGGTGACTCCAAATTGTTTGCATAAATCAGCAAAGCGGGCGTTTTCGGCCAAGAATCCCCAGCCCGGATGGAGTGCCGCGCAGCGTGATTGGCGTGCCGCTTGCACCACCCGATCCATGGCTAAATACGACTCAGCAGCAGGTCCACGGCCCAAACAAATGACTTCGGCAGCTTCTTCGAGATAGGGGAATCCAGCTTGCATGTCGGCAGTCGAGGCGCCGCATACTGCGTCCACCCCAAGATCTCGGCAGGCGCGGACCATGCGTGCAGCAACTTCTCCGCGATTAGCGATGAACACCCGATGAAACATGCTGCACAGTTTAGCTGCGAGGGGGGCGCGAGCGGTCGCCTATACCGCCAAACCCAAAACGGCAACACCGACGGTCACCAACGCCGCTCCCATCCAGCCACGCACTCCTGGTTTTTCTTCCAACATAAAGACCGCAAACGGAATCGAAATCAACGGCGCCGCACCTGCCAACGCCGACGCCACCCCTTGTTTAGCCCACTTAAAGCCACCGGCGAATAGAGCCATGCCCAACCAGGTGCCAAGTGCACTAGGCAGGAGCAAAGCGCGCCAGGAATGGGCGGAAACGGTGACACGCAGCGAGCGTTTTCCGTCGCCACGGAAAAAGGCGATCAGGAGCACGGTCAAGGCTCCGGCGGCCAATCGAATCGAGGCGCTGCTGATTACGCCCGAGCTGCGCACCCCTTCGGTCATGGTGACGTTACCTATAGTGAAAGTCACAACCGCCCCAAGAGCCGCCAGGATGCCAATGGTGTCGGCCCTCCCGCCGCGCGCCCGTCGGCTTTCCGCGACCCATCCTCCTAGGACGATGAAAACGGCACCAATCCATTGAGCCGGAGACAACTCTTCACCATGAGTGAACCAAGCCGTGATTGCCGTCGCGATGGGCAGGGTTTGGGTCAGGATAATGGTGCGGCCAACGCCGATGTGGGCCAAGGCTACGAAAAACAGCCAATCGCCTATGCCGAGGCCGATGAACCCCGAAAAAATCAGCCAGCTCAGGCTATTGCCGGTGGGAATTCCGCCTTCTCGTTCCGGGCCTAAAAACCAAGCCAGGATGCCCAACGCCAGCGCACCGCCTAAGTTTTTGATTAATACCGCGTCCTGGGCTTTGTGCTTGCGGAAGGCCAGGGTGAAATAAACCGTCGCGATGCCCCAGCAAATTGCGGCTGCTAAAGCGCAAAGCTCACCTGCGCCGGCAAACGGAGGTGAGATTGCGGCGGTTGATTGGGGGATGAGCACTTAGGCGAGGGTGCCTAGGCAAAGGCTAGGGCCGGAGCTACGGTCAGAGCTAAGGTCAGAGCTAAGGCTTGTAGGCGTAGCGCAAATGTAGCTCCGGGGTATCGCGTGGAATGTCTACTTTGTATTCCACGATTTTGCCTCCCGGGCGAAACAGCTGCAAAGTATAAGAACCCGGCGTCAGCGGTCCCATTCTTTGCTCTTGGCCGCTGAAGTAAGCCTGATTGACTGATTGCGATTCTTGCAGGCTGTAAAGCATCGAAACTCTTACTCCGCGGGAGTCGACCAAAGTGGCAAAAACTCCGGCCTTGGGGCGATCGGATTCGTCAGTGACTTGCACGTAGATCGTGGCTCCGCTTTGCAGAGTAATTTGCTGCTTGCTTAATTCACCGGCAGTCAGATTGACGTTGATTTCCGCTTGCCCAAACTCCGGATGGCGCACCAAAATAATTCCTGGGCCGGCTGGTAAGCCGGGAATTTCCATAACCCCTTTGGAATTCGACGGGGTCATGGACAGGCCTGAAAGCGCATTGCCATCGGGGCGTAAGTAATACATGCTGGCGCCAGCAATGAGCGCGTTATCTGGCCCGACTACACGGGCGCGGAAGGTTGCCCCTTCTTCAAGTCGCATTTCCACGCTAACCGATTGGTTGCTGACGGTGACGTCCGCCATTTTTGAACCGAGGGATGGGTCGCCGCCAAAGATGGGCATGGCTGAGGTGCCAGCACTCACTCGATATGTACCATCAACGATGTCAGAAAAAGTGGCCACACCGTTGGCGTCAGTCAGTACAGGTATCGCGCCGCCTCGGGTGTTGTTGGCAACCAAAATAACCGGAACCCCGCCGATGGGGGAGCCGTCAGAATCCTTCAGGACGGTTACGATGATTTCACCTTCGGGCAAGGCGATGTTCAAAGTATTGGAACCAGTTGTAATGCGAACTTCGCCAGCAAAAGCGGGTGCGGTGGCGTCGCCTGCAAAGAAAGAATAATCTCCAGCGCGCAAGCCTTCGAATCCAAATTCGCCGTTTTCATCGCTGCGAGTCGATTTAATCCCCGACGTACCAAGCAGCGTGACGGACTTCTTAGCCATCGCGGCACCAGCGCGGGTAATCACGCCCTTGAGCTTGCACTGCGCCAATCCTGGACCAAGTTCTACAATTTCTGTCGCGCCTTCGGCAAGTTCTACGAATACAAAATCTAGTTCTAAGTTGCCACCACTCACCGCAGCCGGGTCAGTGTCGCCAGGTAGGGTTGCGATTTGGAAATTGCCTGCCGGCAAGCCTTTGAAGTAAGCCATGCCATCTTGATCAGTGGCTTGGACTTGGCGGCTGCCCAATTCCAAATGTACCAAGATGATGGACCGATTGGGCTCTGAATTACCGTCCACGCCTACATAATGGGCGATTAAGGTCCCGCCAAGTTTCATCAAAATAGTGAGTTCCGGCTCGTTTCCTGGGGCGAGGGAAACTAATTCACTTCGGGTAGGACCGAAATCTTCGTGTTGGGCTTGAATGATGTATTCACCTGAGGGCAGGTTGTCTAATACAAATAAACCTGACTCGTCGCTAGTTGTGGTTGGGTAGGGGGTATTGCCAAGTTGAGGAAGCAAGATCGGGAGGCTGGATAGGTCCTCTTCGCTAAGAGCGGATACCGTTGCGTCGCTTACCGCCAGTCCAGTATCGGCTTCTAATACCTGGCCGTGCACGCGCAATCCAGGTTGCAAAGAAACTTCAATCGTAGGCGTAGTTCCGTCGCTATTCCAATTCTCGGCGGGCATTAAATATTCAGTTTCTTTAGGCGCAAAGCCTTCAGCCTCAATTTTGATGGACAGTTTTTCGAAGGGCAAGTTACGCAATAAGACTCGGCCTTCTACGTCATAATCATCCACGTCGTTGTATTCCTTAGTAGCCCCCGAGAAAATTCCCAGTTCACTGCCTACTTCACTCCAGCCAGCACGCGGCCGACTGATGACCTCGCCATTGCCAGCATTTAGGGCTCGAATTGCAACCTGGTGACCGGTTAGCAATTGAATGTCTGGGATCGATTGACTTTGGCCGCCATCTATCAGAACACCCTCGACTATGACCGGAAGCAATTCTTTAATGCCAGCAGCGACTATTCCGGTGCCGACGGGAATGGGCCCCATTTTGAAGTCACCATTTTCGTCGCAATGGGCCAAATCATTGCGTGCATCGCTGGAGTAAGACGCTTCCAAAATCTGACGTACACGGCGCTGCGAAAATACGTCGGCAAAATTGTTTTCGGGAACGCGGTATAACACCGTTGCGTTGGCCACTCCGTTGCCATTCGGACCGACTACACGACCCGTTAGTTGGCCGCCTGTTATTAAAATGATTTCAAGTTTGCGATGTTCGCCGGGAAGCAATTCCAGGGATTCCGTGGTGGGCACGCCCCACTGACTAAATACAGCTAATTGGAAGTGACCAGGAGGTAAATCGCTAAGTGAAAAATGCCCTTGCGCACCTTTGGTTTGCGGCAACTCAGGATCCCAAGTGCGAAAAGCGCGATGGAATAAATTAGATCTAGAGGTGCCAATTTTTTGGGGTTCCGGCGCGCCAGTGAAAACTTGGGCAATGGCTTCACCGAGGTCTTGCGGCCTGTCCTGGAACCTGTACAGGCAATGAAAATCCGCCTCCATCCCAGAGCCTTCCCGGCTGACTTCCAGCTCAATGGATCCGGCTGCCAGAGTTAGAACGAGGTCAATACTAGTAGCGCTATCGGCGCCGGCCACTTTGCGCGGTTCCGACCAATAACCACTAGCGAAGGCCGCTATATTTTTAATTTGGTGAAAATCCGGTAGGTTTAGCACGCCGCTATCACTTTCTATCCATTCCAAATCGGCTTGATGGTTCTCCACCAAAAATGTGGCTGGTTGGGCAGCGGAGCCATCTTGCCGTACCGCCCGAATTTGGTGACTCCCTCCCCTTGTCGCTGATGCGGCAACTGGGCCAGCTTGGGCTCCGATTTCAGCGCTGGCTTCACGGCCGGTCTGATTTACGGCTTGATTTGGATTTCCGCCGTTCAGGTCGGCTTGATCCAGTTTGGTGTTGTTTGAAGGCGCGCCATTTCCGCCGTCGCTTATGGGCAATACCTCCGATTTTGGATTCCAAAGGAAAATGGCAGCTGCCAAAGCAATGATGGCGAACAGCAGGGAGACAATTAGCTTGGAACGGTTCATGGGGAGCTGCGGAGACTTATGCTACGGGGTATGAACCCCTGGCGATGGCATCTTCCTTTACTGCTTTTCGTCCTTTTGCCTTTTGCGACCTCGCATTCTTTGACTATTTCAGGCGCTGGGCAGCCGCAATTGGATCCTGAGCCACTTTCCGACGTCTTATCCATGCACTGGGTGCCTATGCAAGGACGTCTTTATGTGCAGGCCGAAGGAGGTCAAAATTGGCACATTTTCGACCACATGCTGCGGCGCGTCGGCATCCAGCAGGAAGATCCAGATTTTTCGGATTTGGCGGTTCCTCTTGAATGCGCCGACTCCGGGAAAAACCTTACTTTGCAGGTGGTTGGGCCGGGCGGTCGCAACATTCGTTGGCAGGTGGATAGCGGCATGTTGTTGCGATGCGTTGCCTCGTGGGAGGACCAGGGCCGGCTGCAGTGGGGGCCGGGCTGGGCGACGCTTGAATTTCGTAGCGCCCACTGGCTTGGCCCATGGCTGCAATGGCGCGATGCCGATGGGGTGCAATATTTGAGCAAGGTCCTGGTGGATAGCTTCGACCCGCTGGTGCAACGCGTTTATCTACAAGGACTCTTTGCTGGTGCCAACATTTCGATACGCCATCGCCCAGTGGAGCTTAGCTACCCGCAGCAAAAATGGAGCGAATGGATCGACCTGCAGGTGCCGCAAGTCGATCCCTCCGGTGAGCGACCTACTTTAAGGTTGCATTCAACGATTTGTGGGCTCCGTCGCGTAGAACCACAACGCTGATTTCGGCTCCCTTTTTTAGACCGCCTAAAGCCCGGCGCAATGCCATGGTGTCGTTGATTTTACGGCCATTAATATTCAACAGGACGTCGCCAACGTGCATGCCAGCTTCCTCTGCTGCACCACCTTCAGTGACGTTGGCGATATTCATTCCACCCTCCATTTCTTCGCCCATGCGTACGCCGAAACGACCTCGTTCCGCATTGCGGGCCGAAATTCTTCGGTAGTGTTCGCCCATGCGTTGGCCAAAGTCAGCTGGCATGCCATTCGCCTCACGGCTGCTTTGCTTGACCCAAGTCATGTAGCCATCGAGGGAGTCCAACTGAGTCATGGATCTCACAGCCAAGTTCAAAATCCGTACCGCGCCTTCGTAGTTGATCAGCGGCGCGTCGTCGGTAGGCATGTGGTAATCCTCATGCACGTTGGTAAAGAAAAATAAGGCCGGCACGCCCGCTAGGTAAAAATTTGTGTTGTCACTCGGTGCCTTGCCGCCATCATGAAATTCGAATTTGAAACCTTTGGTGGCTTCAAAAATCGGATCCAGGTGGCCGTGCATTTCTTCGCTGGAACCCAAACCGCCGACGAAAAGATAGTCGTCCGTCATGCGGCCGATCATGTCCAAATTGAGCATGGCAACCATGTTTTCTGGGTTGATCACCTTGTCCTTGATGAACGCGGCGGAACCCAACAGGCCCGCTTCTTCAGCGCTGAATGTAATGAATAGAATGGGGTGGCGAAGTGGATGGGTTGCGAAGTATTCGGCCAGCTCCATGACACCACTAGCGCCTGATGCGTTGTCGTCGGCGCCGTTATGGACTTCACCCCAAGCGCCCATGCCTCCCGTTAGCCGCTCGCCGAGGCCAGCGTGGTCGTGGTGACCGCCGATCACTAGGTACTGATCCTTCAGGGACGGATCCGTGCCGGGGAGGATCGCGCAGGTGTTGCGCGCGTCAAGCATGGCGCCACCAGTATTGCGCACCTCAAAATGATGAAAATAGCTACCTTCGTTGGCGGGCAGCAAGCCCAGGCGGCGCCACTGGGCAGCAATATATTCCGATGCCATTTTGGCACCGCGCGAGCCAGTTCCGCGCCCTTCCAGCTCGTCGCTGGCCAGGAAATAGATATGGGCCTGTAGGTCTTGGATCCTAATTTCAGACTGCGGGACAGTCGGAACGTGGGCTGGAGTTTGGCCGAGGGCTAATCCAGCCTGCATCGGTAGCGCGAGTAGGAGGTGGCAAATCATGGTTCTAATGGGGGGCCTGAGCCTAATTATTGTCAGGGACGACGAGCTTTACGGTTTCTAGCCGCCCGAGTTTGAGATAAACCTCGGCAGAACTGCCGGGACTTGCCCCAGGGAACAAGAAAATAGTCGAATCGTCCTGTACCGCGCTGACCTCATAGAGGCCAGGCTGCAACCCCTCGTAGGAGAACCGGCCCTTGGCGTCGGCCAATGCCTTGCGGCTGAAAAAGCCGCCATTGGTATCCTTAAGGTTCAAAAACACCGTAGCGCCAGCTGCCGTAGAACCAGATTTGGTAGTCACGGTGCCATGGATAGAGGCGCCCATTTCCAGCCGAATTTCGCCTACTTGATTGGTGCGATCGGCCATCACCGAAATTCCGGCGTAGGTGGTCAAAAAGTTGGAATGACTGGCTTCCACCTGATGTTCACCTGGGTAGGCGTTGTCCATATGGAAATTGCCCTTCGAGTCCGTTTTGACTGTAATCACCGGCACATTGTTTGGATCTCCGATGGAATCGGCCAAAATCGAGTTTTGATTCCACTCGTGGTAATCGCGGCCGCGCAAGGTGACGCTGGCCCCTGCCAGTGGATTGCCGTTGGGGTCGGTGACCATGCCGGTCAAAGTGCCGCCTTTTTGCAGCTGCACATTGACGTCGGTGTGTTCTTCGCGTTCGATGTAAAAACCGCCCGAGTAGGTCGGGGCGAAGTTGTTGCCGCGAACTAGTAGCACATAGCTGCCGCGGTCGAGGTCGGTGAAGTGAAACTTGCCAGCGGCGTCGTCGACTTGCAAACGGCGTTGCGTCATGCCGTATTGAGCGGTGCCTTGGTTGACCCGGAAAAGTTCCAGCGTGAACGAGGTTATCGGTTCACCGCGGGTGCCGGTAACCAAACCGCTGACGCTTCCCTTCTGGCGCACCACCAATTCGATGTCGGTGCGATTGCTTTGCACGTGAGTGAGGCGCGCTGGCGCATAGCCTTCGGGCATGGTGTTCAAGCCATACGCGCCTTCCGGCAAGCCGCGCAACTCAAACTGACCATTTTCATCCGTGCGCGTCTCTATCGAGAAAATCGGCCGTGGACGTATGCGCGCAGCGGCGACCAGGGCGTCGGGGATGGGGTTACCGGCTTCATCCCGCACCAAGCCGGCTAGGCGATGTTCGGTGCCTAAGGTAAGGTCGCGTTCGACGTCAAATTCTTCGCCCATGCATTGCACCGCGTTATCAATGGCTGAAGCAAAGTCTTCTAGCGAAGCTTCAATTTGGTAAATACCCTGCGATAGATGCAGGAATTCAAAATTGCCGTTGCCGTCTGTGATGACGCGTTGCAGGCGACCAGCCCTTTCTTCTTGATCAACCGAGTCAGGGTCCTTGAAGCCAAAGTTCATCGAAGCATGTAACTGCACCACGACTTCCGCGCCTTGCAACGGGTTGCCCCCTTCATCACGAATGGCGCCGAAAATCCTGTAGCCGGAACCCAAAACAACGGGCTGCAATTCTTGCGATTCATCGGCCAGTGCGCGCAGCGAAACTCCCGCCGAGGGCGCATATTTGGGGTGATGCACCCACATGCTGTATTGCACACCTACCGGCAGGCGGCCAAAGCTGTAATTGCCTTTGGCGTCGGACCGGGTTTGGCGGCTATCCATATTCCGATTTTGGCCGCCCAGTCCGCCCAAGGGGTTGGTGAAGGCAGCTTGTTCGGTTAACAGGATGGTGGCGCCTGGAACCGGCTCATTTTTGCGATTGATCACCATGCCGCGCACGGCTGCTCCGGTCGGGCCATGGTTGGCACCATTTGCATCGGGCTCGTCGGATTTGATTCGCCCGGCGCCACCGTCATCCATAGGCGTCGGCTCAGGCTTATATTTTGCAGGCTCAAGATCCGCCGGATCTAAGTTATCGTCTACGGTCACGATGGGGGTATCACCGTTTCCTGTGGACCCCGGATCCAATACAAAAATAACCGCCACTGCTATTACAAGCAGGGCGACCAAAACTGCAAGAAAGGGGATTTGGCCTTGTTCCGAGGATTTCATGGGCGTTTGTACCATGCTGACCTACAAGGATACTCCAGGTCCGGCAGCCAGCGTGGCTAAGACGGGATCTAGGGCCGCTTAGACTGTCAATTCTTCGTCAAAACATGCTCTACCCCGCCGTAGCGGTACTCATTGTCGGCTCAATTGGCCTCGCAGCTTATGCCCGATCCAAGGTTCAGGGCACAGTTCGGCGCTTTCGCCAGGTGCCGGGCCGGGTCGGATTGAGCGGTCGCGAGGTCGCGGAATACGTTTTGCGGGCTGGTGGCGTCGATGGCGTCGAAATCCAGCAAGTGGACGGGTTTCTAAGCGACCACTATGACCCGCGCAACCGTCAACTGCGCCTATCTGCCGACGTTTATTCCGGCCGCGACCTAGCCGCCTTTGGAATCGCTGCACACGAGGCTGGCCACGCGATTCAGCACGCCACCGGCTATACCCTGCTCGGCTTGCGGTCGTTCACCGCCCCGCTGGCTCAATTGGGTGGGACTTTGGGCTTCCCATTGGCCATCGTCGGAGCCAGCCTGCGTTTGCCGCCGTTGATGGTGGCAGGCCTGCTGCTTTTTGCTTTGGTGGTGTTGTTTCAGCTGCTCACCTTACCGGTGGAGCTAGACGCGTCGCGGCGCGCGGTGAATATTTTGCGCGGTTCGGGTTTAGTCGAAACCCAAGAAGAAGAAATGGGGGTGCGCTCGGTTCTATCATCCGCAGCACTGACTTACCTAGCCGCCGCCGTCACCGGAATTGCCAGCCTCGCTCAATTTGCGCTGCGCTTATTCGGCCGACGTTTTTAAGTTAGGGAAACTCAGATTCATTCGGATCGGCGAGCCAGCGGCGTAAACCGCCAGCTTCTGCGTTGCTTCATCTCGGCTGGAGCGCGGCTACAGCCTTCGCTTCGCGCCTTGAATCAGACGATTTCCACTCACAGTCTCACTCGCCTGAATTAATCAAAGCTTCCTTAGCTCAAACCCTCAAATTCAAAACATCATGGCTCTGCACCTTGATCTCACCGGCCTTTTTGGCGACGGTTCCGACGGCCGCCTCACCCGTACTGAATTTGCCGACGCGATGCCACGTGCGGCTGCCGTTCGCGTAGCGCATTTAGCCAATAAGCCAGAATGGCGCAGCTTAGGATCACGCGTAGATTACGCCGCCGAATGCAATCAGCGGGCGCAACAAGTATTGAGCGAGCAAGCGCCTGAGGCTTTGGTGGTGTTGGGAATTGGTGGCTCCGCTTTGGGCAATCAAGCCATGTTGGCAGCGTTGGCTCCGGTCTATCAAGAGTGGCATCCGCACGCTGGGCGCCCGCGGGTGATCATTCCCGATAGCATCGATCCGGATTGGATCCAAGCAGTGTTGGAAGCACTGCCTATGGATCGCTGCCACTTCAACGTGATTTCCAAATCGGGCGGCACCATCGAAACATCTAGTGAGTTTTTGGTTTTCTACGACGCAGTAAAAAAAGCCGTCGGTAGTGATGAAGAAGCGCGCCGTCGTTCCACCATTACCACTGATCCGAGCAGCGGTCATTTCCGCAAGATTTGCGACCAGTTGGATTTTGCAACGCTGACCGTGCCGCCGGGCGTCGGCGGACGTTTTTCAGTTTTAACTAGCGTGGGATTGTTCAGCGCCGAAATGGCTGGTTTGGACGTGCAAAGTTTGCTGGCAGGTGCTGCCCGGGTAGATACAAACTTGGCTGAGGGCGAAGCGGAAAACGATCCGGCGCTGGCCTATGCCCTGGCCCACGTGTTGTATATGGAACGCGGCAAGCCCATTCACGTGCAATTCCCGTACAGCCATCGAGCGCGTTTGCTGGGCGACTGGTTCCAGCAGTTATGGGCAGAATCACTCGGTAAAA
>JACKQG010007062.1_pt1 | contig 11500 bp, 9 predicted proteins | sample 8237621 | NCBI WGS metagenome assembly JACKQG01 (sample SAMN15677084, study PRJNA649215) | marine metagenome | biome: marine; feature: Black Sea; material: saline water; isolation source: suspended particulate matter (SPM) from the Black Sea western gyre | collected 2013-06-09/2013-06-10 | depth... | reverse complement strand
AAGTTATGGAGTGCAGAAGTCTTTGCTTCTGCACATGCGTCAGCAGAGACTGACGCACTCCAAAGGGGGTCACGGTAGTTTGTGTAACATCATTCGAACAATTACAGATTTTCATGTTTTTTCATCCGTGTTTAACCCGTGAAAATCCGCGGCTAATAGTTTTCAGACAGCCTCCTACGGATTCCACCAATAAGTCATCTTCGTAACTAAGGTGGAATCAATGAATTTCGTTTCGTTTCTGTCGTAAGTCTGGTTGAAAACGAGGTAGAAATTGCTGCCAGGACGGTAGATGTAATTGAACAAAAAGTTTGTGGAGATTTCGTCACTGTCACTGTTCCATTGAGCGAATGCCTTTGCAAAAAGCGTTGTGGTAAATGAAAAGTTCATACGTCCTCTGAAAGCATTGGCATTGAAAGAACCATCAGGAAGCGTTACACGGTTAAAATCATACTGCGCATCAAGACTAAAACGTCCGCTCGGCTTAAAACTTGCTCCGATATCAAAACCACGTCTTTCACCATTATAGAAATCTCCGAAATGTACGCCAGCTTCGCCGGAGAGCATTTTACTTTCGCCGGTGGACATCATAGACCTAAAGGAGTTGTAACTGTATTCACCCACTGGGATAATGATTCCATCTCGAATTTCAAAATCTTCGTCGAGACGTTCGAAAGTTCGTTGGACAAAAAAACTAAAATCTCCTCCTATTTTCAGTTCAAACCAGTTGGAGAGTGAAATGTCCCATGCTTCCAATTCGTTGTCTTGATTTAGGATATAGTCAACTTCAGGTCCAAACCAGATTCGTCGAACGCCAAGCCTCTCTGGCCAGGGCGTGTAACGCGCTTCAGTTCGGATTCGACGGACTCCACTTTGTCTGACGTATCCAACTGCAGGGCTAAAGTTTTCACCGATATCTGTGTATGAACCTTCCAGTCGAAAAACGTCATTTCGCCACCTGCCGCCAAAGTACCAGGCATTGCTTTTTCCTGATACATCCTCTTCAGATGTTCGTGCCCACATCCCACGCATGTCCAGATTATCGAGTGGTCGATATGAAAAGTCAAATCCACCGGCACGGTTATATGTATCAGAATTTTGTTTATTTATGGTGATTAGCCCAATGCTTGAACGACTAAAAATATCCCGACTCACGCGCAAAACAGAGTAGTTGGTCTGCGGTACATCAACAATTTCATCTGCATCGGTAACGGATTCATCGGTGTGAAAGTCATCTGTCAACACATTCAAAAGCCCGACATTGTAGGGGCCAATTTTCCCCGTCATTTTGCCCCCTGTAATAATTGGGACGGCATATCCTTCCTCAATGCCAATACGACGGCTGTAAAAAAGTAACAACGGGGGAGGGCGTCGGAAACTGGTACGCGGAATGCCAAAATCAAACATTCCTGCGCCTTCCAAGAAGAAAGGACGCTTATCAGGGAAAAACAGACTGAATCGGGTCAAGTTGACTCGTTCCTCGTCGGCTTCGACTTGGGCAAAATCAGTATTAAAGGTTACATCAGCAGTGAGGTTGGAGGTGATACCGTACTTTATGTCCATCCCCATTTCGAACACCTTATCTGTTATCGTTTCACTTTCGCTCGTTCGACTTATCCCGGGCAGAACATAGGGCAGTATTTCCAGATTTCGAGAAGGTGAAATCCCCCTTATACCAGACAGAGTACCAACATTGGATGTACGGTACTTCGCCATTCCGCCATACGACTTGGAAACTGGGACCCATATTGATGTTTCTTGGTTGCGGCAGATTTCCCTTCCTAAATTTATTCCCCAAGTCATTTCATCTTGTTTACTGAAACGAAGTTGGCTGAAAGGAATAGCAATCTCGGTTGTCCAGTGGTCTTCCTTAATTTTGGAACGACATGCCCAGACAGCATCCCAATCTCTGTTCATACTATCTCCGCTATTCGTGATAGCGCTATCTTGCATTGCGCCCAATGCGTTAATGCGGAAGAAGAATCCGCTTCGTCTATCATTATAAGTATCCAAAAGCACGTAGACATTATCGTTTTCGTGCAAACTGCGCGCGTCACGGCGCATTTCGTTGGCAACCAATTTGGATATATCTGAGTCAAAACAGGTAAACCCAAAGTAGATGTTTTTATCATCATAAAGAACTCGTATTTCTGTTGGTTGCGTGATAGACTGTCCTTCGTTAGGTTCGACCTGAACAAACTGACGGATTGGTTTTGCTTTTTGCCAATCGGGTTCATTGAGTTCGCCATCGAGCTCAATGCTTTCAAAAGTTCGGTATGCCTCAGCTCGGTATTCCGTAGGCTCATCATCCGCATAGACAATAAGCGGAAATAATAAACAGAGAGCCAACAGCAAAGAGCAGAGATCCTTCCAAGTAAAATGGTACATCATAAATTTCCTCCGCTATTGTTTTTTTAGTTCAAAGTTATATTTTAGCGTATTTTTCTCGTTATATCAAGGAAAATATTTCCCTGGACTGACCCGAAAAGTGCGAGTTGCCTCATAACCGATTTTGGTTTCATGTTGCATGGTACGTGAAACGTGATGCGCGAAACGTGAAGATCGGTTTCTAAACTTCCACTTTTTCTTTCCAAAAATTTATTACTCAATGAGAGGTATAAGATAATTATGAATCACCCAAATATCATCTTAATTCAATCAGACCAACATCGTTTTGACTGTGTTGGTGTCAACGGACATCCGCTGATAAAAACACCTAACATTGATAGGTTAGCGGCTGAAGGGATAAATTTCACCCACGCATTTTGTCCGATTCCCCTGTGTGTCCCTGTCCGCAATTCTTTATTACATGGGCAATGGCCGACTGAGCATTTGTGTATTGCCAACTGGGATACTGAGGCGCCAAGACCACCCGAAGAGGGTTTGCCCACGTTCAGCCAAGTTTTACGCGATGCTGGCTACTTTCTGGGATATGTCGGCAAGTGGCACGTTCATCCTCAGAAAGGAGCGCTGGAATATGGATTTCACGAGTACATTCCTGAAGGACAATATGGGAAGTGGAGAGCAGACAAGGGACTTCCACCCAGACCGAGAACGCAAGGCTGGTTCGGCGAACTTGACCCTCACATTGGACCGGAAGAATCTAAGTTGGCCTGGGGCGCAGACCACACGATACGCATGATGGAAAATTGCGCAGAAAAAGCCCTTCCCTTCTTCATCCGTTGGGACCCCAGCGAGCCTCATCTGGCAAATGTAGTGCCTGAACCCTACTGTTCGATGTATCCGCCCTCGGAAATTCCACCCTGGCCAAGTTTTCCTGACCCGCTAACCGGAAAACCCTACATTCAGGCGCAACAACTTAGGACATGGAAACTTGATGGATGGACCTGGGATGATTGGGCTCCTGTTGTGAGCCGATACTTGGGGGAGATTAGTCTCATAGATGCACAGATTGGACGGATTCTCGACGCGCTTGAGCGGATTGGTCTGTCGGACAATACGCTGGTGATTTATACCACCGACCACGGTGATATGTGCGGCGGGCATGGGATGATAGATAAGCATTTCATCATGTACGATGACGTTACGCGCGTTCCGCTCACTATGCGCTGGCCAGATCACATTATGCCTAACAGTCGGTGCGATGCCTTCGTTGCCCACAGCATCGATTTGGCAACTACTTTCTGTGAAGTTGCTGACATGCCGGTTCCAGAAACCTTTCGAGGAAAAAGCCTTTTGCCGTTGTTAGCAGGACAGCAGGATAATGGTCGTCAAGATATCTTCTCTATGTATCACGGCAACCAATTCGGACTCTACAGTCAACGGATGGTTCGCGACCATAGATGGAAGTATGTATGGAACGCAACAGCAGAGGACGAGCTTTATGACCTGCAATCTGACCCTGGTGAATTGCATAACTTAGCTACCGATTCAGCTTACAGAGACGAATTGACCAGGTTATGCCGCCGGTTGGTGGATTGGATGGAGGAAATAAATGATAAGCTGCTCAACCAGTGGACAAAGATGCAGTTACTCGAAGGGCTGAAAGTGTGATATTCTACCGCAGGTTTCAAAAGCTGCGAGATGATTCAACATGGAAAAGCCCCGGCGAGGCAAAATGAAAAACTCACCAGGGCAAGTCGCATTTTTAAGTTTTGAAAGGTTATACCAGCTATCGGGTTGCACATCAATTCGTAGATGCCAATTGTGCAACCCGAGTTTTCGGTTGATTTTTAATTTTAACCGTCAAAAAGCCGCCGCTTGATTCTAAAACGGCGGTAACCAAATCCCAAAACAGCTACAATACCGAGGCCAAACAAGGCAAGTGTACTCGGCTCGGGAATTACTTGGTTATTGAGGAACTGATCGGGCGAAAGGGCTACGTCCGAGATACGAACCTCATCAATGTTGCCGATGAAGTTACGACGCCAAGTTCCGGTGCCAGCATAGGTGCCAAAATTGCCTGCACCGATATAAAGCGGGTCGTCGCCGAAAAACAATGGCAAAGTGTCAAACGTATCGGTAGCTTCCAGGTTGCTATCCACGAAAAGGTTGAGTGTAGCCTGATCTCCACCAATTAGCGTGTATGTCATAGCAACGTGATGCCACTCATTGTCATCGAAGATAGGCGCAGACTCGATGTATTTCCCAGCATTGCTTCCAAAGCCGATAGACGTTGCGAAAATACCGGTGTCCTGGTTGTACATTAAATCATAGGCATCAAGAAAGGTACCGAAGCCTTCATAGTTCTGTTTGCTGACAATCATATGCGGTTCAGCACCACCACCAGGGAGATCGTTGAAAGGACGTACAAATGCTTCAACGGTGAAATCACCTGTCAGGTGTAAGAGTGGGTCATCTACTACTCTCACGAAGTCAAAATCTTCGGTAGCGTCCAGTGAAAACGAACCAGTTGTTATGGGTGGTGCAACGTCGGTGGTAAACGCGAGCGAACCAACGCCCGTTCCATGCAGGTTATTGGACCCGCTGTCGGTAAAATCTTGCTCGAAACGGTAATGAGCAACAGTTGTAGCATTCGCAGATGGTAAGAGGAAAATTCCGCTCACCACAATTACTGCGAGTGCAATAACTAATGTTTTTTTCATTTCTGCCTCCTGGCTTTTGCTTGTCTAACCTATTATATGGAAATCTTTCCGATTAAGATTCGAGATCCCGTGTAAATCATGTCATCCCTTTGGCAAGCTCAGAGCTTGCCGAAGGGATGACAAAAATCAATTTCATAGTTCCCTAACAAAGAATTTACGAATTCTTCTTTTTACGATGTATACCGTAGCCAGCTAATCCAAGTAGACCAAATCCAAGAAGCAGAATCGTCCCAGGTTCGGGAACAGTGGTAGCAACCTGACGAATACCAAAGGAGTATTGTTCGGCGAAAGGACTAAAACCAAGGTCTAAACCAAGGATAAAAAGGTCTATTTGCATATGAAACGTATTTGTGTCGCCAGGGTTCTGCCAACCCGGAGCCCAAAATTCCAACACGTTTCCGTTCAAGGCAGAATTCGTAAAAATACCACCATCCCACGCAAAAACAGACGGGAATGCAATGGGGGTGCTAAACGTCTCATTCCAAAACTCAAAATGGTAATCCGACCAAACGTAAGGTGTCGTATTTTCGACTATAAAGTCGAAGTTCCAAACCGCCGTCATGCCTATGTCAGATGGATTGACTGTAACCACTTTGTCAAAGAATTCATCCCGGTGGTTTACAACCGCATACCCATCGTGAGATGGATAAGGTATCAGGTGTGTTTCATTGTAATCTTCAAACACCTCAACGGTACCGGGCGATACATCAATACCAGTAATCTCATTGAGATCATCATCGTAAACATCCACAACATTGATTGCCCATACCTGTCCTATTATAAATAGGGAAATTACCAGACAGGTCAATAGTAGCTTTATTGCTTTCATTGCTTTTTTCACCCCTTTCTATCTTAAAGTTAAATTAGACTCGCTTAATATGGGGCAAGATTCATGCCAACATTACTTATTCCGCGATGTGAATCTCTGAATCCCGCACAAACGCTGGGCTTTCGGAAATATAAAAAATGTGAGGTGTCAAGTTTTCCAACAAAAAACGCTCGTCAGCCCTTCAAAATGCCCCCAAAATACCCCAAAAGTGTCAAGTTTTCCGACACCTGTTTTTTGGGATGCCCCAAAAAATGGCTTTCAGCCCAGTAACCACGTTGCTTTTCGGGATTAGGGTCAACTGTCAAGTTTTCCGACACCTAATTTTTGACTTTCCGGGAAAAACAGCTTTCAGTCCAGTAACCACGTTGCTTTGCGGGATTAGGGCAAACTGTCAAGTTTTCCGACATCTAATTTTGGGATGCCAAAAGTGCGAGAATACGTAACTCGACATACTGATATATCTGTTTCCCAGCAGGAACGATTACAAAAGTAAAACTCATCATTGATGCAAATAATCCGCTCATGCACAGGAATCCAGTCGGAACGGGGTCTTCCAATTTAACTCGTAGTTCGCTTTAATTTGTTAGCTAACTTTGAACCAAATGATATTTACCCTTCGTAAACGCCTAATGCATCCATCAAAGCCTTGAGATATCCAAGCGCATGCGCGTGTCCTATTAGCGGCGAATCACCGACAACTCTGGGCCAGTGGTCGGGCATAATAGTTCCCGTGTATCCAACTTCCTTATACGTGCGCAACGCTTCTATCATATCCACATCACCATCGTCAATAAAGCTCTCGTCGAATCGGGGAACTAAACCTTTTATATTCCGAAAATGAACATGTTGGATCTTACCTCTTGAACCAAAGTAACGGATAGTTTCGATTACGTCCACGCCCATCTCCGTCACTGTTCCCTGGCAAAAGTTCAAACAATTCGCTTCGCTTGGAACAATCTCTATCAAACGCTTCATTCCCTCCAGACTACCCAGGACTCTGGTCTCACCTTTGATTGTGGGGACTGGTGGGTCATCCGGATGACACGCCAGTTTGACACCAGCGCTTTCTGCAACTGGAACAACGCGCTCCAAGAACCACTTTATCCGTTCCCAGACCTCTTCTTCAGTTGCTGCGAATTCAGGTTCCGGCGGTGCCTGTTTTGCCTTATCATAATCGAAATGCCGAACGATAGCTCCACCTCGTCCGGAAGGTTTTGACTCTGACCCGAAAACCGCCGCAAGATTAAACACATATTCTGCCACTGAAATGCCTTCTTTCCCAAGTATCTCAATGGTTTGGCATACATCCTCAATCTCTTGTTCACGTTCAGGTCGCCCCAGTCGGGTATTCCAATGCTGACTTCCCACTCCCTGCGGAAGCAAAGCAACTCCGATTTGCAAACCGTAGGCTTCAATTCTCCTCTTCGCTTCCAAAAGTTTTGTAAGTTGCACTGGCCCCCTCTGGCGCTCATCCATTAACTTCCCTGAATCTATTTTTAGATGAGTTACACCAAGCTGTTTGGCGAACTGCAATGATTCCTCTGATAAATCCGATGACGTGGTTAATTTCATAGAATATTTCCTCCTTATGTAGGTCGAGATTAATATCTCGACAGTAAGATATCGAATTTGGAAATTCGACCTACCTTGACAATGTTAAATTAGAGATTAGATTCAGTCATAGTCAGACATTGCTCTAGGGCGTCTGAGCGCTCTAGCAGGCGTCCTCGCCTGCGACTGCGTGGCAGACGCCACGCAGAGCAATTACAATAGGCTACGAGGAAATCTAACATTGTCGAAGTATATCATCGGATTTATATTATGTCAAGAAATCATTAAGTTACCATGTGCTACCAACAAATGTTTGAGAAATCACATTAATGGTAGGATGATTTTAGCATAAACAAAGTATAAAAAAATTCCGAACCTTTTTTCGTAGTATATGTCTAATAAAACAAATCTTAACGAAAGGTGAGAAAAATGAAACGGAAAGTTTTCATCATCGCACTGGCGGCTTTATTTGTCGTCGGTACGGTATCAATCGCTTTTTCCCGCGGAGGCCAAGGACGACGAGGCAAAGGGGTTGGCGCCGGGTTAGGTCAGGGACAGAGAATGGAAAGTCAAGTTCCAGAAAAACTCAAATTAACCAAAGAACAACAGGAAAAGTTGCAGTCACTACGAATCGATTTTGCCAAGGAGACACTTCCTTTGCGAAACGAGGTGCAGATAAAAGAATTGGAGCTCCGGCAGTTGTGGCTTGCCGACGAGTTAGACGAAGAGGCTATTTTAGAAAAATCGAAGGAAGTCTCTGATTTACGAAACCAAATACAGGAGAAAATGATTCGCCATCGTCTTGATGCAGCAAAAGTTTTAACAAAAGAACAACGAACTCTTTTTACCAAGGTAGGCCATCGGGGTCAAGGTAAACGCTCTCTTCGCGGATTACAAGGATCTGGTCGTGGTGGTCATTTGGGTATGGGCAGAAGACATCGCATGAACTGGTAATTGTACATATTTAGACTTCCGAAGTTTTCGAGACTTCGGAAGTCTAATAAACAGTTGACACTTCTGCCGCAGATAGTTACACTTATCTCTATGGATTATAACGCTTCGCAAAAATGGCTCTCTTTACGTAAAGGCTATTACACTAACAGCCGTTCTCTTTTATTCTGAGTTATTCGAAATAATTGCTTGCCGGTTATAAACTACAATACACTCTAAGTTAGAATATTATGGATTACTAATTTATGGATAACGAAGAGCGCATATTAATTCAACGATGTCAAAAAGGCGACAGAAATGCTTATGAGCATATCTTTTCGAAGTACAAAGATACAGTGTACAACGTCGCGTATGGAATGCTTTCAAATATAGAGAATGCTGAAGATATGACGCAAGAAGTGTTTCTCCATGTTTTTGAGAAGATAAGCCAATTTCGTTTTAAATCCAGTTTTTCGACCTGGTTGTATCGCATCGTTGTAAATATGTGTCTTAATGAGCGCCGTAAGCGACAAAAGCATGATTTGAACGCTGCTGAACTTAAAGAGCGATATGAGCATATACGTCCACAGGTTAATACTCCAGAGGACGAACTCTTGAAGAAAGAACGACTAAGTCAAGTTCAACAGGCGCTTGCAGGATTGAAGGATGCTCATCGAACAATCATTGTTTTGAGAGAAATAGAAGGGCTCTCTTATGAAGAACTTGCAAAAGTTTTAAAATGTTCCACAGGACGAGTCAAGTCGCGATTGCACGAAGCTCGCATGGAACTGAGACGGAGGGTCAAAAGGCTAGAAGGATAAAGGGCAAAAAGAGAGTTTTCGGAAAGTCGGAAGCCCGAACCGTTGGGTTGAGTAGGCGAAGCCGTATCGAAACCTTGTTCGGGGGGGATTTCCTCAACAAGTTGAGGCGTCCACTGAAAAATCTCAAAAAAAGGCAAAGGGGGTAAGAAAATGAAAATGCTACATAATCGAATTCAAAAACAATTATCCGCATATTTAGATGACGAATTGTCACCACGACAAAAGCAGCGATTGGAAAAGCATCTGTTAATCTGCGAAGAATGTTATTTGCTCTTGGAAGAACTTCGAGAAACAAGCTATAGCATTGCTTCCCTACGCCAAACGGCTCCCGAGGAGTTATGGTTTGCAGTCAACGCAAAACTGGAGCGCATTTCTTCTGACTCACAGCGTTCTTCAGCCGTAGGTCGGAGATGGACATGGGAACGGATTTACCCTATCATGAAACCAGTAACCGTCGCCGTTGGCATAGTAATCGTTGCTTGCAGCATACTTATTCAGACGTTTCTGAATAAACCATCAGAAATCAGTCCAGAATATACTCAAATGGATGTATACCTAACAGCGCATACACAGTATTATTCTCAGAAAATGTTCACGACTGACTCTGCACTCAATTTGGAGCAGCAAAATGCGGATACCGAATCAACTCAACAAAATCAGGAGTCCACTGATAGTTCAGAATTAGATTTTTATTTAAGTGTTTATTTAGGAGAAGATGAAATATGAATCTAATAACTTTAAGAATTTTGTCAAAAGAAACTTTCATTACCTGGTATTTTCCTATGATAATCATTGTCTTGCTCTCAGCATTTAACAATGCAAACGCAGATACTACTCTGATTTTCGAGAGGGATACACGCACGACCAAAATTCTGACCGTAGAAGAGATATTTAGCAAAGCAATGGAAGCAGAATCAAAAGTCGATTACGTTGGCAAGCGGATAGTTATTCGTTGGCTTCCTTTTGGAAGTATTGCGTCTGAAGAGCGTATAATTCATCAAGCGCCTTCCACGCATATAATGGAATTGCTGACGCCGTTAGATAGAATGGGGCCTGAACGCAGACGGGATAGAGATGATAGATTAAAAAATAGGGAACCTGGTAAGCGAAGCGAAGCCGAGAGCCAGTCCCGAAAGCCTTCGGAACGACCGTTTCAAGGTGAACGAAGCGAGCGGAATCGGATGCGGAGAATGTTGCCACCGCCGCGTGAAATGCGCAACCCCGAAGATATCTGGAGTGAGGATACCCAACTTTTATTGCGGAATTATACAGTTGATGTCGTGCAGAGCGAACCGATAGCAGGCCAAAACACATATCTGCTCACGATTAACCCCAAAGTGGATTCTCGTCCGCGAAAGAAAGTTTGGCTTGATGTTCAACATTATATTATCCTGCGTATGGAACACTATGATATTGCCGGGAACCTCAAAGCGCTCTCCGTTTATACAACGATTGATTATGATAGCGCGTCAGTTGTCCAACAACTGAAACAGTATTCAGAAAAAGAGCAAGGTCGCGGTCCTGACAGGCGTAGGCCCTATCGGAGTGAGGAAAGCAGCATTGTAGAGGCTGAAAAAAAATTCGGCGGGCAATTACCTCAACCTTCTTATCTCCCTGTGGGGTTTCAGTTGCAGAGCACTTCTATGGTAGCCTTCCGCGATAATCCATCTGTTCACTTCAGATATACCGATGGATTGACGACCCTTTCACTTTTTGTATCCAGGGTAAGTAACGAAAACGAAGATAGACAGCGCCGGCCGGAGCGGGGGGATAGATTCAGAGGCATCAAGCCAATAATCGTCATCGTGAAAAATACCCCTATATCCGTTATTGACCAGGGTCATATCAGAATATTGCGGTGGGAAATGAGTAACCTACGCTTCGTTCTCATCTGTGAAGAAGTAGGTCAGGAGGAGATGGTGAAGGTGGCAGAATCTTTGATTCCCAAGGAGTGAGGGGGAGAACGAATCAAGGTAACAGAGTGTTTTTTACCTGATGCGAAACCCGATTCATCCCTACTTTTGAAACCGGTGGATGATTCGGGTTTTTTTGTGTAAAAATAAGAAACCGAGTTTTTCCCAAAAACTTGGTTTCTGGAAGTGTAAATACATTTTTTCTATCCTTGACAATTTCTTCCGTATATGTTATATTTCATAACTATTAGAAATCTGCAATTCATAGGATAAAGAAAATGCAATTGGTGTTCATGGGTACTGCAGAATTTGCAGTACCGACTTTAGAGGCTTTGGCCGCAAGCGAACATAATTTGTTGGGGGTTGTCACTCAGCCTGACCGGACCAGTGGCA
>JACKQG010007061.1_pt1 | contig 11504 bp, 11 predicted proteins | sample 8237621 | NCBI WGS metagenome assembly JACKQG01 (sample SAMN15677084, study PRJNA649215) | marine metagenome | biome: marine; feature: Black Sea; material: saline water; isolation source: suspended particulate matter (SPM) from the Black Sea western gyre | collected 2013-06-09/2013-06-10 | depth... | reverse complement strand
CCTGGATTCGATTCGACACGGCAACAAACTTAAGCCGGGCCATCTTTCGGGAAATCGTTTCGACTTGTTCCTGTCCGGAGACGCGGAAGCCGGGTTCATGGAGGCTCGTCTGGCAGAGCTCCGAGTTGGCGGACTGCCCAATTATTTCGGTCCTCAGCGTTTCGGTATGCGCAGAGACAATCACTTTCAAGGCAAGCGCCTGCTCGAAGGATCCCGCAAGCCCAAGGGTGGACGCGCCAAACTCCTGGCCAATGCCTGGCAGTCCTTTCTTTTCAATCGCGTTTTGGCCGAGCGCGTGAACGAACTCTCCGTCCTCCTGCCCGGTGATCTGGCCTGGATCCACCGCAAGGGCGCCGTTTTCACCGTAGAGGATGTCGCCAGCGAAAGCCCGAGGGCGAAGGCCCTGGAGATCAGCCCAAGCGGGCCCCTGCCGGGACGCAAAATGAGTAAGCCATCGGCGGAGGCCGCCGAACTGGAAGGCAGGCTTCTGGCGGAATGCGGATGGAACAGCGAACAGGATCGCTTTCTAACGGGGGCACGCAGACCTCTTCGCGTACCGATAGAGGGGCTGGCCGCCACGGAAGAAGAGGGCGGCTGGCGACTTAAATTCTCTTTGCCGCCGGGAAGCTATGCTACGGCCCTTTTACGGGAACTGGGATTGAAATCCCCATCCAAGGAGTGAAATGCCTCACGTGAAGATCCGCCCTGCTCCTCCATTAGTCGAGTTATTCGAGAAGCTTGAGCGCATGTCCCTGCGAGACGAAACCGGCGTGCAGAAGATCAGGGAGTACTTCATGGAAAGAGGCGAGGGCCGCATCCTGGCCGAAGGCCTTGTCGCCGAGGGTGGTTTGCCACGCCTCTTTTTCATATCCATCCAGGATCGCGATGGCGAATTGGTGATTCGCTGCTACGAATCCACCGATCCCGAGAAAACCCCGGCGGTGAAACGGCTCATTTTAAGGCTAGGAATGGCTGCCCAGGCTCTCAACGAGGGCAGCGTACTGGACCCCTGCAATCTGGAGAAAGAAGCCGGCGAGCTGGGCCTTATCCCCTGAACATGGAACGCAGAACGTGTCCCGCCACCGCCGGATTCTCTTTGAGCCGGCGAAGGCTGTAGGCGTACCAATCGCGCCCAAATGGGATGTAAATGCGCAGGGGATGCCCTTCGGCCACGAGACTGTCCCGCAAGCGCGCCTGCACGCCCAAGAGCATCTGGAACTCGTAGCGCTCAGGCCCGAGGCCGCGGGCTCGAATGAGATCCTTCACCTTCTCGATGAGCTTCTCGTCGTGAGTGGCCACGCCCACATAGGATCCTGAATCCCACATGGCTTCGAGGATCTTTAGGAAGTTCTCGTTGATCTTCACCGGATCCTGAATGGCTACCTTGGGCGACTCGATGTAGATGCCCTTGCAAAGGCGATAGTCAGGATTCAGATCGGCCAGGTCCTTCACATCGTCCATGCTGCGATGGAGATAGGCCTGCAGCACCACACCGATGTCATTGTGCTCGGCCCTTAGTGTGCGATAAATCCAAAGGGTGTCGTCGGTGCAGCTGGAGTCTTCCATGTCGATGCGGATCTTGGTGCCCTGGCTGGAAGCGCATGCCATGATGCGATTCATGTTTTCCAGGCAGAAATCCTTGTCGAGGGTGAGGCCCAGCATGCTCAACTTGATGGAAACGTTGCGATCCAGGCCCAAGCGATCCTGACTCTGAATCAGCTCCAGGTAGGCCTCGGTGTAGGTCAGAGCTTGTTCCCGAACGCTCACGTGCTCGCCGAGAATGTCCATAGTGCTGCGAATGCCGTCCACGCGAAGCTCGGCCGAGATGCGAGCGGCGTCTTCGAATTCCTCCCCGGCGATGTAGGGGCTTGAGAATTTGCGAACGAGCGGCTTGGGCACTGCTGGAAGCAGGGCCGCGATGGTCTTATCCAAGAGCGAAGGCATGCTTATTCCTCCGGTGAAGACGACCCGATTGGGCGCAAGCCAAGTTAAGGATGGGGGATGAAGTGGTCAACTCCCTGATTTCAGAACTTCGCAAAGGATTCGAAAAGGCCCCAAAGGGTCTTGCCGAAGGCAGGGAAATCGCGCATCTTCCACAGGGACTTCCGGTTGCCCTACTTGACACTGCGGCAACGGAATGTTATCCAAAGGTGTTTGGGAGCCTACCGGCTTCCATTTTTCTGTCGCAGAATCATAGCAGGAGCCCCACCCGCATCTAACCAGATAAGGGTCAGGAGTTTTTCCATGAGAAAGCAGAGTATTGCACTGGGCATCGGTGTGTTGGGTATCGTTGGGGCCATTCTATTGGCCGGTTGTGACAGCACGACCAATCCTGATCCCCCCAATCCCTACAATCCCATCACTGAGTCGGTTAATCTGACTCCGTCCTGGGACTCGGGCTCGCCTATAATCCTGGAATCGGATGCCGATAGCCTTACCCTGGCTTTTACGAGCACCTACGGCGGCTCGGGTGACATCTACCTGTTGAAAGTGGCCGACAGCGATAGCGACGGGATTTTCGAAAGCTTCCCCGAGAGCCTCTATGTGAACACGCTGGCAGACAGCATCTGGGGACCCAGGGCGAAGCGCTTCTCACGAATCGACCAGTACGAATTCGAAGATTCCAACGGTGTCTGGCTCCCCAATTATCCCGGTAGCGCCTACTACGCGGGCCCGCGGCATCTCAATTACGACATGTACAGCGGTCGCATATTCTACTCCATGGGATACAATGGCATTCCGCAGGTGGCCTCGACCACAGCGCCCATGTTCGGCGAATTCGACCAATCGCTGAACGAGCTCTACGACATCGACACGGGCCGCGAGCCCATTTGGGATTTCTGGTACAGCAAGCTGGAAGTTCCCGATCCCACCGATCCCGGCGAAACCATGTACACCTTCACCGGTGCCTACTATGCCAGCGTTGCCGCGCCAAATTCCTTCGGCGATCAGTGGATGGCCTACTCCGATACTCTGATCGTCAGCGGCGACCAAGATTTCGATGGAGAAATGGGCGAAGATCCCGTAGGCGCCATCGAGACCTACTCGGGTCTGGACGATGACGGTGCGCCTGGTATCGAGGGTGACGACGACGACGGCGACGGATTTGAAGACGAATTCGATTTCCAGGTTCAAGCCATGAGCACACCAGGCCCCGAGGCGGGCAGCTATGCCTGGAAAATGCAGAACTACGATCCCATCTCCGACGATGACGAAGATGGGCTCATGGATGAGGACCCCGATGATGATATCGACAACGACGGGGACGGCCGGACCGACGAGGATCACGAAGGTGACATGAACAATGACGGATCGCCCGGCTGGGCCACGGGAGACGTTGACGGTGACGGGCTCTCGGGCTTCGAAGACTTGGAAGTGCGGCATGCCGCGCTTCGTGTGGAGAGATTTTTAGCAAACGGTTACGACCCCGCCGCGGACGACGATGAGGACGGCATCCACGATGAAGATGCCGACTACAAACGCGACGGTATCTGGGTTGTGAAAATTGGAGCTGATGGCCTGCCTGATGAAGCTCAGGTACCCATCACCCTCACCAACGATGGGGGACGCCAGCCTTTCTTCAACCCGGTCAATGAGGAAGAATTGCTCTACGTGTCGAATGGCAACATCAAACGCCTGAATCTCACGTACGAAGCAGCTTCGGTAAGCGTGTCCACGACGGACATGATTACTGATAACGGATGGCTTGAGAGCTATCCGGCTTATTCGGATGACGGAACCAAAATCGTTTATGTATCAAGCGAAAAGGGTTCCGCGGATCTCTGGACCATGGACTCAGACGGCGCCGGCAATGTGAGGGTCACCAACGACCCCGGCCAAGAGCTGCTCCCCCGATTTACACCGGGAGGCGACCAGATTGTTTTCGAAGCCTGGCGCTTCCCCGAAGGGGATCGAAGAGTCTTGATTACCATTGAGACCCTGCCCTAGGGCAAGCCGAAAGGCCCGCTTCGGCGGGCCGATTCTCCCTCCTTCGACCGACCGCCTTTAGGCGGGCTGGCATCCCCAGGCGCGTAAGCGCTGGAATGGGGCTGTGCATGCAGAAGGAAATTTTCGTCAACGTGAACCCCACGGAAGTGCGGGTCGCCATTCGGGAACAGGGCGACCTGGTGGAATTCCTGGTGGAGCGTCCGGACGATCGTCGTATCGTCGGCAACGTCTATAAGGGCGTGGTCAAGGCCGTGCTGCCGGGCATTCAGGCCGCTTTCGTGGATATCGGCATGGAGAAAGCCGGCTTCCTCCACGTCTCCGACGTGGCTGAAGGCGAGTCGAAACTGGCCGATCTGGAAAACGAGGGCGTGGGTGGTCCCCGCCGAGGACGTCGCGAGCCGGTGCAGTATCCGCCCATTGAAACCCTGCTAAAAAAGGGCGACACGGTTAAGGTGCAGATTATCAAGGAGCCTATCGGCACCAAAGGTCCGCGCCTTTCCGCCCAGCTGTCATTGCCCGGGAAATTCTGCGTGGTCATGCCGGGTCTGGAGTACATCGGCATTAGCCGGAAGATTCTCGATCGCCAGGAGCGCGTTCGCCTGAAGCGCATCGTGCAGAAGGCAAAACCCCGTGGCTACGCCACCATCGTACGGACGGCCGGGGAGGGCGTCGAAGAGGCTCAGCTAGAGCACGATATTACCTCTCAGGTGGAAATCCACCGCAAGCTTGAGGAGAGGGATCAGCGAGGCAAGGCGCCCTGTCGCCTCCATGAAGAGGTGGGCATGGTCATCGGGCTGGTGCGCGACCTTTTCGATGAAGAGGTGAAGCGCCTGCTAATCGATGACGAGGACGAGCACCACAAACTCGAAGAGTATATCCACGGATTCGCTCCCGAACTGGAGCGAAGGGTGCTGTTCTATCGCGAGAAGGAACCGATCTTCGACCACTTCGGCATCGAGACCGAGCTCGAAAAGGTCATGCGCCGCCAGGTCTGGCTCAAGAAGGGCGGCTACCTGCTCTTCGACCATACCGAGGCCCTGGTGGCCATCGACATCAACACGGGCAAGTTCGTGGGAAAGAAGAGCCAGTCGGAGACCATCTTCCAGACGAACATTTACGCGGCCCGTGAGGTGGCCCGGCAGCTAAGGTTGCGGGATATCGGTGGCATCATCGTGATCGACTTCATCGACATGGATCGCGAGGGAGACAAGCAGCGGGTGGTGGCCGAGCTTAAGAACTCCATGCGCCGCGACCGGGCCCGCACCAAGATTTTCGACATCACGCCCCTGGGCCTGGTGGAAATGAGCCGGAAACGGGTTCGCCCCAGCCTGATTCATTTCTACAACGAGGATTGCAGTTATTGTAACGGCTCGGGGCACATTCTCACCTCCGAGAGCCTGAGCAACCGGGTGGAAACCATCCTGAGACGTATCGCCGCAAGGGTGCGTGAACGGAAGTTCCAGGTACGGGTTAATCCCGTGCTGGCGCACTACTTACGGGTAAATCGCATCGAAATTCTGCGCGATCTGGAAGAGGAATACCGGGTGGAACTCCACCTCCTGGACGATCCTCGCCTGCATCGCGAACATTTCGAGGTCACAACCCTGGAAACTGGGCGGGATCTGCTGGCGGCGGTCACGCGATAGCGTGAAAAGGCCTCCAAGCGCCTTGACAATCGCCGCAGGTTTTTGTAAATAAAGAGCTTCGTGCCAAAAAACGAGGAGGGCCCCGGTGTACGCTGTGGTCAAGGTCGCTGGAAAGCAGTTCAAGGTTAAAGCGGACGACGTGATCCGTGTGCCGCTGCTTTCCGAAGAAGTCGGCCATACAGTTGAATTCAATCAGATTCTCTCCACCGGAGAAGGCTCCGACATTACTCTCGGAACGCCCTTCGTGGACGGCGCCAAGGTGAGCGCCGAGGTCCTGGCCCACGGTAAGGACCGCAAGATCCGCGTCTTCAAGATGAAGCGCCGTAAGAACTATCGCCGGACTTTTGGGCATCGGACTCAGTTTACCGAGCTCAAGATCAAGGCCATCAGCTAGGAGGACGGTCATGGCTCATAAAAAAGGCGTCGGCAGCTCCAAGAACGGCCGCGACAGTAACCCTCAGTACCTGGGCGTGAAGCGCTATGCCGGTCAGGCGGTAAGCGCAGGCTCCATCCTCGTTCGCCAGCGCGGCACCAGCATCCTGCCCGGCGAAAATGTGGGAGTCGGCAGCGATTACACGCTCTTCGCGCTGATCGACGGTAAAGTCGACTATTCGCGCAAGGGAAAGAGTCGCCGGGTCTGCAGCATCCTTCCGGCCTAAGCGCCGGTCATCGAAATCTGGGCAGGCCGCATGGCCTGCCCTTTTTTTTGGAGATCATGCCCACGCTCATCGTCATTCCCGCCCGGATGGAAGCCAGCCGCTTTCCAGGAAAGCCTCTGGTGGAAATCGCCGGTCGCTCACTCATTCTCAGGGTCTGCGATCAGGCCGCCAAGGTCGGAGGGGCCGAGCGCCTGCTCGTGGCCACCGATTCCGAGGCAATTCTCCAACATGTGAAGGACGCCGGATACGAGGCCGCCCTGACCTCCAGCCGGCACAGCAGCGGATCCGATCGCGTGGCCGAGGCTGCCGGTGATTGGCAGGGAATGATTCTCAACCTGCAAGGTGACGAGCCCTTGGCCGATCCTGAGCTTTTGGATCGACTCATCGCCAGGATGGAAGCCGAACCATCAATCGACATCGGCACAGTGGGTGTGCCCTTGGTCGCCGGTGAGCTCTTGCTTCAGGATCGGGTGAAAGTCTGCGTGAACAAAGCCGGCCGAGCTTTGGATTTCCGCCGCCTCTACGATTCACCACCTGAGGCGGGCCGGCTCCTGCGCCATGCAGGAGTCTATCTCTACCGTGCTGGCGCATTGGCGGCTTTCTCCAAGGCGCAGCCCTGCGAACGAGAGAAGGCCGAGAGGCTGGAACAGCTTCGAGCTCTGGAGATGGGCCTGATCATGCATGTGGAAGAAGGCGCAGATTGGGCGCCGGGTGTGGATCGACCCGAGGACCTGAAAGTCATTGTAAAACGACTCGAAGAGAGTTAGCTTCTACTTCCGGGCGGCGCAGGCAGCCCGGTTTTTTGTTTCCCCTACAAGCGAGGACGGCGTGGCTCAAAAGGGCAAGACCCAGTTCATTTTCGTAATGGGGGGCGTCGTCAGCTCCCTGGGTAAGGGCATTGCGTCTGCCTCTTTGGGCCTACTGCTGAAGAAGCAGGGCTTGAACGTGACCTTGCTCAAGTTGGATCCCTATCTCAATGTGGATCCCGGCACGATGAATCCCTTCCAGCATGGCGAAGTCTACGTGACAGACGACGGCGCCGAGACCGATTTGGACCTGGGGCACTACGAGCGTTACCTCGACCAGGCCCTGGGCCGCGACAACAACGTGACCGCTGGACAGATCTACGACTCCATTCTCACCAAGGAGCGCCGTGGCGACTTTCTGGGGCGTACGGTCCAGGTTATCCCCCACGTCACCGGCGAGATAAAAAATCGCATCATGCGCTTGGTGGAACGTGATCCGGAACTGGACGTGGTCATCACCGAAGTGGGTGGAACCGTGGGCGACATCGAGGGCCTTCCCTTCCTGGAAGCCATTCGTCAGTTCCCCTTCGATCAGGGCCGCGACAACATTCTCTACATCCATCTCACACTGGTGCCCTGGATTGAAGCGGCCGGTGAGATCAAGACCAAGCCCACCCAACATAGCGTGAACAAGCTGCGCGAAATCGGAATTCAGCCGAGCATTCTACTTTGCCGCACTCAGCGTCCCCTGGACGACGAGGTGAAGGACAAGATCGGCCTGTTCTGCAATGTGACGCCTGAAGAGGTCATCGAGGCGCGGGATGTGGAATCCATCTATGAAGTACCTCTGCGTTTGCATGCGCAGGGTCTGGATCGCCAGGTCATGGAACAATTGGGGCGCGTTTACCAGGAGCCCGACCTTTCCAGCTGGGAAGAAATGGTGCGTGGCATGCTGTCGGCGCCCGAACCCTTGGAGATCGGCGTGGTGGGCAAATATGTGAACCATCACGACAGCTACAAGAGCATCATCGAGGCCTTTATTCATGCGGGCCAGGTCAATGGGGCTCGGGTGAAGATCCGTTGGGTGGATAGTGAGGCGATCACGGATGCCAACGTTGAAGAGCGCCTCGTTGGGCTCGATGGCATTCTCGTACCCGGTGGATTCGGCGTGCGCGGTGTAGAGGGAAAGATCTCGGCTGTCAGACATGCTCGCGAAAACAAGATCCCATTCCTGGGTATCTGTCTGGGTCTGCAGGCTGCGGTCATCGAGTACGCGCGCAACAAGTCCGGCATGCCCGAGGCAGACAGCACGGAATTCAATCCTCAGACACCGGCGCCGGTCATCTGCCTCATGGAGGAACAGAAGGGCCTCAGCCAAATGGGCGGTACCATGCGCCTGGGCTCCTATCCTTGTGAGCTGGCCCAAGGCTCTCTGGCCAGTCGCTGTTATGGAGAGGATCTTATTAAAGAGCGCCATCGCCATCGCTATGAAGTGAACAATCAGTATCGCGAGAAGCTGGAAGCCGCCGGCCTGAAACTGTCGGGTCTTTCCCCCAATGGTGAATTGGTGGAAATGGTGGAACTCTCGGATCATCCATTCTTTGTGGCTTCGCAATTCCATCCCGAACTCAAGAGTCGGCCGGGGCGTCCCCATCCCCTATTCAGGGAATTGGTGGCCGCGGCGCGCAAGCATGCGCGGGCCAAGGTGGAGGCAAAGTGAAACAGTTCGCCATAGGCAGTGCGGAAATTGGAGGGAAGCGGCCTCTGCTCATGGCCGGACCCTGCGTGGTGGAAGGCCGAGGAATGCTAGAGGACTGCGCCGGCTTCCTGGCCGAAACGGCCGCGGAGATAGGCTGGCCATTGGTATTCAAGGCTAGCTTTACGAAAGACAATCGGCTCTCCGACGACAGCTTCTCGAGCATTGGCAGGGAAAAGGCCCTTAGCCTGCTTAGCGAGACCGCCAAGGCAGCCGGACTGCCCTGCATCACCGACATCCATCAGCCCGAGGAGGCGGCCATCGCCGCTGAATTCGTGGACTGTCTGCAGATTCCCGCCTTCCTCTGCCGGCAAAGCTCATTGCTTCGCGCCGCGGGGGCTACGGGCCTGCCGGTGAATCTAAAGAAGGGGCAATTCCTGGCCCCGGAGGATCTGGCCTTCTCGGCCGAGAAGATTGCACGGGCCGGATCGGACAAGGTCATGCTTACCGAGCGGGGAAGCAGTCTGGGTTATCGTGATCTCGTGGTGGACTATCGCAGTTTCGCCGTGATGGCCCGCTCGGGTCGACCGGTGGTTTTCGATCTGACTCACAGCCAGCAACAGCCCGGCGGCAGCGGCGGTTCATCCGGCGGCTCTCGGGAGTTTGTGCGGCCCATGGCGCGTGCGGCCCTGGCTCTTGGCATTCAGGGGCTCTTCATGGAAGTGCATCCGGAGCCCGAAAAGGCCATGAGCGATGCCGCGACACAGCTGCCCTTCCCACAGGCGGGGGAACTCTTGCACGACCTTGCCGAACTTTACAGCGCCATGGAGGCCGGAAATGCACTCCCCTAATTTGGATGCGCAGCTGTCGCGCATCCGCCTGATGATCTTTGACGTGGATGGAGTGCTTACCGATGGCTCTCTGCGCACGCCCCATCGCGGTGGTGGCCGCGTCTTCAACGTTCATGATGGATTCGGATTCTACCTCGCCCGGCAGGCGGGATTGCAACTGGCTATCTGCAGCGGTAAGGACGAAGATGAAATCCGCGATCGCGCCGAAGCCCTGCGTGTTCCCACCCTGCGATTGGGTCGGCTGGACAAGGATGTTGCCGTACGCGAAATTCTCACGGAACTCGATATCGCTCCCGAAGAAGCCATGTTCGTGGGCGACGATCTCTTCGACTTGCCGGGCATGGCTGAAACCGGCTTCGCAGTCGCGCCGGCCGACGCCCGTCCCGAAGTTTGCGAGTACGCCGATTGGGTCTTGAGCCTTCCCGGCGGGCAAGGCGCGGTTCGAGAGGCCATTGAAGGCGTCCTAAAAGCGCGGGGCCAGTGGGACGATCTCGTAGCCCCATTCATGAGGAAAAAGGCATGAGCGAGCCCATGATCGAATCGGGACGCAAGGTCTTCGAGAAGACCGTGGAGGAACTCGCTTCCGTAGGAAAGCGCCTGGGGCCCGAGTTCAGCTCCGCCGCCGCGGCCATCGCCGGATGCGAGGGACGCATCGTGGTGACCGGCATCGGCAAGTCGGGTCACGTGGGACGCAAGATTGCCAGTACCTTCAGTTCCACCGGCACCCCGGCCGTTTTCATTCACGCCACCGAGGCCATGCACGGCGATCTGGGATTCATTCGTCGTGAAGATGTGGTCATTCTCATTTCAAAAAGCGGCGGCAACGAAGAGCTTCGCAGCTGGATACCCTTCCTACTGGACCGAGGTTGCATCACTATTGCCATCACGGGAAACGCGAAGGCTTATTTGGCCCGGGAAGCAAGTATCCTGTTAGATGCTTCAGTGGAAGAAGAGGCCTGTCCCAACAATCTGGCGCCCACCACGAGCAGCACCGCTGCTCTCGTTATGGGCGACGCACTGGCCGTAGCCGTACTCGAGTACCGAGGATTCAGTCCCGACGATTTCCTGCGCCTTCATCCGGGCGGCATTCTGGGCAAGCGTCTCAGCCTTCGCGTGCGGGATCTCATGCATCCCATGGACAGCTTGGCGCGGCTGTCGCCAACTGCGACCCTGCGCGAAGCCATTGGCGTGCTCATCGAAAGCGGCTTGGGAATGGCCTGTGTTTTAGAAGATGACGGCCTTCTCTCAGGCCTGCTCACCGATGGCGACCTGAAGCGTGCGCTGGTGAAGGGAGAGACCCAAGATCTCATGGAGGCTCCCGTGAGCCAGTTTGCCACGGCCGATCCCCGGACCGTACAGGCGGATACCCTGGCCAGCGAGGCCCTTACTCTTATGGAAACGAATCAGCCAGGGCCCATCACGGGTCTGGTGGTGTTGGGGCCTCGAGACCAGGTTTTGGGTCTGCTTCACATCCATGACATACTTCGCGCCGGGCTAAGTGAAAGCTCATAACTATTGATATTTCAATTACTTAGCGCCGAGGCCCTCAGGCTTCCCCATGCCTTCTCCTAACTTCTTGAAATTCCTTATACTTCCTCATAGTTCTGGCATATCGATTGCTTGACAAAGCTTTCGCGCCTTTCTATTCTCCAGCCAAGGAATCGATTGTGTCTCCTAACCTGCTGGGAAAAAAAGAGTTAATCATTGTATTTCCCCTCCGAACTTCGTTTCCCTCGCAAACTGGGCCTTTTGGTTCTTTTTAGCGTCGGATTGGCTGCCTGTGAGAGCCAGGAGTCGCCAGTGATCAGCGAGAGCGGGGAGATTCCGCAGCAGGTTCTTTGGGATTTCAGCACCAGTGAGAGCGATTCCGGCCGTTTGAAGTGGGTGCTCAAGGCCCGTAAGGCACTCTTTTTCGACCACCAGCCACAGGCGCATGGTTCGGACATTCAGCTTCGGGG
>JACKQG010007060.1_pt1 | contig 11506 bp, 13 predicted proteins | sample 8237621 | NCBI WGS metagenome assembly JACKQG01 (sample SAMN15677084, study PRJNA649215) | marine metagenome | biome: marine; feature: Black Sea; material: saline water; isolation source: suspended particulate matter (SPM) from the Black Sea western gyre | collected 2013-06-09/2013-06-10 | depth... | reverse complement strand
ATCTGTACGAAGGAAGTCATCAGGCCCCGGTACTGGCCTTCCTTGTCTTCCATATTAAGGATACGCCTCATTTTGTGGTAAAGCTCCACCAAACGCTTGCGGAACAACTTATACTGGGCATTCAGGTATCCATTGTCCGAACCGTCGAACTCATCCATACCAATGCAGTGATCCGGCATAAGGCGCAAGGCGCAAGGCATGAAGATGACGGGAAAACCTTAAGAAGGAAGCAAATTCCACCACAGCCGTTACTGTGGTAAGAAGAATGGACGGAGTCCGGGCCGGATCGCGGTGAAGGGCTTTCAGAATAATGGGGCTTGCGCACCTGAAAGTCCGGTTATTACCATATTCACGATCATGGCCAGTCCGATAATCAGGAAGTGGCCGCTGTCTCCCGGCTCCAGACTCTTTCATTCTCTGGCAAAGCTTTGCGGGAGATTCGCCACCGGATGAAAAGAGAGTGGGTTGTTTTTTTGGATGTCGGTGGTCCTCCTTGTCAGCCAGCCTGTTTTATGAGGCGTTACAAGGGCAAAAAGGGCGATCCAGGATAGACCAAACATCCAGAAAACCCCGTAAGGCCAGGCCCAGATGGCATCAATGATCCGATACCTGATGGCATAGAGGACCCCGGGCGCGATGGCCGCGATGGCCGCTCCCACCAGCATGTTGATGGCAACAAGCTCGGGCGTCAAAATCAGGTACCATAACCCGACAACCTTCATAAATTGGCCAACGATCATATTGAGCCATGCCTGCAAGAGGTTGATTCGCGCACCGGTAGCCGGGGATCGTCGAAATCTTCGGAAGGCAAACCGGCTCATTACAATCGTTTCCCGGATATTACTGCGTGCCCACCGGAGAAACATCCTGCAAAGATCCGGGTATTGGGTGGGCGCGGCAGTATAGACCATGGCATTCTGCTGAAAAAGGACGTGGTAACCGTTGCGGAGAATCAAGTTGGTCATGAAACGATCTTCGCCGATATTGGCCGGCCGTCCGAAAAATTTCTGATTCAGCCATTCATCTAAGACACCTGCAACAATGTCGCGCCGGTAGGCCGATAAGGCACCGGGTGTGCACAGTACGGTGTTCACCATGCTCTGACTCGTGCGAATGAAGTCAAAGCTGTAGGCGTAGAGTACCTCAAGCATACTGGGAATGATGCCGTCATTTCGATTCAGGACCCGTACATTTCCGGCCACTGCCCCTACCCGTTGGTCCCAATAGAAAGGGCTGACCAGGCGGCGGATCGTTAGAGGTTCCACTTGGGAATCGCTGTCGACGGTAACATAGATGTCACAGTTACTCATGCGAAACCCTCTGTACAGGGCATGGCGTTTACCACTGTTGACGGGTTGGCGCAGAATGGTAACACGACCCGGGAACTCAGCAGCAGCGGTTTCAAGCCAATGCCAGGTATCGTCTAAACTTCCATCATCAATTCCGATGATGGAAAACCTGTCTAAGGGGTAATCACTGTTGGCGATACTACGGATCGTATGAAGCACCTGAGGACCCTCGTTATAAGCGGGGACGATAACTGTGCAGGATGGCAGTTGTTCATCTGTACACGTCTTCGCAGGACGATACATCAGCACAAGGAAAAGGCGCCAAATAAAGATCGCTAAACTCACTGCCATGAGAAATTGAGTTGTTAGAATCAGGATCTTTCCACTGGAATTGTCATAAAACTCTTCAACGGCGTAAACAAACTCGTGCCGGATCAGGTGCGTCAAGAATGTTAGTATGATGAGATAGCATACAACAACCAGCCAGGCGAGACCTACCGTTTTTTTGCGGGTTTCATGTGCGGGGCCCCCATTATTATTACCCCAGACTAAGTTTAAGATATGTTTTTTCATGTTATAATTATTCTTTGCTCCTTTTTTACCCGTATGCTTTTTCTCTCCGGTCTTCTGAAAGTGACCCTCGTGATCGGCAATCTACGGAGGCTGTCCGAGAATGGCTATTTTCAGCAATCTCTGCGTCAGGCTCAGATTTTAATCCTCAAAATACTTCAATGTATTCCTGTGGTTAAACTCTTCGCCTTTCTTGACCTTGCAAAAAATTTCTCATTCTCGGACGGCCTCCTTCGGATGATTGTTTTTAAAGATCTAAACCATTAAAAATATAGCAATAGCTGTGCCTCGTGCATAACCATTTGAAATTATTCTATTTATTTTTCGGATGACATTTAAGACAGGAACTTCCGGTTCTTATATCTCTCATCGGATATCAGGATTCTCTGGAGAGGGAGTTCGCCTTCTATTGTTTAACTTATTGAAATTAAAGGGTTGTTGGCAGAAAGAATTTCGAGTTCCTTTTTTTTAATCCCTTCGGATCTACAAGTTCTGATCGAGGGGAGGATCTTCAGTTTTTGTCACAAGGATGGGAAAGGGGGGTTGCGCATTGACAAAGAAACGCTTCTCACGATATACAAATCCTTAATGTATGGCTCTGGGATATGGAAAAAATCTCCGGGTCTTCCGATTTCAGTCCCTAAAAATGGGGGTCGTATCGAATTCTGGGAAGTTGAAGACATATGACAGAAAAATCCGAACTGCTAACCCATATTGTTAATCCCCTCAAAGGGTTTGCCATTCACGTCGCGGGGGCTTGCCGGGACCTGGCCCCGATCATACTCGTCATCTTGGTCTTTCAGTTAGCAGTACTGCGCCAGCCTTTTCCCGAGGTCGCCAATGTGATCGTGGGGCTAATTCTCGTGATTTTGGGATTGGCTCTTTTCATTGTGGGACTGGAGATAGGCCTTTTCCCCATAGGAGAGGCGATGGCAGAAGCCTTTGCGTATAAAGGGAGCCTTTTCTGGCTGCTCCTGTTCGGATTCGGGCTCGGCTTCTCTACCACGATCGCTGAACCAGCTCTCATAGCGGTAACCAAAGAAGCTGCGGTGGTTGCGGCAAACGGGAAATTCATCGGTTCTGATCCGGCTTCTATGAAAACCTATGCCATGGGGCTGCGCCTCGTCGTTGCGTTCTCGGTGGGGGTTGCCATTCTGGTGGGCCTTATACGAATCCTCAAGGGATGGCCGGTTCATTACCTTATCATCGGCGGCTATATCGTCGTGATGATAATGACCGCCTTTGCGCCGAAGGAGATCGTGGGGATTGCATACGATTCCGGTGGCGTCACTACCTCTACGGTGACCGTGCCATTAGTAGCAGCCCTCGGCGTGGGGCTGGCCTCCACGATACGGGGGCGAAATCCTCTGGTGGACGGCTTCGGCCTTATTGCATTTGCCTCGCTGTTGCCGATGGTGTTCGTCATGGCTTACGGCATGGTCGTATTTCGCTGAGCCGAGGGCCCTAAGGTATAAGGTATGGAACTGCTCAACACATTTGTGAACACGCTTGCACTGACGGTAAAAGACGTCTTTCCGGTTGTGGCCTTGCTGGTATTTTTCCAGCTCGTGGTCCTGAGGCGGCCCATACCCAATTGGAAGCGCGTGGTGGTGGGTTTTGTCTTTGTCCTTGTTGGTCTGGCCCTGTTCCTCGACGGACTGGAGACGGCCCTCTTTCCCATCGGAAAGATCATGGCAAAGCAGTTGTCGGCCCCCGAATTCGTTTTCGGCGCCAAAACAGTCCCCACCGGTGCATCCTGGCATGCATACGTCTGGGTATATGTCTTTGGGGCTCTGATCGGGTTTGCCACGACGGTTGCGGAGCCGGCCCTGATCGCCGTGAGTTTCAAGGCCCAGGAGGTCTCACGGGGTGCTCTAAACCAGTGGGGATTGAGATTGGCCGTTGCGGTCGGGGTCGCTATCGGCATCGGCATCGGTACATTTCGCATCGTGACCGGAACGCCGCTTTTCCTTTACATTATTGCGGGATATGTGATCGTGGTGGTCCAGACGATATTTGCTCCCCGCGAAATCATACCCCTTGCGTATGATTCAGGCGGCGTGACCACCTCTACGGTGACCGTGCCGCTGGTCGCGGCTCTGGGCCTGGGGCTCTCGGAAACGGTTCCCGGACGCAATCCCGCATTAGACGGATTTGGATTGATCGCCTTCGCAAGCGTCTTTCCCATAATAACCGTTTTAGGGTATGCCCAGATCGCACGCTGGCTGGAGCGGCGGAGCCTGAGGGCGGCCAGGGAGGAATGATATGCACTTAAAGCTGATTATCTCGATGGTGAAGACAACAGTGACCGATCGAATCGTAGAGGCCGCCAAGACTGCCGGAGGCACCGGGGCCACCATCATTCCGGCCCGCGGTACGGGAATACATGAGGCAAAAACCTTCTTCGGCCTGACATTAGAGGCCCAGACCGATGTGGTTCTCTTCCTCCTGGAAGAGAGGCTTGTTGAACCGGTACTCAACGCCGTTTATCAGGCCGGCCGGTTTAAAGAACCGGGCACGGGTATCGCGTTTGTAGTGGATGTGGAACGTGCCGTGGGTCTGGAGAGTCAGATTGAATACTTCAGACAGGAAGTGGAAAAGCGCAACGCCTGAAATCTGTAACTCGCAACCCGTAACCCGTAAAATGGAGGAAAAACCGTGCAGGATATTTACGTGCGCCTGGCCAAACATCTGGAAGTGTGCATAAAATATGACGATCTGGCGGAGTTCGTTATTAGACAGGGGGCTTGCCAGGAAAGTGTCTAAGGACGAGGCCCTCAAGATCCTCGGGGACTCCGAAAAAGAAGGCCTTGTCCATATGGTTGATAATGCACAGGGCCAGATCAAACACACGTGTAACTGCTGCGGCCACTACTGCTGGAACGTGGGGATCATACGACGGCGAAAGGTCCCCCGGGACAGCCTGATGGAGGTATATTTCACCCGCAGAACAGAGATGGAGGAATGTATCGGCTGCGGTGCCTGCGAAGAGATCTGCCCGGTAGACGCCGTAAAGATGGTGGATGAAAAGGCAGAGGTTGACTTGGATTGGTGTATCGGTTGCGGTGTCTGTGGGGTCAGTTGCCCAACCGGGGCCATAGGGATCGAGCGGCGAGCCGGTAAAGATGACGCCCCGAAAGACTTCGAACATCTGCATCAGAAGATCAGGGCGGAGAGAGGTCTCTAATCATGACGGTTTTCAAAACGCTGCTAAACTGATATATTTAAGCACAACCAGGGCATCCGCCAGATCCCAGAAGCCTGCGGCTTTTGGTCCTGGTGATGCCCATCGTTACCTAAGAGTCTAAGCCAAACCCTACGAAAGAGAACGTTATTATTTCACCTTGAATTCATCCCTGCGGTTTTTGGCCCAGGCCTCCTCGTTGTGTCCGGGGTCGGCGGGTCTTTCTTCCCCATAGCTTATAGCCGATATTCGAATCTCAGAAACACCCATGGAAGTGAGGAAGGTCTTTGCTGCATTGGCCCTTCTTTCCCCTAAGGCAAGGTTGTATTCGCTGGTACCCCTCTCATCGCAGTTCCCTTCAATCACGATAGAGAATTGGATATTGGCACTGAGCCATTCCGCTTTCCGTTTTAAATTGGTCTGGGCTTCGGGTTTGAGATTCGATCTGTCAAAGTCGAAATAGATCCGCTCCGATTCAAATTCCTGAATCTCACGCCTCAGCTTCATGTCTCTCTCCTGCTCCCGGAGTTTGGCCAGCCGCTCTGCCTCGGCCCTTTTCAGGGCTTCCTCATCAACGGCCTTTTTCTCTTCCGCCGGTCTTGCAGGAGAAACCTCAGCGGATTTGACCTGTTCCTCTGTTTTGACCTGCTTTTTTGCGCAGGCCGCCGTAAAGATAGTCAGACAACCAATGATCCCGATTGTCATCAAAATGGTCATTATTCTCTTCATGTAAATACCTCCCTCAAAAGTTTCAAACCCCCTTAAAAGAGCAATTGTAATCATTCATCTTCTTTCACAATTCCTTCGAGCTCCAAGAAAAAAGGCATAACTCAAACCATTTGGCCTGAATTATGCCTTAGAGCAGAGCCATAGATTGTCTTATTTTTTACTCTTGGCTTTCTTCGTCTCTTTTTTCTCCATGGCGATAATGGAAGTGGCTATATTATCTTTCCCATCCTTGTCCTTGTTATAGGTTACCGATACCTTGGCACCCACTTTGACATCTCCTTGGACATCTGCCTTTTCGCCAATCTTAAAGGCCAAGTCCGTCTTCTTGGATACTTTCACCGTGAGAGTCGCGTCTTTCTCATAAGCTTTGACAGTCCCTTTGGCCGTCATGGTTTTGACCGCCTCGGTTTTGACCGCCGCCTTTTTCTCCTCGGCCATAACGCCGGTTACAAAGGCAAACGATACAAATAATGCGACCATAATGATTAGGAATTTTTTCATCTCTGTTTCACCTCCTTTCTCTATATTTAATCTCTCTTCTTTCTTTGATCTCAATTCTCTGAATTGTCAATTTTCTGTCTTTATCAATGCAACAAGTGTGCCTGAAACCTAACTATTTGATATCATTGGAGTTATAGGTGAATAGGCTATCCGTCACAGGAATTCGAAGTTCCGATGTATGCTGAAAGGTGAAGGGGGAATTTCTCCGGACAGGCTGAAAAAAGTGTAATAATCCATGGAAAGGATAGGGAAAATAGGAACAGGAATCCCGGATTCCGAGTCCCCGGATAACTTCGGAACTCGTTGTTCTCATGGCGAAAACTTATTAGGACGTATCAGTTTGGCGTTTTGAAAACGGTTATGATTAGATTGCCCGCCTGCCAGCGCCTCTCTTGGACGTGTTGCCAATGGGAGATGCCACACCCCCTGAAGGGTTGAACCAGCAATGCGCGGCGAAAGGCATTGGCGGGCAGGCCGGACCCTCATGGTCCCCGGCTTTGTTTCAGACCGCTAAGGTGTTACTGAGACGATTATTTTTTAATGAGTTATGGGATTTTCGAAGGTTTTTGGTGTCTGTTTTATCCGGTAGTCGATAGTGGGGGCAGGGTTTCTTCAGAGGGTTTTCCCCGAAAGTCGCCTGGAAATCATGCCATGGAGCTTTTATAAATCCCCCCGTCTTTCATAGTCAAAAGCCGATGCTCAGGCCAACGATGGGCCCGTGCATGGTGGCATCAAACTCAAACAGGCCGGACCCGCTGCCCTTTTTGTAGTCCTGGTACAGGGCCCGGTAGCCGAAAATAAATTGCGCATTATCTTTTCCCAACAGGTAAACGCCCGGCAGCCGCCTTTGGCAATTCTACAGGCGACCAGCAGATGCTGGAGTGGACGGGCGCAGGCGACGGCATCAGGCTCATGATGCTTGTGTACCACGATGACGCGGAACGCGAGTACGCGTATGGCCCGGCCGGGAAGCTGCCGGACACGAAGGTCGGCACGTTCTCCGAAGCGCTCATGACCGAGGCCAAGAAGAAGGGTTGGAACATCATAAGCATGAAAAAAGATTGGAAGGTCATCTTCCCGTTCGAGAAGAAGTAAACCGGTACGTTGCGCGGTATCCGTCATCCGGAGTAATAGGGGCCCCACCGCCTGATTGGGGGTAAAGAGATTCTCGCCAAGCTTTTCAATATTTCCTGGACCCCGACGCCTGCGCCGGACTCCAATTCGGGGTTCGCCGGGGTGACGACTTGGTCTGAAAGGATTCTCCTTAATTCAATCCCACGTTCTACGCGGGACGGAGGCCGCCTCTTCCCGGATGACCCAATGCTTGTTCGCTGTCTCGTCCGAATATTACCAATGCGCGATCAAACAGGAAACAAGAGAAGGACTTCGATGTCCTGGGATGGATTGCCGCCATGGCCTCCCGTGTCCTTGTGGCAGCGGAAAAAAGTACAAAAAATGTTGTCTCCCTCTCTACGATAAGTCAAGCCTGCAACAGGATAGCACAATCCACGCAACCAGGGATTCTTTAGCGGACTTTGATGATCTCGACATGCTGTCCAACACTGTGGTGGATCTCATTGAGGAGGGCCGCCTGGATGAGGCGGAAAAAGTATCCCATGAACTCTTGGCACGCTATCCCGATCAGATTGATGGGATTGATAGACTGGGGGTAGTCTATGAGGCCCGGGGGAACAACAAAAAGGCGGCCGAATACTATCGTAAGGCCACCGTTTTTGCTCAGAGTAATCCAGGCTTCGATCAAGAGGGGATCGACTGGTATTTATCGAAAGCTAAGCAATTGGAATCTGAAGAATAATATGGAATTAGAGGAATAAAAGAGATTTCTTACAAAGGCAATTGGGGAATTATATGGGTGGATCTAAATACTCACAACATAATCAAACCAACAACATAGCATAAAGGAAGTGTCTCAAACGCTCCAAAAATAGTCAAGAATTGGTTTTGTAATCATCTGTCGCCCGTGAAAACGGATATTTGCTGATCTAAGAGTTTTTTACTTTTTTACCAGCGTCCCCTTCCACATTGGCAAATCGGTTTCGGACAGAACATAATGCGTATATTTGGTATCTCACTGAGAGATACCTGTAGGAAAGCCGGCTGACAGTAATTGAGAATTCCGAACTATACCTTGTGCTTGATGGCTATTACTCTGACTCTCCACAGTCGGAAGTGAAAGCCATGTTAGGCGCACTATAAGGAATTAAGTCTATGGAAGACACCAGTTTAGATTTAACGGGCGCAGGGAAAAGATAATGGATGATGAAACAGTAAAGCATCTATGGGGATTGAAAAAGGTCAATGAGTGTCTTTTAGACGGTCTCAAGTCAGCAATCTATCTTTTAGATAATGAGGACAAGTTCACGCCGGAGAGGCGAGAATCCTTAATTGCACAGTTTAAAGAAGTGGCCCTTGCCGGGGAAAAAGTCTTTGCCACGGGGGAAGAGCCTGTAAAGCATTGAAAGTGACGCCAATGCTCTGATCCCGGCGATAGAGTCGAGTAAGGAACGCGGGCTTGCCCCTGAAGAACTCTTGGCTGACACGCTTTATGGCAGTGATGAAAATTGTCAGAAGGCTGCAAAACTGGGTGTAGAAGTCGTTTCCCCCGCCAAGAGCACCAAAGAAAAAGACAGCATTACTCTTTCGGATTTTGAAGTGTCTCAAAAGGGCGATGTCGTTTCCTGTCCCCAAGGTCATGCACCGGTCAGGACAAAAAAGAAGAAAACCCGGCACACCGTCACGTTTGATTCTCAACACTGCAGCACCTGCCCCTTTCAGGAAACCTGCCCGGTAGAACAAGGTAAAAAGCATCATTATCTTCGCTACACGGATAAAGAGATGCGATTGGCAATACGAAGAGCCTATGAGCAAACTGATGAGTTCAAAGACCGCTTCAGGTGGCGTTCAGGGGTAGAAGGTACTATGTCGGAATACGACAGAAGAACCGGCGTCAAACATCTGAGAGTCAGAGGTTTTAAGGCGGTTAGGTTCTGTGCTACCCTAAAAGCGATAGGAGTGAACATCTTCAGAGCAACTGCCGTCCGAAAGGCGGTGAATAATGGAAAGACAGCCCACGCAGGGGTTCTACCCGCTCTAATGCGTGTTATTTATATTGTCAAAGAGCGTTTCTTGAAGGCCTGGGGCCAAGTGAGAAAACTTTTCACCCTATTTGGCCGTCGCTATGGGCATCCGCTTATAATGGCTTCGTAAGGGATGCCTGACTTTTTACAGGACCATCAAGATTGATCGTTTCGTAAAGTAAGAAATCTCAGGATCTCTCAAATAATGTTCTTCAAATAACTCTTTAAAATAATTCGCAATTCCTAAATCCATGTAAAAAGGGCTTTTTGCATTTCGTTCATGAGTTTATCTCAAAGCACCTGAAATAACTTCTTTTTATGCGCACGGCTTATGCTCTGTGCCCATTTCTCGGCAAAAAAACCCGGGGAAATTTGGCCAGCTGAAAGAATATACAAAAAATGGGTTGACAGCCGTAGACGACCGGTCTATTATTCACTAATATCCAAAGAAAAGCGGAGATTATGAAAACGGATACCAAACAAAAGATCCTTGAAACCGGAGCGGAGCTCATCCATCTCAAGGGGTTCAATCACACGGGCCTCCAGGAAATCCTCAACGCAGCCGGAGTGCCAAAGGGGTCGTTCTATAACTATTTCAGCAGTAAGGAGGATTTCGGACTTCAGGTCATCGACCATTTCGCTGGATACTATACCTTTATATCACGACCGATCCTGGAAGATCCCGCCCTTTCTCCCTTGCAAAAAATCAAAAGGCTCCTTGAGTGGTTTATGGAGTTCTTCAAGTCGAAGGATTACGCCTATGGCTGCCCCATCGGCAATCTCGCCCAGGAGATGGGTGATCTGAGCCCGGCATTTCGGGAAAAACTCAGGTCAGCTCTGGACATTTTGGTTGACACCTACTCCGGGGTGCTGGCCGAGGCGCAAAAGGAGGGCGAGATTTCTCGGCGCCTGGATGTGAGAGAGGCGGCCTATTTCCTCGTGAGCAGCTGGCACGGCGCGCTCATGCACATGAAGGCGATAAAAGGTCCTGAACCGCTTGAGAACCATAAACGGTTCATATTTGATCATGTTTTGAGGCCTTAGAAAGGGATGATAAAGAGAGACCTTTGCAAAAGGGGACGTTTTGCAAAGGTCTCACAGAGGGTTAGGATCTGTTTTTTTGTTGGGCTGTAAATAGACCGGTCTATTGAAGTGCCCCATACCCCACTAAGACCTTATTGTGGAGAAGTGTAGACCCAAAACCATTTTATTATCCGGAAAGGAGAACCTCATGTCTGAACTGAAACAGAAGATTCTGGCAAAAATCGATCGTCCGACCTTATCGGCTCTTTCCACCATCACGGAAGAGGGGAAACCCTGGGTCCGTTATTGTACCCCCATGGCTGACGAGAACCTGACCATCTGGATGGCCACTTTTTTGAATTCACGGAAGGTAGCCCAGATCCGAAAAAACCCGGAAGTCCACCTGACCACTGGTGTCACCGATATGGAGACGGCGGAGTCGTACCTTCAGATTCAAGGCAGAGCCGAAATCCTGACCGATGAAAAGTCCAAAAAGGCGGTCTGGAACCCCCACCTTGAAAACATCTTCTCCGGCCCGGATGATCCCAATTACTGCGTCTGCAAGATCACGCCATACCGTATCGAATACCAGGGTATGGGAATGGTCCCGCCGGAGGTATGGGAGGTTTAAACTCAAGAGCCTTTAAAAAATGGAGGGGTCCTCATGCAGCTTGATGAACACCCAACAGTTATGCGGTACAGGGAAAAGGTTGAGGAAGAATCCCCTTCCGTGTTCCCGGAAAAGCTCGATTCAACGTGGCTCAAAACGCTGGCCCTGGAAGCGGGAGCGGATGATGCCGGGCTGGTGGAAATAGATCGCCAGGAGATCGAAGATCAACGGAAAGATATCTTGGAGATATTTCCTAAGACCCGCAGCCTTATAAGTATCGTCTGCCGGATGAACCCGGAGAATATTCGTTGCCCATCCCGCGACATATCGGATCTGGAGTTTCTGCAGACGTTTGAACAAACAAACGCTGTATCACGCAGAATCGTGAAGATCCTGAATGAGAAAGGTGTAAGTGCACTGAGCCCTTCCGCCGGGTTTCCCATGGATCTGGCGAAGTGGCCGGGCAAGATGTGGCCGCTCTCCCATAAGCCCATTGCCGCTG
>JACKQG010007059.1_pt1 | contig 11507 bp, 7 predicted proteins | sample 8237621 | NCBI WGS metagenome assembly JACKQG01 (sample SAMN15677084, study PRJNA649215) | marine metagenome | biome: marine; feature: Black Sea; material: saline water; isolation source: suspended particulate matter (SPM) from the Black Sea western gyre | collected 2013-06-09/2013-06-10 | depth... | reverse complement strand
GGAGGTATCAATAAATAATGCATTGTTTGAAGCTATAATATTGTCGTAAAAATCAAAAGTATCATGATACAATGTCCAATTAGAGAAATCAGTTAAGTTGGGGTGATTAATGTTTGCAAAATATAGCCCATTAGTTGTTGCAACAATAATAGAATCTCCTAGAAATGCACACCCATTAATACCATACGTGCTATTTTGATTGCTAACAGTATAAGTGTCTTTAACTTCATTGTTTGCAAGATCAATAACCACTAATCCTAAAGAGCTGGATAAGTATGCCATATTTGCTCTAATAGTAATATTATTTATAATTTTTAAGCCTGCAACTTCTTTTCGTTTGATGTCAGAGATATTAATAATTTGATTGCCCTTTAAAAGATCGATATTGCAATTCTCATATATAATAATGGCAACAGCTAATTCGTAAGAATAAGCCACCTGCTTAACCCCAACATCAGATAGGCCCGTTACTTTTGAGAGACGGTTAATCGTATTATCCTCTTTTTTTATAAAAAATAGCCCCTTATTTGCTACACAGTAAATGATATCGTCCGCTTCAGCTATATAGGATGCAGAATTGTACGATAAATAATCTTTCCAATTTCCAATAGGCACATCTTGCGCTTGTGAATAAAGTGGCAAAAGAAGAAATAATAATTTTTTCATATCAAGAGCAATAATAATACATTACTATCAGATAACTTATTAAAGTATAAAAAATTGTAGGGTTAAAAGATATCTTATTTTTGCAAAATGGCCTAGTAGTTCAATTGGATAGAATATCAGATTTCGGCTCTGACGGCTGGGGGTTCGAATCCCTCCTAGGTCACTATTGTTGTAAATAAATATTTTTCAAAACTAGAGGTTTTTATAGTGGAATAACTCAAAATAATTTAAATTATTGAAAATCAATAAATTATAAAATAAAGTAAGTCCCATTATCTTTTTAAAAACAACTAAACACCTTAAGGGGCTTGTAAAATCCCTTAAATCTGTTTTAAATGCTTAGTTTTTCTTTTGAAACACATAAATTAGGCTTGAATGACCTCTTTTTGTAAAGACGCCAAAAAGATTGGAAATAAATCCCACTGCAAATCCTTTAATGAAATTCTTTTTACCAGAAACAAATTCTTCGCTTAATAAAGAAACATAATAAGAATCAAATATCATAGGTTTTGTTTTTACTAAAGTAAATTCATGATTTTTGAATAAGCGCTCCATTGTAGCATTAGAAAAGTGCCATAAATGAATCGGAACATCCCATCCAGCCCAATATTCTTTGTAGTAATTTGCGTCCCAGGATTTATGATTTGGTACCGCAATAATTAATTTCCCATTTGATTTTAGAATCCTGTTAAATTGTGAAATTGTTTCGTTTAAATTTGGTACGTGCTCTAGTACATGCCAAAGGCTAATAGAGTCAAATTCAGAATTGGAGTATTGCGATAAATCAGTATTTTCACTTACCGATAAATTGTAATTTTCTATAGCTTGTTTTCTTGCGATTTCTGAAGGCTCTATTCCCTTTGTGCTAAAGCCAGAATTTTTACAGGCATTTAAAAACTCTCCAGTACCACAGCCAATATCTAAATGGCCCCCAGCTTGCTTCACGCTTTTTAAAAGACTAACCTTAGTTCCTATTGCATAAGTTCTCACATTTTGATACATCAAATTGAACACTCCTTTTGAATTGTTTGTATGAGAGATATACATGTCCGACTTGTAGTAATCTCCTAATTTCTCATCTATAGGTCTAGGATTTGTAAAAGTGAAATCACATGTTTCACATGAAACAATGTTAAAATTTTCTTTTGAGGTAGTGTGATCTTTGCAGGTTATTTTTGCCGAAAAATCCACTCCATTACATATAGGACAGTTCTCTAGTGATGTCACCTTCCTAAGTAAATTAGCAAAACATTTATATCTGATGGAGAAACTCCGCTAATTCGTGATGCTTGGCCAATTGTTTTTGGCTGGATTAACTTTAATTTTTGCCTTCCTTCAGTTGATATTGAGTGCAATTTATCAAATTCAACATCAGTAGAAATTTTAATATCTTCTAAGCGGATTAATTTTTCTGCTGATTCTTTTTCTTTGCTTAAATAGCCCCCATATTTAATCTCTATTTCTGCTTGTTCAATTGCATCAGGTGAAAATTCTGCCTTTTCTAAATAATCTGAAAGCTCTTTAATTGCGAGCAAATCATTAATTGTAATATGAGGCCTTAATACGATAGATTTAAATTTTACTTTTTGTGTGAGTATTGCAGAATTGTGCTTTTCCAATATGGGGTTTATCGTTTTAAGATCTACGCTTTGTGTTTCTAAAAATTTAATTAATTTTTTAGTTTGAGCTTCTTTAACAAGTAATTTTTCTAATCTTTCTTTAGAAGCTAAGCCTAGAGAATATCCTTTTTTTGTAAGCCTAATATCTGCATTGTCTTGTCTTAATAGTAAGCGGAATTCTGCTCTAGAAGTAAACATTCTATAAGGTTCCTCTGTCCCTTTTGTAATTAAATCGTCAATTAAAACACCAATGTATGCATCTGATCTGGTCAAAATAAATTCTTCTTTACTAATTGTGTTTTGGTGGGCATTTATTCCCGCCATTAATCCTTGTGCGGCCGCCTCTTCATATCCTGTAGTGCCATTTATTTGTCCTGTAAAGAATAGATTTTTTATTAATTTTGTCTCTAAAGTATGTTTTAATTGTGTTGGGGGAAAATAATCATATTCAATAGCATATCCTGCTCTAAACATTTTAACTTTTTCAAGACCTTTAATTTGCCTTAGGGCTTTAAGCTGTACTGCTTCTGGCAAAGAGGTCGAAAATCCATTTAGGTATATTTCAATGGTATCTTTGCCTTCAGGCTCTATAAAAAGTTGATGTCTGTCTTTGCTTGAAAATCTTTCAATTTTATCTTCAATTGAAGGGCAATACCTTGGTCCTGTGCCGCTTATTCTGCCAGAAAACATAGGAGAATCTTCAAAGCCCTCTTTTAGTATAGCATGAACTTCTGGAGATGTGTAGGTTATAAAACAAGAGTGTTGTTTTCCTATGGGATTTTTGCTCATAAAAGAGAAGCTTACAGGTTTTTCATCTCCAAATTGTTCCTCAGTTTTAGAATAATCAATAGTTCTGCCATCTAATCTTGGAGGGGTGCCAGTTTTCATTCTCCCATGCGTAAATCCAAGTTCTATAAGCTGTTTGGTTATTCCTTCAGCTGAAGGTTCTGCAGCCCTTCCTCCTTTGTAATTCTTTTGCCCAAGATGAATAATTCCATTAAGAAAGGTTCCATTACACAGGATAATACTTTTTCCATGTATCTCTATTCCCATTTTAGTAACAAGACCCTTAACAGTTTTCTTTTCAATGATTAATTTTTCAACTGTATCTTGCCAAAAATCTATATTTTTATTGTTCTCTAAAGCCAATCGCCACTCTTTCTCAAATAACTTTCTATCGCATTGGGCCCTAGGGCTCCACATGGCAGGCCCCTTACTTTTGTTAAGCATTCTGAACTGAATAGAAGAGGCATCCGTGATAATGCCAGACATCCCTCCAAGGGCATCAATTTCTCTAATAATTTGACCTTTTGCAACTCCTCCCATTGCTGGATTGCAAGACATTCTTGCAATAGTTTCAAGATTTTGAGTAATGAGCAAAACTTTTGATCCTAAAGTTGCGGCAGCATGAGCCGCCTCACAGCCAGCATGTCCGCCACCCACAACAATTACATCATATTTATCTTCTAAAATCATTTAATGGATAAGTAAAAATCTTCTTTAGACCGTATTAGTTTAGCGTCTTCTCTAGTTTTATCTTTATAGCCGAGCAAATGTAATAAACCATGGACCATTACTCGGTCTAATTCGTTTAAAAATGTGACTTCAAAAATTTCTGAATTTTCTTTAACACGTTCTACACTAATTAAAATATCTCCACTGATTTGATTCCCTTCACAATAATCAAAAGTGATAACATCTGTAAGAGTTTCATGCTTTAAAAACTGAATATTCTTTTCAAGAAGATAGGTGTCCTTACAAAAAACAAATACTATTTCTCCAAGCTGTTTCTTTTCAGTAGTAATAACTTTTTGTAGCCAATCATTGCTATTTTTAAGTTGTATAATTTTTGTATCAATAAATTGAAAATCAATCATTTATAATCTTATTAAAATAGCTATTTACTTTCTTTTTATAAAAAGGAGTAAGCTGGACAGGGGTAGTTTTTAGGAGCTCTTCTTGTGCCTTTTTTTGTTGTTGATATTCCAAAAATTCTGGGCTCATATTCTCCGGTTCAAATTCCCATTCAGTAGACTTTCTTTTATCATCTTTATCCTGTTCTCTATCTGCATTTTCAGCCTCCAAAAGTCGGGTTAAAATATCTTCTTGTCGATTAATTGTTTCTTGAGTTATTCGATTATTAATGATATCCCTTTCGTTTTCTTCCATATCTTCAAGGATTTTATCAATTTTACCCTTCTCTCCATTTTCCCCCATTTCATCTCTCAGTTCCATTAATTGCTTGCGAATTTGCGCTTGTTCTTTTGCTAAATTCATCAATTCTTTTGATTGCTTTTCGCCTTGTTTTTTGCCTTTTTCATTTTTTCCATTTTTTCCCTCTTTCATTTTTTCATTGAGTTTTTTCTGTGCTTTTTTTAGTTCAGACATAGAGGGCTTACTACAATTAGGATTTGGTTTACTCAAATTGTTTGGTTTATTACATTGTGATGGAGGCATGTCTAGCTGCTTTTGCATTTGTTCAAGAATCTCAGATAATAATAATGCTAGATTATTGGTAGCAGTCATAACCAGTTGCTGCCTTTGAGCTGCCCTATTTATATCCCTAGCCTCTAATTCATCTGTTGCTTTTTGCATATTAGATTTAATAGATGCAATTTCTTGATTAATAGTTGCTTGTATCTCAATCACCCTTTTACTAAGAGCAAATAAAGAGTCTTCAATAATTTTACTGTCATCAGAGAGTTTGTTTTGTTGCTGTATAATTTTTACAAATTCTGGGCTATTTCTAGGCGTATTATTTACACGACCCATTAAATCTTCTTGATCAAAAGATAGGGTAATTAAGTTTTCCAATATTTTACGCAAAGTTTCCATATCTTCTATAGGCTTATCTCCCCCAGATGATTGCTGCATGCTTTGCAATTTTTGTTCTAATTGCTTCATTTCATCTATTGCACTTTGTTGTGATTTTGCAGATTTCTTTTTCATCCCCTTTTCTAAAGCATCTTTACTCTCTTGCATATTTTGTTTAATATCTTTTTCTAATTCCTGAGTTTTAGGCAGCTCATTTTTATTTTCCAATTCCATATTTTTTTGCCTTAGATCTTCAAGATCTTTTTTTAACTCATCCATCTTTTTATTAAGCTCTTCTTGCGTTTTTGTAAGCTCATTATCATCTAAATTTCCCTCTTCAGTTTCCTTTTTTAAATTTTGTTGTTGCTGATTTAATTCCGCAATTTTATCTAATACCTCTTCTACTTTTTGTTCAAATTCTAATTGTTTAAAGAGCTCTAATTCTCTATCTAATTCTTTTTCTAAATCGGTATTTTCTTTATCAAGTTTTTCTAATAATTCTTTTAATTTTTCTTTGTCGGCCTCATTCATCATTTGCTCCATTTCTTGTAGCAATTTTTTCATCTCTTCATCCAAGACTTTGTTCATCAATTCTTCTAATTGCTTTTGTTTTTCAAGAATTGAAGAATTTAATTTCTCCTGGTTTTTTAAATTTTCAGTATTCCTTTTTTGAGTATCCTTAATTTGTTTTTCTAGCTCTTTTTGTTTTTTAAGGATCTCTTTTGCTTTTTGTTTTTCTTCCCATCCTATTTCTTTTTTCTCTAGAATTTTTTTATTTAGCTTCTCTATCTCTTTCTGAATTTCCTCAGCTAATGATATGGATTTATTGAGTCCGCTTTTGGTTTTTTCATTTTCAAGATCCTTCTTTTCAATCAATTCATCAGTGCTTGGCTCTTTGTAAGTGAATGTGCCACTTTTTGTAAATTTAGATCCATTTACCCCATCATTATCCCAAACTTTAAAGTAGTAATTTACTTCTTTTCCAGGATCAATATTTAGGTCTTCAAAATTAGTAGTATGAAAGAATTGCTCTAAATTTTTTCTTTGAATAGTAATTTCTTCAACTGAAGTAATCACTTTTTCATTAGAGGTGTAGGAGTAAATAAATTCTAGTTTATTAAGAAGATAATCATCTTCAATAATTCCACTAAACCGGCACTTATTATTAATGGTGTCATAGGATTGTGCTAAACTTATTTTTGGGAATTCATCTGGTATAACGTTAATAAAATAAGTGAGTGTATCGCTCAAATTATTAGCGTTTGAACTGATAATAGAATAGCTGGAAGCTTTAAAAATTTGCTGTTTTATGTTAAGCTGATTTTTAGTTGATTCTTTAATCAGCTTATCTCCCATTATAAACGAGCAATTATCAGTATTTTCTAATTGAATATCCCAGCTTATCAAACTTCCTTCACTAACAATAAGATCGCCATTGTTTTCAATGTCTTCTCTTTTTTTACTTGTGTGTTTTGGGTGTGAGATACTGATTGCCATATTTACAACTTTTGGCTGGGCTAAGGATTTTATAGTGTAGATTTTACTAAGATAGCCACCGCCAGAAAATTGGAAATCTACATCAGTATGAATTCGTGAAAATGAATAATCAAATTCATTATTTCCTAAGCTATTCAGCTTAAAAGTGTTTTGACCCCATTTAATAAACACCTCACTTGGAATTTCATTTCCTTCAACTTTTATTTCCAACAAGAAATCATCAAACTGTTTACAGCTTAAATTTTCATTTAGGATGACATAATTAAAAGGAGCTTTTGGCTCAAAAAAAGTATTGTGTTTTAGTATTCTTGCCGAACTTTCGGTAAGGATGTAATCTTTACCAGAAACAATAAATAGTAGGATAATACTAATAGGTATTCCCGCCCATTTTAGATGTTTCTTATTTACAGAAAAGTCGATTGCATTTTTAAAAGAAAATGGAGATATTTTTTCGATTTTTTGATTTATACTTGCTGTAATTAATGCGTTATCTTCATCCGATACTTCAGATAGTTCTAGTACATTAAGTAATTTATCATCAATCTCAGGGAAGTGCTTGCCAATAATTTTGGAGGCGTCTTTGTAATTAAGAGTTTTGCCAATTTTAAATAAATGCAGTAGCGGAATTACAAGTAATTTACCAAAAACGATAAGGTTTAGTAAAATGTAGGCCCAAAACAAAAAAGTACGCCCCCCCACACCAAATGATGATAAAAATTCCACAACTGCGAAAAATAAAAAGAAAATTAATAGAATAGAAACAACATAAATCACCCCCTTAATCAGTTGATTTTGGTAGTACTTTTTGATAAACTCATTTAGTTTCTCAAATAGTTGATTTGTATTGTCCTTACTCATGATTGCAAAAATACAATTTTAATAAGCTTCAGAAAAGAGTTATTAGAGAAAGCGTATCTTAGCGACCCAAAATTTATATAAGATGTCACAAGTAAGAGTAAGATTTGCCCCAAGCCCTACGGGCCCACTACATATTGGCGGGGTGAGAACGGCACTTTATAACTATCTTTTTGCTAGAAATAAAGGAGGAAAAATGATTTTACGGATTGAAGATACCGATCAAGCCAGATTTGTAGAAGGGGCAGAAGAGTACTTAATTAAATCTCTTAAATGGTGCGGTATTGAATTGGATGAATCGGTGGTTGATGGAGGAGATTTCGGACCTTATAAGCAATCAGAGAGAAAAGAAAAATACCAGCCTTATGCAGAGCAATTAGTAAAAGATGGATTTGCCTATTATGCTTTTGATACAACTGAAGAGCTCATTGCTATGCGAGAGAGAATGCAAGCGGCAGGCATTCCTTCACCACAATACAATGCTATTACTCGTACTACAATGCAAAATTCTTTAGCTCTTTCAGAAGATGAAGTTAATAAAAGAATGGAGTCGGGAGATCCTTATGTTATTCGTATAAAAGTGCCGAGAAATGAAGATGTAAAACTAAATGATATTATTAGAGGCTGGGTAGTAGTAAATACTAATAATATGGACGATAAAGTTCTGTTTAAATCGGACGGAATGCCAACTTATCATTTGGCAAATGTGGTAGATGATTATTTAATGAAAATTTCTCATGTTATTAGAGGAGAGGAGTGGCTGCCTTCTGCACCAACACATGTTTTATTGTATAAATATTTAGGCTGGGAAGATAAAATGCCCGAATTTGCTCATCTACCATTAATTCTAAAGCCAGATGGAAACGGAAAATTAAGTAAGCGAGATGGAGATAGATTAGGATTTCCAGTTTTCCCAATTGAGTGGAAAAATCCTGAAACAGGAGATATCAGTAGTGGATACAAAGAAAGCGGATATATTACTGGAGCATTCATCAATATGTTAGCCTTTTTAGGATGGAATCCAGGCACTACTCAAGAAATTTTTTCTATGCAAGAATTGATAGAGGCTTTCTCTTTAGAAAGAGTAGGAAAAGCAGGAGCAAAGTTCGATTTTGACAAAACAAAATGGTTCAATCAGCAATACTTACGAGCAAAATCTAAAGAAGAGTTAGCACAAGAGCTGCAGCTTATCCTTAAAGAAAATGGGGTAGTAGCACAAGATAATTTTGTGGCGACTGTTTGTGAACAATTAAAAGAAAGAGCGACTTTTGTAAATGATATGTGGGAAGAAGGAAAATATTATTTTTCTGCACCAACTACTTATGATGAAAAAACAGTCCAAGCTAAATGGCAAGAAGATACATCAAAACATCTGGCAGAATTAAAAAGTAGGCTAGAGGAGGTTTCTGATTTTACATCTGAAAATATTGAAAAAGCATTTAAATTATATTTAGAAGAAAATGAATTAGGAATGAGTAAATTACTTCCTGCATTTAGGCTTTCATTAACGGGACTTGGAATGGGGCCATCATTATTTAATATTGCAGCACTTATTGGAAAAGAAGAAACAATTTCAAGAATTGCAACTGCCCTTAATACAATAAAATAATGGGATTAATTACTGTAGAGGGAATTAGAGTTTTTGCATACCATGGACATTTGCCAGAAGAGGCTATTTTGGGAGGACATTTTATTGTAAATGTTTGGGTTACTGCCGATACATCTGAAGTAGAAAAAACAGATGATTTAAATGATACGGTTGACTATGTAAAGATTATAGAAATTGTAAAACAAAAAATGGCAATTAGAGCAAATATGATTGAAGTTCCTGCAAAAAGAATTGTAGATGCTATTTTACCTTTATACAAAGTGCAAAAAGTAAAAGTAGAGGTGGAGAAAATTCAACCGCCAATTGATGCCACTTTCGATAAAATTTCTGTAACTACCAAAGGAGAAAATTAAGCCAAATATTTTCCAATATTCACTTTTTCTGCAATAATTGTATGTAGTTTTTCAACTGAAACTCTTTCTTGCGTCATAGTATCTCTATCCCTTAAAGTAATGGTATTATCTTCTAAAGTTTGATGATCAACCGTAATACAGAAAGGGGTTCCAATGGCATCATGCCTTCTATACCTTTTCCCGATAGAATCTTTTTCTTCATATTGGCAATTGAAATCTATTTGAAGTAACTTCATTATTTCTCTTGCTTTTTCTGGCATGCCGTCTTTTTTAGTTAAAGGCAGTATTGCTGCTTTTAAAGGAGCTAATATTGCAGGGATTTTAAGGATCACTCTACTTTCCCCATTTTCTAAGGCTTCTTCATTAAAAGAGTTACTTAAAACAGCAAGAAACATTCTGTCCAAACCAATAGAAGTTTCTACTACATAGGGGACATAGCTTTCTTCTATTTCTGGGTCAAAATATTGTAATTTTTTACCAGAATATTCTTGATGTGCTTTCAAATCAAAATCTGTCCGGGAATGAATCCCTTCCAATTCTTTAAATCCAAATGGAAACTTAAACTCAATGTCGGCAGCAGCATTGGCATAATGGGCTAAATTTTCATGGTCGTGGAAACGGTAGTTTTCCTCTCCCATACCAAGTGAGGTGTGCCATTTCATTCGGAATTCTTTCCAGTAATTGTACCATTTCATCTCTTCTCCTGGGCGAACAAAAAATTGCATCTCCATTTGTTCGAATTCTCTCATTCTAAAAATAAACTGACGAGCAACAATTTCATTTCTAAATGCTTTGCCAATTTGAGCAATTCCAAAAGGAATCTTCATTCGAGCACTTTTCTGTACATTAAGGAAGTTTACAAAAATTCCTTGTGCTGTTTCAGGTCTTAAATACAAATCAGAAGCGGCATCAGCAGTTGCCCCCATTTGTGTTTTAAACATTAGATTAAACTGGCGAACATCCGTCCAATTATTAGTTCCTGAAACAGGACATTTTATATCTAATTCTTCAATGAGAACTTTTACTTGGTCTAAATTTCCACTAGCAAGAGCTGTGTTCATTCTTTGATTGATATCATCAATTTGCTTTTGTCTTTCTAGAACTCTAGCATTTGTTGTAATAAATTCTTTTCTGTTAAATGCAGACCTAAAACGCTCAGCTGCTTTTTCGCAATCTTTCTCAATTTTCTCTTCAATTTTTGCAATATGATCTTCAATCAGAACATCTGCTCGGTATCTTTTTTTGGAATCTTTATTATCAATTAAAGGATCGTTAAAAGCATCTACATGTCCGGAAGCTTTCCAAGTAGTAGGATGCATAAAAATAGCAGCATCTAATCCCACAATATTTTCGTGCATATTTACCATGGACTTCCACCAATAGTTTTTGATATTATTTTTTAATTCAACCCCATTAGGGCCATAATCGTAAGCAGCTGCTAACCCATCATAAATCTCGGAGGATTGAAATACGTAACCATATTCTTTACAGTGCGCAACTACTTTCTTAAAGATTTCCTCATAATTAGCCATAGGGCAAAAATAGTAATTTATTGTAGTTTTGCTTTATGATTCAAGTACAGGATAAAATTATTTCTTCAGACATTTTTGAAAAACAGTTTGTTTGCGATTTAAACGCCTGTAAAGGGGCTTGTTGTGTAGAGGGCGATTCTGGAGCTCCACTACTTAAAGAGGAAAAAAATATATTGGAGGATATTTACCAAAGGGTAAAACCCTATATGAGAAAAGAAGGAATTACCGCAATAGAAAACCAGGGCGTTGGAGTCTATGATTCTGATGGTGATTTAACCACTCCCCTTGTAAATAATGGGGAATGTGCTTTTGTAACTTATGAAAATGGAATTTCAAAATGTACCATTGAAAAAGCCTATTTAGATGGGAAAATAGATTTTAGAAAACCAATTTCTTGTCATTTATTTCCCATAAGAATAAAAGAATATCGCGATTTTGATGCCCTTAACTATGAAGAAATAAAAATTTGCAAACCAGCATGTGAGTGTGGGGAAAAATTAAAAGTTCCTGTTTATGCCTTTTTAAAAGAACCACTTATCCGTAAATATGGAGAAGTTTGGTA
>JACKQG010007058.1_pt1 | contig 11507 bp, 9 predicted proteins | sample 8237621 | NCBI WGS metagenome assembly JACKQG01 (sample SAMN15677084, study PRJNA649215) | marine metagenome | biome: marine; feature: Black Sea; material: saline water; isolation source: suspended particulate matter (SPM) from the Black Sea western gyre | collected 2013-06-09/2013-06-10 | depth... | reverse complement strand
ATACACCGGCTGACGGCTCTTTTTTATAGTCCTTCAGCGATTCCCTAAGCAATTCGTCAATATTGTTATAATTGTCTTTCATTTATAATTGACCGGTCTGTTACCTTGTTTAATTTTTCCAGTTTTTTTCGTAATAGTTTTCTTGCTTTCGATAATTGCGATTTTGAAGTGTTTTCAGATATATTCAAAATTTTGGCTATCTCTTTATGACTATATCCTTCAAACACATATAAGTTCAGTACTACACGATAACCTTCAGCTAAATTCTGAATCAGATTCATCAAAACCTCTTGATCGACTGGTTCAAAAGATACATTATCATATTGCTCTTCCACGAGTTCAATATCCATCTCATTAATTTCGTTAAAATAAATTTTATTTTTCTTGTAATGAGAAATAGCTGTATTTATCATGATCCGCCTGATCCAACCTTCCAAAGAACCTTCCTTTCTGAAACTTTTAATATACTTAAAAACTTTAATAAATCCTTCCTGTAGGATGTCCTCTGCTTCTGCCATATTAATACAGTAGCGCATACATACACCCAACATGCCCGGAGCATACTGCTTGTACAGTTGATTTTGGGCACGCCTTTTTCCAGAAATACATCCTTCAATTATTTTTTCATCAACAGTCATCAAAAACCATAACTATTTAATAGACTCTTTTAGTAACCAATGGTTGCCCTTGTGTTTGAAAATAATTTTCATAGTGTTTAGATTAAATAAAAAAAGCCCCGTTAATATCGAGGCTTTTTAATAGATTATCTTTTTCCTATTCCTGCTTAATAAATTTCCTTATTACTTCTTTATTATTGTTGTCTTTAATCTTTAAAAAGTAGATTCCCTGTAATAAACCTGAGACATTTATTTTAACGGTATTTTTTCCTGCATAAGCAGTTTGAGAATGCTCCCTGATCAACTGTCCTGAAATGTTGTAAAGTGATATTTGAATATCGGCAGTTGCAGAGAGATTTATATTGAGATTGGAAATTTCCGATACAGGATTGGGATATATTTCTCCGATATTATTAATCCAATCAAAATCTTCAATTCCGTTAACACCGCCATTAACCGTAGTACTGATAGTAATTTCAACATTAGTAACTTCAGGATTATTTTCATTAAGTGTAACATCAACCGGATAAGTATATTTTCCTGTTACTTCTGCATGGACTTTGTAAGAACTTAGCTCCAGATCACAGAAAATAAATTCTCCTTCTTCATTAGAATGGCAGCATATAATCGGTTCGTTATTTTGGTTAAGCAGCAAAAGTTCAACATTGAAAGCCGGAAATAATTTGTTTTTATCCGGTTCATAACCATAAGTTATTGTTCCTGATATCTTACCGGGTCCGGTAAGATACTGACCTACGGGTGCCAATTGTATGTCATACTCACTGTTGGGGGCGTTATGAAAAATAGTATCAGCTTCTGTCCAAAATAGTTTATCACTGTAATAGGTAGCCATGAATTTATTAAGTAATACAGAATTCGGATCAAGGTCGGCTTTTACAAAATATTGACCTTCAATTACCTGGGGAAACAGATAAAAACCTAAAGTATCGTTGAATATTGCTGTATCTATTGGTACTATTTCTTTACCATTTATTTTATACAAATACGCATAACCTATGTCGATAGGAAAATAGGTAGCGAAAACATGACCCCCAATAAAGTGGTAATCTTTTGTAGTTACATTAACAAATTTAACAATTGAGCTTACATAAGGCTTGCAATGTGGTGTGGGTTGTATTTGAACGGTTAATTTTACTTTGTAAAGACCTTGTTTAGTATATTCATGTAATGGATTAGGCTGATTTGAGAAATTTCCGTCACCAAAATTCCAATGCCATGTAATTACCTGGTTGGAATTTGTATTATCATAAAACTGAAATTCAAAAGGATCATGCCCTGAAGGGTCAGATATATAATTAAAGTTTGCCTGGTACGAAATAGAAATTAATTCAACGGGTAATATAAAATTGGCAAACAAAATATTTTCTTCGCTCCAGTTAAACCGGAAATAAACTGTTGTATCATGATATACATCCAGGTAATCATAAGTATAAACCATCAAAGCACCCTTTAAATCATAAGTTGCTATAGTATCGTAATAAAATCCATCTTTATCACTAAATACTGTATTCGTGTAATGAAAATGTGTGTTATAAGTAGTGTCGGCAACTATAAATATTTCCTGTCCTTCAATGGGTGCGCCGTTTTGGCTGTTTGTTACCTGTCCGATTAAATATATTATATTTTTTTCACTAAAACCCTGAGAAAAAGCAGATGATGTAACCGAGAATAACAGTAATATTAAAAACCAATAGTTTAAAAAGTTTATTATATATTTATTTATATTCTTCATTTTTATTCGTGTCATTTTAAAAATTCAACAAAAAACCGGTTCTTAAACCTAACGAATACGGATGTTTTGTTTCCATCTTATTTCTTTCGTAAGCAGAATTTAAATAGTACCTGATCATCGGTTCGAGCGATATGCTTAAATGATTGCTCAATCTATACGATACTCCACCTGAAAATACAAATTGCCAATATGTTTTTATTCTTGCCGGTACTTCATTTTCAACCTTAAGTATTTTGTAATATTCATAAGGTATATTTACGTCAGGTTTATTTTCATGAATGAGTATTGACAATGATGGCCCTCCTTTTACAAACCATCCAAATCGTTTATGCTGGTTACCATAACCAAATAATAAAGGTATCTGAAGATATGTATAACGGTTTTTAGTAGGATTGATAGTAATGTGAGTAATTGAATCATAAACATATACTGTTTCCGTATGATAAACAGGCGCTAATCCGTTTTGAGTTGTATCGAACGTTATATCATAAACGTCTTCATAAGTTCCAAGGAATTTATTATAGTCAACCTTATAATTTCCATCGTCAGTTGACCTTACAATACCTAAACCGCTTTGAATCATATAACCTGAAGAAAACCTGTAAATTCCGTTAAGTTCTAATGAATAGCTATAATTAATTAATTTATTGTCTGACGGATAAAAAATCATTTCCGGTGTAAAATATAACCCAAACAGCAAATCTCCAGGTTTCCCGTAATCGCTTCTTATATCAGGGTTTCCAGGATTGACTAAACCGGTCTCACCTTCCTGTTCGGACATATCAGATGGACCTTTGTTTTTAACTTGACCTAATTCATCAGAATCATTGCTGTTTTGGTTTTTATCATCAATAGCGAGAAGCTCTGAATCTTCTTCGGTAATCAATAATTGGTTTTCAGCAATATTCGTTACCATTGTCGATTTGTCAGGATTATTTTCCGTTACACTTTGTAAATTTTCAACAGATGTATTATTTTTATTATCTTCTATCACAAGTTCAGGTTCTATAAAGTTATTAACAGTGGTTTGAGTATTCCGAACCTTTTGACTCTGCCTGATGTTTTTTGCTGATCCGGCACCTTCATTTGTTAAGTCGGATATTGCTGTATTATCTTTCGTTTCTTGTGTTGTTTTTGAAGCTAACAGATTATCAACTGAATTTTTTTCATTATTTTCAAATGCCGGGTAATTATTGTTGTTGAAATTAACATTCCGGTCATCTTCAGGCGAACCCGCAAATTGATAAAGCATGAACAAGCCGGCAACAATCAGAATTCCAGAAATACCGGCAATCCCGCCTTTTGTGAAAGGTTTGCCGGGATTTGAACCCTTTTGACCATGTATATTTTGTTTGATGTTTTCCCATACATGACCGGGAGGATCCGGTCCAAAATCTTTGAACTTATCCCTGAAAAAGTCATCAATATTTTTATAATTTTTGCTCATTAATGCTAAATGCTGCTAATTTCCTTTAATTTCCGCTGCAATGTTTGTCTTGCTCTTGATAATTGCGATTTAGATGTATTTTCTGAAATATCTAATAACTGGCTGATTTCTTTATGCGTATATCCTTCCATTACATTCAGATTGAATACCATGCGGTAACCCGACGGTAATTCCCTGATGAGTGATAACAATTCTTTAACTGATATCTTATCCAATGCTCCTTCATTCATACTCAGCATAATTTCAGCCTTCTCAATCTCAATATCTTTTAAATACTTAGCGTTCTTTTTATAATAATTGATCGCAGTATTTACAATTGTTCTTCTAATCCAGCCTTCCAAAGAACCTTCATTTCTAAAAGCTTTAAGGTTTAAATAAACCTTAATAAATCCTTCCTGAAGAATATCGTCAGCCTCCATTTGATTTTTGGCAAAACGAAGGCATACACCATACATTTTAGGTGCAAAGCGCCTGTAGAAAGATTCTTGTGCTCGTGAATTATTCTGTAAGCACCGATCGATTAATTCCTCTTCAGAATACATTGATAAGTTGAAGTAAACCCTTATTGGGTTGAAAAAACCCCCGTATTAGTTGTAAATAATTAAAAATCAACCATTTTAAAAAAACGCGTAAAGTTACAAACTTTATTTGTATTTACCAATTTTTTCAATAAAGGATTTTAATCAAGATCACATAAAGAACGCATTCTGAAAAAGATACAGGCGTATAACACCTAAATATAATTCAAAGACAAGAAGTCATATTAAATGGTTGCATTAGTATAAATGGATATGGAAAAAGAGTATTGGTAACAAAGTCGGTATCGTTAAAAGGTTTGGGTAGTTATTTATAAAAAAATATTTACCTGATTTCCTATTTGCCAATAAAAATATATTTACTTTCGCCGTAAAAATTTTCAAACCATTTAAATTATAATAAAATGATCAACAGAATTTTAAGTTTAGTATTAGTGTCAGCCCTGATAATTGTTATATCAGGTTGTGACAACGCAACTCAAAAAAAATCGGAATCAACTGAACTTACCGAAATGCAAAAGAAACTGAATGAGTACGCACATGTAAAGCTTACGGCTGATATTTCGCATTTGAGCGATAATGAAAAAGAAATGCTCAAATTTTTGTTTGAAGCTGCCAAACTGATGGACGATATCTTCTGGTTGCAAAATATAGGTAATAAGGAAGAATTTCTTGCAACGATTGAGGATCCGGCTACGAAAGAATTTGCTGTGATCAATTACGGACCGTGGGATGAACTTGACAACCTCAAGCCGTTTATCGAAGGTTATGGTAAAAAATCTGCCGGCTCGGAATTTTATCCACACGACATGACAAAAGAAGAATTTGAAGCCTTTGATAATCCTGACAAAACCAGCCTTTACACTCTTGTCAGAAGAAATGAAAACGGAGGTTTAAAAACAGTTTGGTATCATGAGGCTTACAAAGACCGGGTTACCAAAGCTGCTCAATTACTGAAAGAAGCCTCCAAACTGGCAGGAGACAAAGAGTTTGCTCATTATCTTAAGCTCAGATCAGAGGCTTTATTAACCGACAACTACCTGCCGAGCGATCTTGCGTGGATGGATATGAAAGATAATAATGTTGATCTTGTAATCGGACCAATTGAAAGTTATACCGATCAATTATTCGGATATAAGGCAGCTAACGAAGCTTTTATACTGATAAAAGATAAAGACTGGAGCGCTAAGCTTTCGAAGTATGCCAAATACCTTCCACAGCTTCAGAAAGAACTTCCTGTTGATCCGGTTTATAAACAGGAAATACCTGGCTCGAATGCTGATTTGAATGCTTACGATGTGGTTTATTATGCAGGCGATTGTAACATGGCTGGAAAAACCATTGCTATCAACCTGCCAAACGATGAGGAGGTTCATTTGAAGAAAGGATCACGTAAGCTGCAGTTAAAGAATGCTATGAAAGCCAAATTTGACAAAATATTGGTGCCGATTTCCGATATACTTATAACTGAAGATCAAAGGAAATACATCTCCTTCGATGCATTCTTCGCCAATACTATGTTCCATGAAGTTGCACACGGAATGGGTATTAAAAATACTATTGATGGCAAGGGAACGGTTAGAAAAGTATTAAAAGAACAATATTCGGCAATTGAAGAAAGCAAAGCCGATATTTTGGGTCTTTATCTTGTTACTAAGCTCCACGAAATGGGTGAATTTCCCGAAACCGACCTGATGAATAATTACGTTACTTTTATGGCAAGTATTTTTCGTTCGATTCGTTTTGGTATTGCCAGCTCTCATGGCAAAGCCAATATGATCAGATTTAACTTCTTTAAAGAAAAAGGTGCTTTCTCAAAAAATGAAGACGGAACTTATTCCATCAATTTTGAAAAGATGAAACAAGCTGCCACTGAACTTACTCAGCTTGTTCTTAAAATACAGGGAGATGGTGACTATGTAGCAGCCAAAAAGCTTGTTGAAGAAATGGGAGTTATAAATCCTGAATTACAGGCTGATCTGGATCGTCTGTCTGAAGCAGGCATTCCTATTGACATTGTGTTTGAGCAAGGACCGGAAATGCTGGGATTGTAAAGAGGAGGTAAATAGTAAATAAGTATATTTTCCTTATATACCTATACACTTATTTAATATTTTCCTTTTGTTCGTATTTGAACACAAAGCGTTTATAACCGAACATTATTACTTTGTATGCTCAAACATCAAGTATTGCATTTGTCTTTAAACCAATTCGTTAATTTTAATGGCATAATTTTCGGGTTATTGCCGTTTTTTGAAAATAGAATACAAAATAAATTTCATTAACCATAAAATTTTAATTAAAATGAAAAAGCTGACATTCTTACTTTTTGGGTTTCTTTTCTTTACGATTAATTCATTTTCATTTTCTCCGCCTGATGAAGGGATGTGGTTACCTATGTTTGTTGACAGGCTGAATTATGTTGATATGCAGGAGATGGGGCTGCAGTTGACCGCAGAAGAGATTTACAGTATTAATAACTCGAGTTTAAAGGATGCTATTGTCGGGCTTTCAACGAGCAGTACACCGAATGGATATTTCTGTACAGGTGGGATTGTATCGGACAAAGGTTTATTGTTTACAAATCACCACTGTGGATATGACATTGTCCAGCAGCACAGCTCACTCGAACACGATTACCTGGCTGACGGGTTTTGGGCAATGGATTTAAGCGAAGAATTGCCAAACGAAGAATTAACTGCATCATTCCTTATCAGAATGGATAATGTAACTGATAGTATAATTCCGTTCCTCTCAGATACTTTGACAGAAGCAGACAGACGTTCAAAAATAAGAGAAACCAGGAACAGGCTTAAAGAAGCAGCCTCTGAAGACGGCAAACATCATGTGGTTGTAAAAAGTTTTTTCGGAGGTAATGAATACTACTTATTTGTTTACGAGGTTTACGAAGATGTAAGGCTGGTTGGTGCACCACCATCATCAATCGGTAAATTCGGAGGAGATACCGATAACTGGATGTGGCCAAGACACACAGGCGATTTCACTATTTTCAGAGTTTACTCAGCTCCTGACGGTTCTCCGGCAAAATACTCAGAAGAGAATGTGCCGCTCAATCCAAAACATTTCATTCCCGTGTCAATTAAAGGAGTTGAAAAAGATGATTTCGCCATGATATGGGGATACCCCGGAGGAACAAACCGCTATATGACCTCTTATGGAGTTCAGTATAATGTAGAAGAATTTGCACCAGCATTAATTGATCTTTTAGGAAAACAGCTTGAGATATTGAAAGAAGACATGGATGTTGATCGCGAAGTGAAAATTAAATATGCATCCAATTATGCAGGGCTGGCAAATGGCTGGAAGTATTTTATCGGTCAGTCAAGGGGAGTTAAAAAATTGTACGTGATTGATAAGAAAAAAGAGATTGAAAAAGATTTCACAAAATGGGTAAATGCTGACGAGGCAAGAAAAGAAAAATACGGTGACGTATTAAATGAAATTGAGCAAGGATACGATAAATTAGGTAAAATGGTTGAACCTTTGATGTATATAAATTTAGGTTTGATGGCGCCTGGTATTGTTTCTTTTGCTCAGGAATTCACTCAATATCAACAGCAACTGGAAGATATTAAGGAAAATCCCGAGGCTCCGACAGAAACGGCAGAAAGCCTGAGAGAATCTGCCAAAGAACATTTCAAGGATTACAACGCGCCGACTGATAAAAAAATACTTGCCGGTTTGTACCAGATGTATGCGAATAATATACCGGAGGATGAATACCCTGATTTTTTTAAAGAGATAAACAAAAAATATAAAGGTGATTTTAATAAATATGCTGATTATATTTTTGAAAAATCCATTTTTACAAGTGAAGATAAAGTGAATACTTTCCTCGATAACCCCAGCGCAAAAAAATTAGTTAGAGATCCTGCTTTAATACTTGCAGGAAATGTTATGGGATCGTTGATGGCTGCTGGCGGTCAGTACCGGGCTGCACAAACAGCGCTAAATCATGGGAACAGGTTGTTTATTGCCGGATTACGTGAAATGAATCCTGATAAAGTTTTCTACCCCGATGCCAATTCAACCTTGAGACTTTCTTATGGTTCGGTGCTGGATTATTACCCTGCTGATGCTGTTCATTATGATTATATTACACATCTAAGCGGTGTAATGGAAAAAGAAGACCCGGATAATGATGAGTTTATCGTGCCTGCCAAACTGAAAGAGCTTTATGAGAAAAAGGATTATGGCAGGTATGGAAAAGACGGGAAATTGATCGTTGGCTTTCTGACCACTAACGACATTACCGGCGGAAATTCAGGAAGCCCTGTTATTAATGGTAACGGCGAGCTGATAGGACTGGCATTCGACGGTAACTGGGAAGCAATGAGCGGCGACATAGCCTTTGAACCGGAATTACAACGGACCATTTGTGTTGATTCACAGTATATTTTGTTCATCATAGATAAATTTGCAGGCGCACAAAACCTGATAGATGAGTTGACGATAATTCAATAAGAAATAACATAGAGTAATTGATTCAGAGACTGTCTTAAAAGCTTGTAATAACAACTTTTGAGACAGTTTCTTTTTTAATATAAATTTTTTGAGAGGTGGAATTAATATTTTCGGTTAAACACATTTCTCATCATATTAAATATAAATTTCTATTTTTCGTTACAAATATGCGTGTTATATGTAAATAATTTTTTCTTGCATTTTATGATTTTATTACATAAATTTGCGAATTAATAAAAGGAAAAATTATGCCCTCAATATCAACATTCTATGGAATCATAATCTACATGTATTTCATGGATAATAAACAACACAAGCTTCCACATATTCATGTCAAATATCAAGAGCACGAAGTTATTGTGTCGATCCCTGAAGGCAATATTCTTGAAGGGAGTATACCAACCCCCAAAATGAAGCTTCTACAGGCCTGGATTGAAATACATAAAGACGAACTTATAGCTAATTGGGAGTTAGCAGTATCCGGAGAGCAACCGTACAAAATTGAACCATTGAAGTAAAACGATGAACCCAAGAATAAGTAAAGTATCCGCCACTGACAATTATCAATTAAACCTTGTCTTTACTAACGGTGAACAGGGGATTTATGATTGTTCTAAGCTACTTGATTTCGGAGTATTCAAAGAGCTAATAAACAAACATTATTTCAATCAAGCGAAAGTAATTGATGGCACAGTAGTATGGCCTAATGAACAAGACATTTGTCCGGATACCCTGTACTTAGACTCAGTAAAAGAGAATGCCTGACAATTACACAAGAGTAAAGATTATGGCTTGTATGTTTTATTTGTGATTGATAAATTTGCCGGTGCAACAAATTTAATTGAAGAGTTGACAATAATTCAATAAGGCTTTTTAAACATTTAAGAGAGGGGCTTGGTTATAATCAAGCCCTTTTTTAATAGCGGAAGCTCTTTCGGATTTTAGGGTTGGAATTAGGCAAGGCTAATCCGAAAGTTAATATCCAAAGTAGTAATAGTTTTTGTTTCGATTTTTCTTTAGTTTTGCTCCTAAACTAAAATTATTCACCTATGCGATTTACATCACTATTACTTTTAACCTGCTTACTGTTTTTTATCAACAACAGCTTTACACAGGAAACCAAATCCGAACGCAAGCAACAAAAAAAACTGGAACGAAAGGCAAGGGATAAATACTTAAATGCCGGCATTGGCTTTGCATGGATGAGCGCAAAAGATAAAGCCACCTCACCTCTGCTTTATTCCGGATTAATTGGCTTAGGTAACCTGGAATACCTCGTTCATTCCGATAAACTGATTAAAACCTTTGACCTGGCAGTAGGAGCAGGTTATCTGAAAACCAATAAAGATACACATTATGGACTGACAAGAGGATATGAAATCGGTATTTACTTCAATTTTCGGTTTGCGCATATATACAGGGTAATGCAGTTAGCAAATAATAAAATCAACTGGTATCTTGGACCTGCTTTGGATTTTTCAAACTATTCGAGAATCAATTACAAATATGGAAATGCACTGTATAATTACGAATATATGACCGGGGTCGGATTGTCAACCCGGTTTGAGTTTCCATTCAGTTACAAAAGTAAAGATTGTAAATTACTTGGCATGAAATTACGCCGTCGCGACCGTGATCTCAGGTTAAGCTGGCAACTTTATTTCCCGGTTTTCACCTCTATCTACCGTCCGGGTTATGTTACAATAATAAATTTTGCCGACCCTGAAACACCGTTAATAAACCCCGATAACCTGAAAACAGGACTCTTTACTTATTTTCATATCAGTTCGGAGGTTGAACTTTATTACAAACTTCACAACGGAAACATGCTAAAATTAACCTACTTATGGGAGTTCCATCAATACAATCCGGGTTATAACAAAGTTCAGGGAGCAATGAATGGCTTGTATTTCTCCTTTGTTTTTAAGCTTAATAATAAAAATAAGGCTAAGGCTGAGAAAAATGAATTAAATTAATATCAAATGAAAAAGATAATAATCATTATTTCCGCTGTTTTTTTACTTGCCTCTTGTGAGAAGGTTTTATTAGAAAAAGATCCGGCAAACAATCCTTTTGAGAATTTCGAAAGCCTATGGAAAACAGCGAATGAAAAATACTCTTTTTTTGAGTATAAAAATATTGACTGGGATGAGGTTTACAATATTTACCGCCCGCTGATCAGTGATAATATGTCTGATGAACATCTGTTCTACGTGTTGGGTAACATGCTTACTGAATTACGCGACGGACATGTTAATCTTGTGTCTCCGTTTAATATTTCGCGTTACTCTTTTCAATATCCCAACCCTGAAAACTTTAATTTCAGGCTTCTTAAGGATAATTATATCGGATGGGACTATAACATAACCGGCCCGTTAATTAATACTTTTATTGAAAGGAGCGGACATCTGATCGGTTATATTTATTACGGCTCATTTTCACAGATGGTAAGCACCTGGCATATTGACTATGTTATTTCACGATTCAGGAACACCAAAGGTATCATCCTTGACATGAGGAGTAATGGCGGAGGGACGGTTACTAATATTCACACAATTGGCAGCCGTTTTGCAGATAAGAAAAGGCTGATTTATTCCTCAGCATTGAAAAATGGTTCAGGGCATAATGATTTTGGCGATCCTGCCGAAGTCTATATGGAACCCGGTGGA
>JACKQG010007057.1_pt1 | contig 11507 bp, 11 predicted proteins | sample 8237621 | NCBI WGS metagenome assembly JACKQG01 (sample SAMN15677084, study PRJNA649215) | marine metagenome | biome: marine; feature: Black Sea; material: saline water; isolation source: suspended particulate matter (SPM) from the Black Sea western gyre | collected 2013-06-09/2013-06-10 | depth... | reverse complement strand
TTACCTTGACCCACAAATTGTATCTGAATTCAAAACACCGAGTGTAGCTGATGGTGAAATATTATGGCTTGTGCATTTTGATGTTGATGCGCATGATGGTGATTATGAAATCACCATCAATATGAAAGATGTTGATGGCAATTCGATAGACTATCTGAATGTTCAGATTGGAGTTGACCGGAGTTTTGCTCCTGTGATATATATGTATCCCCGTGGCGAAGTAAATCGCGCATTGAGTTTGGATGGAGAGGGTGACTGGGTCGAGCTAACTGATTTTGCTGTCCCGGAGGCTTTTACTGTTGAAATGTGGGTAAACCCACATTCAATAAGTGATGGCCAGTGCTTTATTGGAAAACAGACTATCGATAGCGACAACATATTTTTAGTTGGCTATTGGGATGATGGTGTTCATGTCAGGGTTAGATCGGATGCTCATACAGAAGCTGAGAAAATAAGAGGATTTCATCACCTGGCGGTCGTCGTTGAAGAAACGACTTCTTCAAGCGTAACTGTTTACAGAAATGGCAATCTGCTATGGCAGACAACATTAGCAGATACAATTGGAAATACAACCGGTAAACCTTGGGTTTTAGGACATTTATCATTAACAGATTTCTTTAATGGTATCATTGACGAAGTTCGACTCTGGGGTTCGGCACGTACCCAAGAACAGATCCAAGCCACGATGAAAACGACACTCACAGGCCGTGAATCTGGTTTAATTGGCTACTGGAACTTCGACGACGGCACAGCGAACGACTTCACTGCCAATGGCAATCATGGGATGCTTATGGGAGATGCTGATATTATACCGCTAGGAACTTGGCCTCCTCCATTGTATGGCGACGTTACCGGTGACGGTACTGTTTCTGCTCTTGATGCCGCGAAGATACTTCAATACATAGTCGGTCTCATTGACGAACTTCCCATTGATAGCCTGACATCCCCGGGCAAAGGTGTACCACGCGACTATGTCATCAGCTTGCCACAACTGTCCGCGAAAGTAGGCGAGGGACTTCACATCCCAATTGCCGTCGATGATGCTACAGGGTTGACAGCAGGAGGCATAACCATAAAATATGACCAAAACGTGCTGAAAGCCCTAGATTTCGCGCCTACAAGCCTGCTCAACGGATTCTACTGGAAAGCAAACATTGATAGGGTTGGAGAGGTGCGCTTCGCTTTCGCAAATGCAAAACCTGCCATTGGCAAAGGTGAACTCCTGCGAATAGAGTTTGAAGTTCTACCGCGCACCGAAGGACATATCAGTCCGATCATATTCGATAACGTTCAGTTGGCTGAAAGCCTGACAATTATAACGCTCGACGGCTCTGTTACCATCTGTCCTTCAATAACAGCGCTGCTTCCAAACTATCCCAATCCCTTCAACCCTGACACTTGGCTACCATATCATTTAGCACAAGACGCACTCGTCACAATCAACATATATAACGTCAAGGGTCAGCTTGTTCGTACTCTGAATCTTGGCAACAAAAATGCAAGCGTATATGCGACCAAATCCAAAGCTGCCTATTGGGATGGCAAGGATAGCTTCGGTGAAAAGGTCTCATCAGGCGTGTATTTCTACACGTTGCAGGCAGGTGAATTCAGGGCAACTCGCAAGATGGTGATAATGAAATAGTGTCACTGGGGGCAATGTTAAAAAAGTGTATAGATAGGAAAGAAGTTCCGATTCTATCAGAGCTTCTCTGTTATTTAAGCAGTGTTCCAAAAGGATAACCTTTTGAAACATCTCACAAGCTGTATAGCAAGGGAGCGGCATTCCCAAAAGCGACTTTTAGCGAATCTGGCGTGATTCTGAGGCATTTATGATAAGTGGTGTTTGGTAACCTGATTCTGCAGCAGGCAGCATACCGGACGGGGTATAAATATGGTTTTTGCCTACTCAAAGATATTAAGGAGGGAAAAAATGAAACCCATCATTACAGCAATATTTAGACGATCTCTTCTACTTTTTGTTTCCATTTTGCTTCTGGGGACAATATCGTTGTATGCTGAAACGGAAGATACTAACTTTATCGGTGAAAATGTTTATCAATGGTCGGAAAACATGACAGAGTCCCCTGAATTTAATGCGACAAAGCTCGCATACTCTCATTTCGCCATGTCAGCATATCTTAGGAAACTAGGGAAACTGAGCCAGGCGAAGAACGAACTTCAGACGGCTCTCAAATATGCAGATATTTCCCCATTTTTACACCTCCAGCTTGCTAATTTAAGCATTCAACTTCGAGACATTAAGAGTGCAGAGAGCGAATGTAAAAAAGCCGAAGAACTTGATGACCAAAACCCCGATATATATTTTTTGTTGGGGCAAATTAACTTAATAAGAGACCAAAAAGAGGATGCCAAACGCAATTTTGAAAAGGCTGTTGAGTTGAATCCTGACCACCTAAATGCCCAAATCCAATTAGCGGATCTGGCATTTAAGTCGAGTGATTATAAATCTGCCATCAATGTGTGTAAAGAATTAGTTCGTATCCGGTCATATGAACCTCAGTATCACTATCATTTGGGTAAAGCATATCTCAGTGATGGACAACTGGACGCTGCTGTGGAGCATTTTCAAACGGCAGTCAAAATTTATGATAACTATCTATCAGCGCGCCGCGCATTAGTTGAAATATACAAATATCAGAATAAGCTGAATGAAGCTGTTGAAGAATACGAGGCAATCCTTGCCCTAAACCCTCCAGATGCTATGCGAATACGTGGTAATCTTGCAGATGTATACCTGAAACTGGGACAATATGAGGAAGCTGCCGAACAGTGTGAAATTATTTTGCAAACTAACCCTGACGAAATACCAATACGCGAAGCGTTGGCAACTATTTACTTTGAGATAGACAAGTATGAAGAAGCTATCTTGATGAGTCAGCACATTTTGGCAAAAGACCCTAATAACGCACAGGCGCGTGAGGTTTTGGCGAGGGTGTACATTCGGCAAGAAAAATATGATGAAGCAACTGCCCAATGCCAGGAGATTTTACGCACCCATCCAGACGACATGGAAATTCTTGCGATGCTGGGTAGTCTGTATTTGGCGATGGAGAAGTCTGATAAATCCATCGGACTTTTAAAACAAGTACTCGATAAAGAACCGGACAACGAAAATGCCAACTACTGGATTGCAATGGCTTATGAAATCAAGGACGATGTTGACAACGCAATCAAATACATGCGCGAAACCATCCGCGTTAATCCCGAACGCCATGAAGCATACAACGCCTTGGGATACTTTTTCGCCAACCGCGGCATCAACTTACAAGAAGCCCTCGAATTAATCCAAATAGCTCTCAACGCGGAACCTGAAAACGGTGCATACATCGACAGCCTTGGATGGGCATATTTTAAACTTGGCAGAATCGACGATGCTTTAGTAGAACTGGAAAAAGCCACCAAGCATCTCCCTGGTAGCGCAGAAATCCGCGACCACCTGGCCGACGTTTACCTAAAAAAAGGACTCACTGAAAAAGCTATCGACCAATGGAAAAAAGCGCTCGAACTTGAACCCGATAATGAAAAGTTGCAGACGAAACTCAGGATGTATCAAATAGTAGGTGATTGATACTGGATTAGTCTTGGTATTTCCCATATCAGCGTAGGGGCGGGTCTTTATGACCGCCTTTGGCTTGTCCCCGTCTTGTTCCAACCCAGCAAGACGCCCACAAGGGGCTATACTACAGATGTTTTTGGGAGTTGAAAATAGGAAATTTCAAACCTGAATCGGTATGAGTCTTCAGATACCTATATTTAATTCATCGATCTTTATCAAAACTGGAGGTGACAAACACCAATGAACGAGACTATTTTAACCAATATAGATAAACAGATGTTTTTGAACTCTCTTGAGGCAGACCCAGAATGGGCGTTTGAAGTGCTAAACCGCCTTTTGAAACGGGGTGAAAGAGTAGAAACTTTTCGTGAGTGGCTTGGCATGAACGAGCTTGCGAGAGCGGTCCAAGATTTAGCTGAAGCTCAACAGCGAACTGATGAACGAGTAAATAAGTTGGTGTCGGCGGTTGAGCGGTTGGAAGAGGCACAGCGACGAACTGAACAAAAGGTTCAGGAGTTGGCTGAAGCCCAACAGCGAACTGAACAAAAGGTTCAGGAATTGGCTGAAACTCAGCAACGGACAGAGCAACAGGTTCAAACGTTGGCTGGCCATGTTAGAGGATTGGCTCAGAAAGTCAGTGTGCTCTCTGATATCCTTGGACCAACATGGGAAGAGGAAGCCCGTGAAAGTGTGGCTTTTCTATTGCCCAAGGCCGGCGTGCGCTTGCTGACCCCGTTGGAAGCGCAGCCTGCTAATGAGTGGGATGGTGTGGCAGAGGCAGAATGGGAAGGACGCTCAATACAGGTCAGAATGGAAGCGAAGGTTTCAGCAGCTGCCGGTCGAATCCAGAATTTTGCCAACAAGGTCAGGGCGCTTGTGGCAGAAACCGGGTCGGAAATCATGCCTATATTTTGCGGCATACGACTTTATGCTGGCGCGCGAGAAGAGGCACAGAGGCAAAGGATTGTGTTGGTTGGGCTCCGCGAGATCCGAAACGAGATTCCACCCCCGGTCTTTACGATTCGCCCCCAAGATGTGTGAATACCTATTTGGGATTTTATACTTCACTGTTTCACGTTTTAGGTGGTGTTATGAACAACGATAAATCCGGTTACGGCGAACCTCAATCAGTGAAAACCTCTTTGTTTTACAGGGAGAAATAATGTTTACAACGGAAGAACTAAAATTAATCAATCAATTCAAAACTCTCCCTTTAACAAAAAGAATTGTAATTATTCAGGAATTGTTAGAGGGATTTAAACCCAAAGAACATGAGATAGAACCTAAAACACTAACGCCAGAAAGTCTGTTCAGGGAATTTGAAGCCCGTGGAAAAATTATTCATGATAGCCCCAATATTAATCGTAATCGAACTGTAATGGGCGCAGCGGGAAATGCTTTCACTCCCCTTGACCAGAAAGGAAATGAAAATGCTTGAACTATTCAGATTTCCTGAACCTCCAAGAACAACCATTGGGGTTCTTCTACCAGGATATAAACAGGTTCAACCAGCGTTAATTGATACAGGTGCAGATCGTTGTGTCTTGCCTTATGAAGAAGGAAAACAACTCAATCTTCCTCCACTCGTTAATAATGAAGAAATAGTAATGTTGAGAGCTGTTCCTTGTGTAAGACGAAATGTTCAAATAGCAATTCCTTTATTTAATGATGAATGTCGACTTGATATACCTTTCATGTGGGCTCAAGAACCTAGTCACAACGGAGATCAAATGTGGGATATAATTTTATTAGGACGTGATGGTTTTCTGGACAAGATTCATTTGCTAGACCTATATCCGATTGGGTTTATATTGTTTGATAGTGAAGGTTTATCAGAGCTTGTTTTCGTGCTTCAATCTTATACCCAGAGGACACAATTCTAATCATGACAACGCACAACCCCAAAATATCACTTCAAATAATCAGCATCATCGCTTTTTTGAATCTCACGTGCATCGCCTTCTCTTGGGTTGATGGCACGCCCTATTTTTTCGAGAATTTTGAGGATTTCATCGAATCGATGGCAAATCAAAGTTATTCAGTCACCGAACAACCTCGGCAAGCTCCAGCTCAGGCAAATGCTCCACAACTTGTGGTTGGAGATAAAAAGAAATTTTATGCCGTTGATTTCAGTAACCAAAGCCAGTATATCGTGGATGCGACGTTGCATGCAATTGGGCAGTTTTGCTATATATTTGTCGAAGATTCCCAATGGCAGCGGACCGTTAAGCCGTTAGGTGTTGAAAAAGTTCGTCGTGCTTTTGATGACTCAACTCCGGCGGATTCGAGCAGAGGAATCTATCAAATTGAAACGGAAACTTTAGGGCAACCTCCTGACATAGACAATGACCGGCGGATTTATATTTTACTTCTTGATGTTCGGGATTTTTACAAACTCGGTGGCAGTTTCGTGGCAGGATATTTCAGCCCGGTAAATCAGCAGCGCGGGATTGTTCGTGACCCCAATTCCGGAGTTCCTTTTCGTAGCAATGAGATGGAACTACTATACATTGACACTCATCCGCTTCCTGTAGGTAGCGGAGATGGACTCGGTGTGGTAGCGCACGAATTTCAACATCTTATCCATTGGCGCTATGACCCCAATGAGGAAATCTGGATAAATGAAGGCTGTTCAGATTACGCTATGTTTTTGTGCGGGTATGATGTAAGCACGCATGTCAGCGCATTTGAAAAAGAACCGAATTCATCCTTGGGCAATTGGCCAAGAGGAATGCAGAGCAAATTGTCCTACTATGGCGCTGCCTATCTTTGGATGCTATACCTTCACGAACATTATGGCGGCTCACGGATTATCTCGACCATTATCCGTACTCAAACAAATGGGATTTTTTCCATCAATGCCGCTCTGAGAACTTTGGGGCATTCGAAATATTTTTCTCAAATTTTCGCAGATTGGAAAGTTGCTAACTACGTTGATGACTTACAAATTGAAAATGGAATCTATGGTTACCAAAATGAGAACCCCAAACCCAGAGTCAAAGAACAATATCGTTATTATCCAATTTCAGACAGCGACAACCAGGTTGAAGCATGGGCTGCGGATTACATCAATTTTACCGGGATGATAGGCTTTGGTGACTTAAAAATAAATTTCTTCAGCGATTCAAGTTATAGATACGATGTAAAGGTTATTGAATATCGCGCTGGGCGACCATCAAATATCCGGGATATGCCTCTCAGCACAGATGGACTTGGGCAACTTTCAGTGTCAAACTTTGGAACGGATATTTATCAAGTTATCCTCGTTCCCAGCTTGCAACCTAATACAAATCTCATTGGAAACATTTCATCTACTTATTCCTATTCCGCCAAGCAAGGCACAAAAGTCACTTTCCAAACAGGCAGCATACCAAATCCCATAAATCCTCAATACTGGGACATAATCGCCAGACCCAGCGATAACATCGGCGCAGATTTGCCAGTAATCACAATTACGAAAGAAGGCCAAATCCTCCAAAAGAATGTTCCGATGAAATCTATTTCCACTGGAACACTCTACAGTTATCAATTGTATCTCCCGCCGGATGTGGAACCAGCGAGCATCATGTGGCAAGTTTTTTATTCTAATGCAAAGATCGGAGAGGGAATACTTGAGAGGAGAGATTAATTATGAATGATAAAAGGAATGAATGGGAGCGGCGACTCTTGAAAGTTCTGCTGCCCATCATAGAAAGTGAAAAAGAAGTAACCTTAGAAGAACTTATGGATAAAGATTATCCTGGGGAAGAAAACCAATTGTTGGCAGATTTGCACGAGCTTGAATCTTATGGGACGATCCAAATATCTAAAAAAGGAGGTTACTTCGTCAGGAAGAGTGTGCCAGAAATCATTGATGAGTTTATCTGTAGCGTCATTCATACTGAAGGAGACATTGCGTGTTTGAGGTTACGTGGGGAAACAGATGGCGAGCTCCGAGATTTTGGGTTGGAGTATCCTCTTCATGAACTTAGAGCGCAAATAGGGGAAGTGTCTGTGGGAATGATGTTGAAATGTCAAGTTCAAGATAACTTGCGGGATATAACTTTGCATTTTAAACAATTCACGCCACAAAAACTCCCTTTAGAGAGACGAAAAGCGATTCAGGAAGAGTACAACAAGATGTTTGAAGATTTTGACGAGGAGGAGCCTTTAGAAATTGCAGAAACCACCTAAAAATTCTTTAACGGTTCATGTGCTGGGAGAAGGCATTGGAGAAAGTATCATCTTGGAGTTGCCCAACGACAAATGGGGCGTTGTTGATTGTTACGCCCACTCCATTCAAAATGAAACCACCAATCAAACATTAAATTTTCTTAGGCAACGCAATGTCCAAGCATTGGAATTTCTATGCTTGAGCCATCCCCATGAGGACCATTTCCGGGGCATTACCCATTTGTTAAAGGCTTACGATGGAAAGTTAAAAGCATTTTGGCGGTTCCCCGCTCGTCCTTTGGGAAATGTAATAGCTCATCTTCGTGCCGTTGCAGATGAATCTGTTGATTATGCCATTCATCGAAAAAGTGTTGCTGAACTTACGCGTATGTTTCAAATCATTGATAGTATGCGAAAGGGTGGAAATTTCACAGTTCGTCTCACAGAAGGATTCAAACTTCTTTATAGCGATATCGTTGAGAGTGAAGGGGAAAACGTTCAATTGAAAATTTTCTCATTAGCACCCGCAGGAAATTTAGTTGATGATTACCAAGAAGACATTGAAAAATCTCTAGCGGATGAACAATACTTTGCTCAAAAATACTACCAGAAACTCAATCTTATTTCAAGCGTTCTCTTGTTGAAGTATGGTGAAACGCGGGTAATCCTTGGGGGAGATGCGGAAAAACAAAGTTGGGATTACATTTTAAATGACGAACTCCGCATCAAAGAAGGTGAATCGCTTTTCGCTCATCTGGCAAAAGTGAGTCATCACGGCTCCCGAAACAGCTTAACCGAAAATTTGTGGGAAACGTTGATAGGAGATAGGGAATGTTATGCTGTTATTACCCCGTTTCAGTCGAGACGTTTGCCAGAAAAGCAAACGCTCTCTTCAATTGCCCGGCATACCAAGGAGATATTCGCAACATCTTTAAAGGCTCTAACGTTCTTGCAGTGGGAAGAAATTCGTCAAAAATATCTGCAACAGCAGGAGAGACACACTTCTTCGGCAAGCGTTACGTTCTCTTCAGAAGTACCTTGCCGCTGCTCTTTTTCTTTTGACGCATTTGGAACTTGCTTAGAGCCAGATTTTGAAGGTGCAGCAGGACACATCTGTATTGATAAATACGACGCCTCAAGCTGAAATCAAGAAGGAAACAAAATGACACAAAAAAAGTACCAGCGACGAACAAATTATCTTGACAATTTAATTGAACGAAATCTTTCATTTCTACAGCTTGGATTCATCTTCATAATTATCGCAGGTTTCATCTCAGGCTGTTCTGACGACCCACAGTTGGATAGAGTTGACGCTGAACAAAATTTGAAAACGGGTTGGTTGGAATATAACAGCGGCAAATATACCGCCGCCCTGTTGAGTTTTGAGAGAGCGACCTCTTTGGATGACTCATTGTCCGATGCGCATAACGGTCTTGGCTACAGCATTCTTAGTTCGTCTTCCAGTTCAATTTTCAATCCTCAATTGGTGCTCAAGGCGCTATCCGCATTTCAAGAAGCTATCCGTTTAGATGAGACGAATGCCGATGCTTGGGTTGGACTTGCTAATGCGCTTTTTCTTAGACGGACAGAGGTGAGTGATTTTAAAACAGCAGTCCAAGCCCTTGATAATGCTTTGAAAGCAAATTCAGTTTTTCTTTATCGGCATGATTACAGCTCTGAAGCGGATATTCATGCTCTGAAAGCTGTATGTTTGTATTATGCCGGAGATGTTAAATCAGCGAGTATTGAGGTAAAAGCTGCTCTGGAGATTGATAGTAAGAACCAGACAGCTTTGGCTATACAGAACGCTATAAGGAGATAAAAATGAACTTATTATACAAATACAACCCAAAGGAGGGTTGCTATACATCAATCGTCAAACGTGGAGAAAGTGGCCTAAAGTACATAGATTTTGGACTGTTAAAGTTTAGTGGTCCTGGATGTTGGGGTGAAACTGTCACCGATGAAGAGGTGGCATTAATTCTCATCAGCGGTGAATTTGATTTAAAAGTAACGCATGATAGCAGCGAAATAAATCAAACTATTGGCCCACGCCCTAATGTTTTCAGAGAGAGAGCTTACGCCGCATACATTCCGAAAGACAGCAGATATGAAATCCGAACAGAGGGACCTGCTGAAATCGCCGTGTGTAAAGCCCCGTCGGAAATAGATGCTGAACCCGCTATCATTACACCCGAAAAAGTTAAAGTTAAAGTTGTTGGGCAGCATAACTGGAAGCGTCAAGTCCACGATATCATAGACGCTGATGTGAAAGCCCAACACCTGGTCATCGGTGAGACATTCAACTCGCCGGGCAACTGGTCCAGTTCGCCACCTCACCGACATGATTACGAAAATCCGCCCGAAGAATGTGAAATGGAAGAGGTTTATTTCTTTAAAATCCATCCAGAACAAGGTTTCGGTGTTCAACGTGTGTACACCGATGACTTGTCTTTGAATGAAACGTATACCATTGAAAATAACTACACAGTCGCAATTCCGCGTGGATACCATCCCGTCGCCGCGGGACCAGGATACCAATTATACTACCTCTGGATGTTGGCAGGGGAAAATCGTGTCTTGCGTCCCAAAGATGACCCAAATCACATGTGGCTCAAATTTTGCGAGCCAATCGTCGCAGAAATAATGGAATGAAATATGTTAATAGGGAAAAAACAATTCTTCTCTCAAGACCCACTTGTTGGTGCCCTGGCTAACGAGATTGAAAGCCGGTATTCAGGTCACGTGGTGGTCGTAAACAAAGAGGTCACAACCCCTGACGGGAATTTAGTGACCGAATTTGATATAGAAACACGAAATGCTGTGATTCAGGTTAAATCAGGAGGCGGCAAAGGTCTGGCTAAACAAATTTTACGTACACAGACGATTACTGATAAACCTGTGATAGGTTATGGTCCGAATCTGAAACCATCTGTTGTTCGACAAATTCAAAGTGAGAAGAATTTGGTTACTACAGAGTTTGATGTGTTATTAGATGTTATTCGACCTGATCCTTAGTGAAGGGGTAACAATATGCCACAAAGCGTTGTATTCATTACAGATGAAAGTATGTCTATTGATAAACTCAAATCAAAATTTGAGCCCTATTTTGAGCATTGCTTTTCTTCAGAGTCCCGCGTTGTGTTAAAGTCTGGAGGTAACTACGTAACTATCAATGCAGACAATGATATAATAGAGCACTATGAGCAGGCGGAGTTAGAAGAGATTGCTCTAAAAAATCTAAGGTTTTATCTCATTGAATTTAATGATTTCATTTTCTTGAAAAAAATACTCCCTTTAGTTGTGGATGATTCGCGCATTTGGATAGATAATGACCACGGTGATATCCTTCATGGCTCTCAGTTTGTTAATCGGGTGAAGCAGTATCCCAGATGGGATTGGAGAACAGTCGAATGAATGATTAGAAAACGAAATCTTAAAGGGGCGTAGAGTTTCATGCTTCACACAAGTAGTTTACGAAATATCCATCCGCATGGTTTACGAAATATCCATCCCTACCCCTCGGGGGGAACTACTGGACGAAGCAAACACTTTTCACAAATCAATATCTGAAAGGAGAACAAAAATGCCTTATTCAATTGGAGATTACAAATTTAACGTCGAAGAGTTTTTTCCATACAATATTTTCAGCAAGATAACAGATATTCGCGTCAATGCGCCTGAAGTTATAGAAAATGAAGCGCAAGCGCGCAAGCGTAGAGAAAAATTGGCAGGTGACGATGGTAAATTAACCATTCTGGCGGCTGACCATCCGGCG
>JACKQG010007056.1_pt1 | contig 11509 bp, 7 predicted proteins | sample 8237621 | NCBI WGS metagenome assembly JACKQG01 (sample SAMN15677084, study PRJNA649215) | marine metagenome | biome: marine; feature: Black Sea; material: saline water; isolation source: suspended particulate matter (SPM) from the Black Sea western gyre | collected 2013-06-09/2013-06-10 | depth... | reverse complement strand
TGAACGTCTTTTTCTCCGTTCGAGTTTTGCGCCCTTGCGTCTGCGTTCATCCACGTCTTGTGCGAGTTCCAGCAATGGCTGTCACGCTTTGCGGACCCCCTTCCCACCCATGAACGTCTTTTTCTCCGTTCGAGTTTTGCGCCCTTGCGTCCGCGTTCATCCACGTCTTGCGCGAAGTCACGTACTGCCGCCGAGCTTTGCGGACGGGGAACGGTTAATTCTCTTTCCGAGCGTTGCGCCCTGCGTCCGCTTCCGTCAACGTTTTACTCTAAGTCACCGTTTGCGTCGCTGGTTGCTGCCGCCGAGTCTTGCGGCCCCCTTACCCACCCATAAACATTTTTTCTCTTTCCGAGCTTTGCGCCCTTGCGTCCGCTTCCGTCAACGTCTTGCGCAAGTTCCAGCAATGGCTGTCACGCTTTGCGGACCCCCTTCCCACCCAATCACGTTTTTCTTTCCGTTCGAGTTTTGCGCCCTTGCGTCTGCGTTATTCCGCGTCTTGCGCAAGTTCCAGCAATGGCTGTCACGTCTTGCGGACTGGGGGTGCCATCGCGGCACGCGACAGTAAAATCACATCTTGCGTCGCCTGTCTGCGTGCGACGCACAGGCAGGCAAAAGGCAAGCCGAAAAAAAGAAATGCCGTAAGCCCAGCGAAGCGCCAGTGTCTCATCCCGAGCATCGGGGGCGTCGGGCGAAGCGGTAGTTCACATCCACATCTCATTCTGCCCACTCCACATCTCACTCAATATCACCCCAATTGGAAAGACGTCGGGTAAGGTGGGTTTGTGGCGTTGCGGTCACACGGCGAAGCCGACAGGCTTCGCCTGTGTGCCGCATCGATTTTACTATCCTTCCACGCATCGAGGCTGTCACGGTTGTGATTCTCCAGTCATGCGGTATTCAATTCCACGTGATGCTACGCGATGAACGCAGTGAATCGGCGAAGCGGTAGTTCATGGCTATCACGTCTGTTAAAAAAGAAATGCACATCACACGCGGTGTTAGCGCTTCGCTAACCTTCCGCTCTTACTCTACCCGCATCCACCCCTTGCGCAATCCACAGTTTTGCAGAGAAAATGATTGCCATTTGTGTTCCACGGTTCACGGCGGCCCATCCACGCCCCCTTGCTATCCACGTCTACGGGATCATTTCTCTGTGGTTTTGCGGGCAATGATGGCTATTCGTTTTCCAAGTTCTACGGCGGCCCATCCTACGTAATCTTGTTATCCAAGTTGATGGGATCATTCCCGCGGGCTTTATTGGCTCTCCAAGCGCGTGCTGGGGCAACACATCCAACAGCAATCAACACAAAAAACTTCACAGTGGCGAATAACCCTCTGGATAGAAAAAGACCTGCATGATTGGTTTAGTGATTTCTGCCGAGCGAACAACACGACTATGAGCAAGGTAGTCAGAGATTACATCCAACTTTTGAGCAGGATACCGAAGCCTCCACGCGCGTGCGATCGCACGCGCCAGGGTGAGATGAATTAGAGATGAAGCAAATCATAGCGCTAAGCGCACGGTCCAAACAACAATAGCCGAAAGGCGTAGTGGCAACTACGTTTTTCCCTTCGGCTATTGTTGTGAATCAAAAAAATCTTTGAATTGCAAGAGGTATGATAACATGAAAACCCAATTTTCACAAGAACAAATTCAGGAAACAGCGGTCAGGCTTGGCATCCCTGACCATCCTTTTATCCATCGACGCATCGCAAGAGCTTTTGATTTAGTTGCGACAGGAAAAGTTTCAGAAATTGATGACAGCATATTCCGGGTGAAATCGCAATTCGCCCCGAAGGTGAGCTATATCGTAGAGACGAATCACTTTGCGCCTTCATGTACGTGTAAGGATTCGCAGAAAACTCTTTTTTGCAAACATCAGATTGCGAGTCGTCTTGTTGAGAATGAACAGAACACACCGAAGTTGACCGTCAAGGAAACCCCGAACCCAAAGGTAAAAGCATCATGGGTAGTGGTAGAGGATGGTAGAACGTATGTGAATGTCTGGCAAGACCTAAACGGAAAGATATGTTGCGTATGCGGTGCTTACTACAAGCGAGACTGCATTCATAAGCAAGCAATTCGGGACTATTACGACGATGGCAACGGTAGCAAGCGCATTGAGAATGACTGCGGAACATCGGAAGCTAAGACATTACAGGATAATCTGAATGGTAACAACGGAACCGGGGATACTCAATCCCCGGTCCGCACGCTGGACACCAGCGACCCGTTTCAAGAGTGTGAGCAGTTAGACATTGACCAAATCGAGGGACGTTCCAACGGAGATTTAGTTCACGTTCTCTCGAATGGTGAATACGTCATCAGTTATCGAGGCATCATGACGCTGGCAGAACAGCACAAGATAACCTTCGAAGCGGCAAGACATGATGAAACCCGTACAGTTATCGCATACGGGCGCTGTGGAGGTAATTCAAGGGCAAGCGGTAAGCCCATCAATGGGGCGGAGATGACGGCGGTTGAACTGGCGAAGCGGAACACAGCACGTCAATTGCTTCCGTATGCAGAGATAAAGGCGTTGGAATACAAGGCGAAGCTGGAAGCGGACTTTGACTGGCAGAAAGCGAAAGCCAAGTGTGTTGAGATAGTACCTGAGTTTAAGCTAAGTATCATCATTGATGATATGGTCAAGGAAGGCAAACTTGAGCGAAAGCACATTTCAGATTACGATAGAAGTTCGTGGTTACTCGTATATAACCGATGCCGTGAGGATGCAGAGACCAACGGTAATGATAGTAACGATGACGGGGATGATACCCCGTCATCAGATGATGAACAGCCCATCGCAGTCTGTTGTATCTGCGGACGTACCCTAACCAACAAATTGTCAATTTCTCGGTGTGTGGGTCCAGAATGTTTCAAGAAGGTTGGGGCACAAGGAGCGCAGTTTCTACGAGATGACGAAGTATCCGATGAGTTGATAAAAGCATCCAAACTTTACCAAGACGAGGCGCTACAGAAACGTATTGTAAAATCTTGTTTGACACTTGATGCGCCCTTGCCTGTCAAAGTGTTGCGCTGGCTGGGGAACGAATACTTTGGGTACAAGAATCGCCCAATTCTTTACTACGTTTGTGCTGACGGGCAGTTGAACCGCATAGATACCCACAACCGCAAGCTACGCCACCGCATCATCACCAGAGAAACTGCGGAGACGGAGTTGGATGCCCACGCACTTGTGCAGTGGAGCACACAGGCGAAGCCGAGGCTTCGCCGTGTGTCTCCAGCGACGGATGTTGCTGAAGATGACACGCAATCTTTCACACCGCGGGAAGAACTGCCTGCTACGATGGATGACTTCATCGCAAAATGCAAGTGCGCGAAGCCATCCCGAGAATCGGGGCAAGCCGAAGCTACGGTCGAGGACACCACCGCCGATGACGACACACCGACTAACGGCGATGGTAAACGTAAGCTGGTAATGGGCAAAGATAAGGTGATATGGCTTGTTGAAGCTGATGGTACAATGAAGCAGATAGATTACCGTGAAGCTGGAAAGCTCGCGGAAGGCCTGCGTAGCGATGGCACCGCGTATAGCAATGCTGTCCTTCGATTGACACAAGGCATCCAACTCTGTGGCGCTGACATCAGCACTGTCGAATTGGACTAACACGGATGGCGCGGAAGGCGTGCTGCGCTTTGCGCAGCATCGCGCCGATAACACCGCGAACGGGAAGGCGGCTTAATGCCGTCTTTCCAAAGAAGGGTAGGTGTGTCATGGAGTGTATGGAATGCAATTCGACCGAGCTGGTACAAAATCATCACGTTATCCCAAGAGCTGACGGCGGAACTGATGATACCATTCCACTTTGCCGAAGCTGTCATCTGAAATTGCATGGGCTAAATGGCGACTTCAGACGGTGGAGCTCCGCTTGGCATGAATACTATCGAGAAGTTGACCCAGAAGGATATCGTGAACACCAACGGAATGCAGGTAGAGCCAGGCAAGCGAAACTGAGGCGCCTGCTCGGTGAGGATGGATACAGAGAATATCAGCGAAGGCTGGCTCAATTGAGATGGAATGGTAAAGGCGGGATGTTCAAATCGTTGACACGAAACCAAAACGCGGCCATGGAATTGCGACCCGGACTCGAACCGGATAACCTACCACGCCACCTTTCGGCACGACGATATGCTCTACCGTTGAGCTACGCAACGCATGACCGCATAAGATAAAACTCCGAATTGCGGAAAAAATTCATTTCATAATGACCATTTTCCGCGTTGCCCTGAACTCACCAGCCTGTAACGTGTAGAAATACACACCTGATGCTACCTTCTCACCTAAGCTATCCGTGCCATCCCAGTAGGCGGCTTTGTCCTTTGTAAGATAAGTACCTGCTACCTGATTCCCCCAAGCAATGGTATGGACAACTTTCCCTTTGGCGTTGTATATTTTGATTGTGACAGGTGCGTCTTGTGCAAGCTGGTAAGGTATCCATGTCACAGGGTTGAACGGATTGGGATAGTTTTGAAGCAACGCAAACTTAGCGGGAATGACAGCTTTAGGTTTGGTGCGCGAACTTACTGTGATCTGAATGACATCATGTTTCTCACGATTGCCAGCGATGTCAACATCCTCCAGATAGTAGAAGTAGGTTTTGCCGACAGTCACATTTTTATCGATGAATTGATAATCATTTGGCATTGCAGAATTCCCCGCGCCAGGGCGAAAGGCAATCTTGGTGTAGCTGCCATCTTTTTCGTCGCTGCGGTAGATGGAAAAGCCGATGTTGTTAACCTCTGTCTGGGTTGTCCATTTGAGCAACACGCCGCCATCGGAAACGGACGCTGTGAAACTGGACAGTTCGACGGGGAGCGAAAAATCTCCCTCTCCAATAGCGAATATTGTCAAGTGGTCGGTAGTGGTCCAAAGTCTGTTGGCGATTGTATCTCTGCTCGTACTCATAAACACCCACCCGGAAAGAGAATTATCAGGATAGTAAGCTATCACCATCTCGTTCTCGTCAACACCTGCAGCCGCCACCTCAGCGTCGGTATACTCAAAAGTAACTGTGGTCGAAAAGGTCCCTTCGACCATATCCGTTGTGATGTCCCAAAAGTGGGGCAAGGCTTTTGAGGTGACACTGGGCGGCCTGCTTTCCCATCTGTCAACTTGAACACTACCACCAGAGCCCGATGAGAAGTCCATTGCGACTCCCGTTATACCAAAGGTAATATTTGAAGGATCCCCGGAAGGAATCGTTTGAGTTGAGGTAACATCCGCCACTCCTGGTGTAAAGGCGTAAATCTCATCATCTCCGCTGGTGGAATAACGACCATTGAAGACAATCACCGGTGATGAACCTACGGCAATATAGGCATTGCAACCCTCCTCATCATCACGAACGATCAAATCAGCCACTTGCAACGTTGTCTTCCAACTCCCGCCCGATTTGGTTGCGTAGTAGACCTCCCAACGGTCAACCCTATTCTTGGCTTCCCAAGTAACATGTAGATTGTCCGAAGCATCCACATCAATTTTCGGCTGACGATTGACCAATATGTTATTGATGAGATATATGGGACTGCTCCAGCCACCTGTCGCGTTGGAAACATACGCTATCTCAAGGCAGACACATAAAGGGTGCCAATAGCCGACAGGGTCATCTGACAGAGTATATACGATGTGCGCCTTCCCTGATGAATCTACAGCCAGGTCAAGCCAGCCAGCTGGCCCACCAGGGGTGACGGCCCCGGGTGTGGAAAGACCTGACGAATAGAACACTTTGTAAACGCCGAATCCCCAAATATTAATACCTGTCTGGCCAAGGGAAGCAAGATGAACATTGTCAGAAGCATCCACCCAAATCCTTGGGCTGCCGTCCACCCCTGAGCCCGGATTCTGAATTATCGTTGTACTGCTCCAGGACCCTCTTCCATCGGTGTTGCGATACCAGCCTCTACGGCCGAATGGTTGTTCCATGTAGAAAAAGTGAGCGTTACCCTGTGAGTCCAGGTCCATGTCTCCGTTTATGATGTATTGCCCCTCTTGATCTTGGACACTGACTCGCTCTGGGGTATTCCAACTGCCATCCACGTTGTTCACATAGTAGGCTGAAAAGTCCACGTTCCTGACAATGTACGTAATGTGCACATACCCTGACTGGTCTACTGCTATAGCTTGCACCGGTCCATCCCTGTAGGAATTGTCCGTCACTTGTACGGGTGGATTCCAGTTCCCCCCGATGTTGTTGATGTAATAAATTTCACCGTCATTCCCGTCCCAAGCATCATAGGCTACATGTAGGTTGCTTGAGGAATCAACGTCTACCATGGGCCAGCTGTCATAAACATCATTGTTGGTTATTGGGGTTGGGTTAGGAAGCGCTGCTTCGGACAGGGTGCTTATAGCAATCGCCACGAAAATGGCGATAACTTGGATTGTTCTAATCATCATTTTTCGTTGCATTTTTATCCCCTCCTATTTTTGAACGATATCACCGCGACAATGGTAGGATTTGGCTCTGAGCTATTTCATAATGACCATTTTCCGCGTTGCCCTGAACTCTCCAGCCTGCAACGTGTAGTAATACACGCCTGATGCTACCTTCTCACCTAAGCTGTCACGACCATCCCAGTAGGCAGCTCTGTCCTTTGAGAGATAATTCCCGGCTGGTTTTTGACCGAGATTAAAAGCTCTAACCAACTCGCCAATGACATTGAAAAATTTTATCATCGGTTCCGCCTCTTGTGCCAACTGATAGGGTATCCAAGTATCTGGATTGAAAGGATTAGGATAGTTTTGGAGTAGCGCAAAATTCGATGGAATAGGTAGCGCAGGTTTGGCAGGCGGCACGACTATCGAAATGATATCCGATTTAGTTTTCACACCTACTACATCGATGTCTTCGATGTAGTAGTAATATGTTTGCCCTGCTTGAACGCGCGTGTCCGTCCACTGGTAGTCGCGAGGCATGGCGGAATTGCCGGCGCCGGCGATGAAGCCCCGTTTGGTGAAGGGTCCGTCGGGCTGTGTGCTTCGGTAGACGCGGAAGCCGATGTTGCCGACTTCGGTTTCGGTGCGCCAGTAGAGTGTGATTTTCCCATCGGTTTCCAGTGCCGTAAAGGCAGATAGTTCGACTTGCAATGAGGTATCGCTATTAGATCCAACATTTCCCACTTTGTCTCTAGCCTCAACAGTGACAGTGTATGTACCTCCCGGATTAAGCCCTGTAAAGGTATGACTTGTTGCTGAGGTCCAGCTGGACCAAGATCCACCGTTTAGCTTGTATCTGTATGGCAACGAATGCAGACCAGAACCAGGAGTGGGATCTGTAGCCGACCATGTAGCTGTTCTGCTGGCTCCATCGTCGGGAAAGCTTACGGTTACATCAGGAGCCTGTGCATCTACTTCAACTGTGAAATTGTGTATATCTGACACAGTTGCAATAGTGGTGTCAAAAATGTCCGTTAAGGATAGTGTAATTTTCGCAGTATGTGCACCAGCATCGGCTGCCGAAAAAAACTTTGTATGAAAATAGCTAACCACAGTCCATTCTACATCTGTCGTGCTATTTGGTGAAAAAGTTTCGGAATCGGATACATAGGTGTAAGTAGCATCTATGTACATCCATTGCTTTTCATACAATATAAGTTCCTCAGCACCCGTTACCACGGTGTAGTTCATAAAGCCGCTGCCATAAGCTGTGACATTACTTCCTGCCTGTGGAATCCAAACGACCTCGCCCTCAGCAGGATAACCAACACTAGCACCCTTATCATTTACCGTCACACTTGCATAAATAGATTGGAACGATAAGCTAATGCAAAGCGCAAACATAATTAAAAAAAGAAGCCACTTCTTCATAGTAATTCCTCCTTTTCATGCTTCCGTCCAACTTAGAATAGCACTACTCTCTTACAAAATCAACCCATTCTAAAAAAATGGTGGTGATATCGCTCCCTCAGGCTTTGATGTGAATCAACATCCCCGCCTGCCTGTGCCAACGCCTGCCTGTGCCGAAGGCAGACAGGGCAGACAGGCAAAAATCACTACCCCCTAACAAACTTTAACTTTCCATTTTACCTTTTAAACATCGCTTCATTTTTGATAAAACACGTCAAAATCATAGGTTAGATGCAAAACACTATAGTGTTACGGCTTACGGGGTTTTCTATTGACGATACGGAACTGGTAGAGTACAATATCATACAATATCAAAAAGGGGGTATATCAATATGGCAGTGCGAACACGCAATGACTTAGCAAGAGTGATGGCTCCGAAGATGGGAATGACACATCAGGAGTCGGAACGCTACCTGAAGGAACTCATCGCTGAAATGACCAAAGCACTAAAGAACGGCGACGAGATTGTTTTCAGAGGTTTCGGGCGGTTGATGCCCAAAATGAGAAAAGCCCGAACAGCGTTTAAACCGCACACCAGAGAGGCTATCTCTGTGCCGGCAAAAATCGTGGTAAAGTTCAAACCTTACGGAGAACTGGCTTCTTTGCCTCAAGAGGCTGCCTGCCGTCCGCCCAGGAGGGAGGAGGAGGATTAAGATGTTTTACTCAAAGCCTGGAACAATGTTTTTCATCACCCGCATTCTAAGTTGGATGAAGCGGCAGAATGAGCGGCTCTGGTGCATGGTGCCGTTTTGGGACAGCGCGGGAGTTGCGATTATAAATGAATGCAAGGCGAAAGACCTTCGCATCATTTGCCGCCCTGGTGCAGTTGCAAAGTATCTTTCTAAAGGCGTGCAAGTCCGATTCGATCCGGACGGGCACTCAAAGGTTATCGTAGGCGACACGGCGACGTTGCTTGGCTCTTTTAATCTGAGCTACCAGAGCATGTTCGATAATCAGGAGAATGCGACGTACTCACGAAGCACGGATTACGCCGATTTTTTCCTTGCGAAGTGGGAAGAGGCTGTCGTCCCAGGAGAGAACGCAAAAAAACTATGACATCCTCGCGTCAGGCACAGTCGCGTCGCACGCGACAAGCAACGACAGGCACCGCGATGAAGCGCTGGTTCCAAAAGCCTAATTGGTGTTTCCGTAGTAACGGAGCAATTTCCAACGATCAATCGAAAAAAGAGCTTGACAATAATTTTTATAAACGATATAATATTACATGCAATCATGTAATAAAAGAAATGAGGAGATTTTAATGTTGACAAAACTGACCAAACAAAGAGAGATGAAAGATGTCGAAGAAAAAGCAAGTTACACGTTTCGATTGCCAATAGAACTACACCTAAAAGCAAAAGAATTAGCGAATAGACTCAACGTATCAATCGCTTATCTATATCAAACAGCAATCGAAAATTGCGTTGAAAAAGAAAGTGAGTTAGAAGCGGAAGGCGAACGGAGTGCTCTTTAGCGCATTGAGGCGGTGAAAAAAAAGTGCCCCAAGCCACTTTTGAGGCAAGCATAACGCTTGCCTATAAGGAAAAACTAAAAGCGGTGGTTGAGGCTTTCCTACTATATCAAAGCCCAGCCAATCCGTCAAGCATTAAAAATTGTCGCGTGCACGCGACTAGCAGGATTATAGTTAATGATATCACCGCGAACGATATCACCGCGTAGAGGTTTGTTGTAAGCTCCTTGCGCCGCAGAGGATGAAGTCAGACGGCGGTACGCCAAATGAAGCGCACGGCAGAATGCCCTTAGGCATTCGCCTGTGCGACTTCAGTACGCCTGTCTGCTTCAGCGAGTCCTCTGCGGCTTATATTCGCAGGGAGCAAATAACGAAGGAGCTTATACGATGCAAGACATTAGAGCGTTACGGAAACGATTAGGTTTATCCCAAAGAGAATTTGCAAAAAGATTAGGCGTTTCAACACGAAGCGTCAAACGATGGGAAAGGGGACAATCAAAGCCTCAAGGAGAAGCAGAAGAAAAATTAACTTTGTTGTTAAGCGGCGTTCAAGGTGACACATTCGAAAAGGGTGACACTTTTCAAAAATCTGTCACCTCACAAATGTGTGGTGACAGATTCGAAGGTGACACATTCGAAAAAGGTGACACATTCGAAAAAGGTGACACTTCCAAAGGTGACACATCGGTGGATACAAAACCGGGTGCAAACCCGGAAGTGACCGACAAAAATGTGACCGATGAAAATGTGAACCGCGAAAGTGAACAATCAAACGAAAGTGTTGCCAGGGAAAGTGTTGCCAGGGAAAGTGTTGCCAGTGAGAATGTTGCCAGTGAGAATGTTGCCAATGAAAATGTGACCGACACAAATGGGCTAGGCCGCGGTGCCATACTTATCGGCCTTCCGCCACAAACTTATTATGAAACAATGTATAAAGATGCAAAGGGCGTAATTTCCCTTTGCACAATCACCCAACCCAAAGACAGTGACAAAGAAAGTTCACTGCGGGTAAGAGGGTTCTACGACATTTCACAGATACCAGATCTAATTGCTGAAGCCAATAAATTAAATGGCCGTTCCCACATCTACACAGGTATCCACCCGCTTAGGGAACGCCCCGATAAGGGACGCGGCAAGGAAAAGGATATTTTAGGCGTTGCCTTCTTTGCCGCTGATGTCGATGCAAAGGACTTTATCACTGACCCCACCGAAAGGCAAAAGGCAATTAAAGAAAAAGCATTCTACCAATGGACTGATGAGCTATTGGTAGAATGCAAGGCTAAGGCATTGGCGCAGATTCACGAAGTCTGCGATAAAGTTTCAGTCCCGCCGTCGGCAATTATAGACAGTGGGCATGGGTTCTATCCTATTTTTAAGTTTGATAAATTTATAGAATTTTCAAGCGACCAACACAGAGAGGAATTGAAACAAGTCAACAAAGCCTTTCATGAAGCATTTGCCGCTGACAGCACTTTCGACTTTGCGCGGATACTGCGTGTGCCTGGTACTCGCAACATCAAACCAGGCTATCCAGCGGACTGTGAACTGGTAGAGCTTCACCCAGACAGACGCTACACACTCGACGATATTCTCCGGTTTGAGACGTTGACTATCGCGGTGCCATCCCGAGAGGCCTTCCGCAAGGAAACGCCGCCTAAATCAGAACCAGAAGCACAAGAGGAAGCTGAGGATACAACACGCGCGTGCGATCGCACGCGCCAAGAAGCTACCGAATCCTCTGTGTTGATTGACCTTGACAAGTTTGATTTGTCAGAAGAAACAATACACTGGATTACAACTGGTAAATGGGCAGAAGGTAAAAAAGACAAAGACGGGAAGCCCTGGACCCGTTCGCATAGAGACCACAGCGTGGTTTGTCGCCTTGTAGCTGCCGGTGCTACTGACGATGAAATTAAAGCTATATTCAAAGAGTATCCTGTCGGCGACAAATATAGAGAGCCGAACAATGGCGATAGGTATCTCTTTCTTTCTATCGCCAAAGCGCGGGAGTATCAAGAAAAAAGTCTACACGCGGTGCCATGCGGTGCGAGGCCTTCCACGATACCGATTCACTTGACTGATATCGAAAAGAGCGAATATGAAGGGCAATCGGTTCAAACGGATGTGTTATTGCCCGGCGTGGGACGTGACGATTCTTTCTTTGTAC
>JACKQG010003755.1_pt2 | contig 11510 bp, 10 predicted proteins | sample 8237621 | NCBI WGS metagenome assembly JACKQG01 (sample SAMN15677084, study PRJNA649215) | marine metagenome | biome: marine; feature: Black Sea; material: saline water; isolation source: suspended particulate matter (SPM) from the Black Sea western gyre | collected 2013-06-09/2013-06-10 | depth... | reverse complement strand
CAAAGCTTCATACCCCGGCCATATATTAGTGCCGACTTTAAACACTTTTTCATCTGGATTATTTCCGCATCCACTCATTAAAAAAAGTATACTCACAAATACAATCAACAACTTCATAACACATCCTTCATAATAACTTTATTTCTACCTGTATCTTTTGCCTCATAAAGCAACTTATCCGCCATTTTATAAATAAGATCCTCACTTTCAACCTGATTTGGTTTTAAACAGATCAGACCCATCGATGCAGTCACATATTCACTTGCACTGTTCCCATCGTGTCGAATCTTTAGGTTTTCGATATTATCTTTGATTTCATTTGCATATGTAAATGCTTTATCTTCGTTATCAGTATAAAACACAACACCAAACTCTTCACCGCCGAGTCTAAAACATAAATCATCTTGACGCTTAAGTGATTTCTTTAAAGTCTTGGCTATTTCAATGAGAACTGCATCTCCCATCTGATGTCCATAGGTGTCATTATATTGCTTAAAATGATCCACATCTATAATCAAAAAACTTATATACTCTTGATTGTCTCTGTTTGCCTCTAGTCTTTTTGAGAAAACATGATCGAAATGTCTTCGATTGTATATATCTGTCAAGCCGTCAGTGATTGAGATTGTTTCAATTAATTTTTTATCTGTTATATCTTGCCTGATTGCAGTGTAGCCCACCTTATTTCCATCAAAATCGTAAATTGGCGATATATTTGCCTCCACCCAATAAAAACTGCCGTCTTTTTTTAAATTTTTTATTTCACCAACCCACTCTTTATCCTCTAGTAGATGAGCCCAAAGATCTTCATAAATCTCTTTTCCCATATCCGGATGTCTTACAATATTATGGTTTTGACCGATAAGTTCATCTTTTGTATAGCCGCTTATTTTACAAAAAGCCTCCGAAGTATAAGTGATCTTGCCTTTTACATCAGTGGATGAAGTGATGATGTTTTTATCTATCAATTTCATATATTTTTTTATCATACTCTCATTGTGTTTTTTACTCGTGATATCTTCCGCTATTCCAAGATAACCGGTTGTTATATTATTTGTATCAATAAGTTTTGTTATACTCAACTTTACAGTTATTTCACTGCCATCTTTATGGACATAAGTCCATTCGTCACGATTTTCTAAATCACGATTTGTTTTCTCGACAAAGACCTGAAACCCCGGCTGTATATCGGCGTTGAACTCTTCACTCAACATTTTCGCTCTTTGAATCACTTCCTCAGTTTTATGAAACACTGCAGGTGTTTGAAGCAGAACAAGTTCATCCGCACTGTAGCCAAGCATCACTTCAGCTTTTTTATTAAAAAGAGTGATGATGCCATTTGTATCTGTTGTGATAATTGCATGCGCTGAATTTTCAAGTATAGCGCTCATAAAAGCTTTTTGCTGATGGAGCTCTTCTATTGTTTCTTGAGTCTTAGCTATAGAAAACAAAGTGATTTTTTTATAGATAATCAATAAAACAACAAGTATCAGCATAGTTGAAAACAATAAAAAATAAGAAATAAATTCTGTTTTTTTATCACTCTCATCAGCCACGAGTGTCACCAGTGTGTTAGCTGTGATTAATAAGGACTCATTTGTATAGTTTATTATTTTCAACAGTTTGGCTGTAGGGGTTTTTAAAAATTTCAGCACATTGTTTTCGTAGTTTTCTAAAAGATTGTCGTACTGATACGATGCATCATACATAACATTTTTTATAATCGGATTATTCAGAGCATTGAGATAGCTGTGATTTTTTTTAAGCTCTTCTAAAAGAACCTGAAGTTCTTCGCTAAGTTCTTGTTTGTGCAGGTTGTCAAAATAATTATTAGACACTAAGGCTATACGCTGAACAAGCACACCCTGCTTAGCAGTACTATTGATTGTTTTTCCAGAATCTATCTGAGTTTGCATAAATAAACTCAATGCCATTGAGTTTAGTATGATTAAAGCAGCAATGATACTGTAAGAAAGTTTGCTCTTTTGCTCTAATAAATTAACAATGACTTCCCCCTTATATAAACAATAGCTGAACATTCTAGTATAGAATAACTTAAAGTTATTCTAAATTTCGAGTGTAGCTCTATTTAAGGAGAAACTTAACGATACTGTTATATTAATAATTCTTATCTTTTAAAAATTAAATTATGCTACAATGCCGGGAAGAAGAGGCATTGACATGATTAAAAAAATAGTATTCTTATTTTTAATAAATTTTATATTTTTAATCATATTGGCTTTTGTATCCATCACGCAATTAAAAACCTTATCTTCATTAAATCAAAAACTCTACGAACACCCATTTGCAGTTTTAAATGCCGCTAGAATTATTCAGACAAATATAATCTATATGCATAGCTATATGAAAGAGATGGCATCTTTTGAGGATGTGAAAAATATTCAAATCGCAAAAAAACATCTAGATGCCAATCAAAAAATCATACTTGAACAATTTAATGTGATTTTTAAACAATATCTAGGCGATAAAAAAGACATCCAAAGCAGTTATAATTTTTTTCTTAAGTGGGAACCTATAAGAAATGAAGTTATAAACTTAATCCAAAACAAGAAAAAAGAAGAAGCTTTAGCCATCACAAAAGCTGAAGGTGCAGAGTATATAGCCAACTTGGATTTAGAAATCAACAAACTCATAACTTTTGCCGAAAATAAAGCAAACTTTTTTTATCAAAATACTTTAAAAGCCGAAACCAAAGCACAGGAATTTGTTATTGTCTTTCTAGGGATTATCTCTTTTATCGCTTTGTTTACATTTATTATACTCTTGCAAAACATTTTAAAAAAAGACAAGGAGATAAAAAGTCATATTGATACGATAGAATTCAACTATAAATTCGAACGTTATGCGAATCATATATCTAACTATCTTATGAATGAAAAGGATTTTGACACTTGCGTTGATAAGATCATTCAAGAACTTGGAACAACTTTAAATGCCCATCGGGCTTATTTATTTTTATTTAAAGACAACTACTCTCTCATAGATAACACGCATGAATGGTGTTCCAAGGGCACTGAAGCTGAGATAGAGAACTTACAAAATTTATCCACACAAAATCTTCCCTGGTGGACGCAACAGTGTAAAGAGTTAAAACCTTTGATTATTGAAGATATAAGAACTCTCCCAAAAGAGGCAAAGAATGAACAAGCATCTTTTGTGGAACAAAATATTAAATCTTTATTGGTCTACCCAGTGATTTCTCAGGAAAAAAGTATAGGCTTTGTAGGAATAGATATGGTTCATCATCATCAAAAATGGACTAACACGCATCACTCATTTGTTAAAAGAACAGCCGAGTCAATTGCTGATCTCCTCGAAAAGAAAAAATATGAAGAGGAAGCTTTTGCTTCGCGTTATAAAATGGCTCTTACTTTAAACACAGCATCCAATGGGATTCTCGCCATAGATGAAAATCATAAACTTTCATTCTATAATCAAAAGTTTTTGCAAATCTGGGAGCTGGATGCTTTGGATGAGAGTATAGACACTTTAGAGAAAGTGTTCGAGCTGGTTTCACTCCAATTTAGCAACTATGATAAATGTCTAGTTGATTTTAATCATTTTTGTGAGAATAAAGTAAAAGAACAACTTTATCTCTTTCATCTAAAAAATGGAAAAGTTATAGAAATCACTTCTGCACCAAGCTTTGATAATGCAAAATTCAAAGGCAATAGTATCAGCTTTAGAGATATTACAAAAAGAATCTCTCTTGAAAAAGAGTTAAAACTCTCTGCAAAAGTTTTTGAAAACAGTTTAGAAGGTATTATTATCACCGATACACAGACAAATATCATCAAGGTGAATGACTCCTTTTTAAAAATAAGCGGCTACTCAAGAGATGAACTTATAGGAAACAAACCAAAAGTATTGAAATCAAGTTGGCATGATGAACAATTTTATGCAGATATGTGGAAAACTCTTCATAAAGATTCAATTTGGGAAGGCGAATTAAAAGACCGTCGAAAAAATGGGGAACTCTATATTAATCTCTCCACCCTGATTGTGATAAAAGACAGCGAGGGCGACATAAGCAACTATATAGGTATCAACAGGGATATCACTGATATGAAAAAAGCACAAGACCATATCAAATCTCTTGCCTATTATGACTCCTTAACCGATCTTCCAAATAGAACTTTATTTTATGATCGCTTAGAACAAAGCACTAAACACTGCCAAAGGAACAAATGTAAACTAGCACTCTTGTTTATAGACTTAGACAATTTTAAAGCTGTCAATGACACCCATGGACATCAAATGGGCGATCTGCTGCTTCAAAAAGTTGCTATGATACTCTCAAGCAACATTAGAGCCAGTGACACAGTCTGCAGACTCGGCGGCGATGAGTTCACCATCATTTTAGAAAATGTGAACAACAAAAATGATGTTATTCAGATTGCAAACAATATAATAACTCAGCTCTTAGAGCCTATTGTAGTGAATGAGACACCTTTAAATATTGGAAGCAGTATCGGTGTAGCGATATACCCTGATGATACTGAAGATACAATTTCCCTCCTAAAAATGGCAGACACAGCCATGTATAAGGCTAAAAACAATGGTAAAAACTGTCTGAAATTTTTTAAATAAACTAAGTTATCACATCTATATGTTTTATTTTCACTTTCCGTTTCCATAATGCTCGGCAAAATAATTTGTTATTATCTCTACGTCTTCTTTACTTATAGGCGCTTTAAAGTGTGTAATCATTTTCATCGTTTTTTTATACCAATGCTCACGGGATTGCGGGCCTTGGTTTATCATATATCCAAAAGAATGGCATGTTAAACAATTTGCTTGAACCTGGGCAAATCCTTCACCCATTTTAATATCATACGAGATATAAGGGACTTCTATATTTTCGCCTTTCTTAACCTGTGCAAATAAAGCGCCTGCACTTAAAAGTGCTATCAATATTACTTTTTTTATCATCATATTTTCCTTATACCACTTCAAATGTGACAGTGTCTATACCGTTGTATTTATAACCGCCATGGTTCCACTGAATATCTTTTGCAAGAGGCTGTTCCTGTCCAAGTCTATTCACCGCTTTTGCCATAACAGTTGTTTTTCCATATTTCGTAGGTTTAAAAGAAAATCTAAATGCTTTATAGGCATATCTTCCAGCGTCAACATCGAGCACTGAAGCTTCCCAAGTTTTGCCCTCATCCGTGGAGATAAACACATCTTTAATCCCATGACCGTCATCCCACGCAACACCGCGAACCACAACATGTGAGTTATGGTGAACCACAGTCTCATTTGTCGGATACCCGATAACAGACTTCACATTCATGTGTGTGATAGGTTTTGTCACCTTAGCTTTATCATTAGGGTCTTCACATTCACAGTCATTATCCGGAACACGGTACGCCACATCCATAAAGAAAAGGTTTTTATACTCTTTAGTGACAGTCACATTTGAGAGCATCTTTACCCAAGAGTCTGAGTAGTATCCAGGAATCACAAGACGAAGCGGGAAACCGTTTAAGTATGGTAAATCTTCACCGTTCATCTCATAGGCAACGATAACATGATCATCCAACTCGCTGATCTCAAGTTCACGGATAAAACTCGGAGACTCATAGTACGCAGCATTGTCTTTACCGTTGAAGCCTATCCAATGTGCTTCTTTTTGAAGTCCTGCACGGTTTAAAATATCGCGAAGTCTCACTCCCTTCCATTTTGCACAGCCCATCGCTCCACTTCCCCACTGGATTCCACCAGCTTGAGGTTTAAAAGCAGAACGGCTGTTTCCACCGCACTGAAGCACGGCAGTCACTTCAACCTGCTCAAAATTCTCTTTTAAATCTTTGAGTGTTAAATGAATCTCTTTATCCACCAGTCCATTTATATGAAGCGTGTATGTCTCAGTGTCAATATATGTAGGAATCTCAGGTAGATGCCATCTTACAAAAAACTCATCATTTGGCGTGATGGCTTTGGAAAACACTTCTCTTGGAGTTTCAAGTAAAGGCGGTCTGTCTGAGTATGTGATAAGCGGTTTTTTCTCAGGAAAAGCTATACGGGACACTTTTCTATTATCTATTGGTTGTGTTGTAACACCTGCACTTGCTGAGCTACTAAGCGCTACAGCAGAAACAGCAAGTGACATTTTAAAAAAATCTCTTCTTTGCATCTTAATCCTTGGATATAATTATTATAATCTGATTTTATCAAATTAAATCTATTATAAAGATTAACGAAACTACTTTGCTGTATACACAGAGCCTTGAGCGGGTGTATCCACTATACCTTTTGCAGATGCAAACTTCACCGGAATCGTTTCTGTGCGTGTGGCACTGCTTGCTTTAAAAACAGCGAGGTGAAGATGCGGACCGCTTGAGTAACCTGTGTTTCCGGAGTATCCTAAAAATGAGCCTTTTTTAACAACTTCACCGATCTTTGGAATCACCCCGTTTTTGTTAAGATGGTAGTAGGTTGCAAAAGTTGTATCCTCATGTTCAATCGTGACATAGTTTCCGTATTTTGAGAACTCTCTTCCTATGCCGCCTTTATTTGAGTCCTCTTTTAACTTCACCACCACTCCATCTCTTGCAGCAAACACTTTAGTGCCTATCTTCATACCAAAATCTATAGCATACTGACTATGTCCTTTATGTGTGTACTTTCCATTATAACCCTGCGTGACTCTATGTGATGTATCCTTTGCAAATGGCAGTCGATATATATAAGTGTCATCATGCACAGCGTCAACCGAACCGATAATCCAAGTATAAGAAAAGCTATAAGAAAAGGTGAATTTTCCTTTTTGTTTATAAAGTCGCATATACTCTTCTTTTATGCCTGCTTTTAAGACAAATTCGTCTTTTTTAAAACTCTCATAATTAAAGTTCTTTAGAGAGTCTTTTAGCTTTAGAGTGATGGTGTAAGGATTTAAATTCTCTACAAATATCGCTATAAATTTGCCCTTGTCTATAGCCTGTATTTTCACCTTTTTACTTGTGTTTGTCTGTTTTACACTTGAGTTGAAAGTGTCTGTTGTGGGCACATTGAAAAACTCTTCTGTCGTAGCTATCTCTATCTTTTTATATTTAATCTTATTTTCAAAAAAATCTATCTCTTTTTTCTTTTTATTTTTTTCATAATAAATTAAAGACTTAGAATAAAGAGCAGAGCTTTTAAGAAGCCCGTCAAATTTGTACTGCGTCAGTTTGCAAAAATATTCGTAGTTGTCTTCATCTATGGACTGAGATATATTTTTATGGATATTAAATAGTATGAATTCGTATTGTTTTTGCAGTTTTCTTAACTTGTATAAATACTCTTGCGTATTTTTTGCATCCTTACTTGCGTCTACAAGGTGTCCAAACTGCTTTACTTCACCTAATGTTTCAAGATACTCACTCGAGACATCTTTAATATTTTGAATATCACATAAATTCTCAATAGGTTCAACTGAAGTGTATAAAGGGCTTGAGAGTTGTTCAAATGTTTGAGGAAGTTTCTCCGCTAAGGAGACACTCAAAAGAAGAAAAAAAAGACTGAAACACTTGAGCATATTAAATATACTTAGGTATCAGACTTTTTAATTTATTAAATATTTTATCAAAATCTGTTGAGTAGACTCTCACTCCGGCAATAGAACTTGCGAAGTTTGTATCTCTCTCCCAACGTGGAACCAAATGCATGTGAATATGCTCAGCAATGCCGGCTCCCCCAGCTTTACCAAGATTCATTCCAATGTTCACACCCTGAGCATTGATCGCGTCTTTAAGCAGTGCCACGCCTTTTTGTGCAAGAGAACTCATATGCAGCCAAACAGCAGGATCTAAGTCTTCAAGTTTATCGGTGTGTTGATGGGGGATAATCATAAAATGCCCAGGTGTGTAAGGATACTTGTTCATAACCATAAAACAATGTTCATCCCTATACAAAACACCAAGTTCATCTTCAGCGTCTTTGTGGGTGCTTATATGGCAAAAGACACAACCGTCTATGCGTTCACCGCTCACATATTCATCTCGCCACGGGGCATATAAAATTTCGTCCATATAAAATTTCCTTAGCTAAGTAATGAGAGTAATATAGCACTAAAACACTAATATCACATCATGAAGTGCTATATATTACACATTTCACTTTAAAAGATGTTTCAGAGATTCCTTTATATCCCCATAGTGAAAACTAAAGTCACTCTCAAGAAGCGCTTTTGGATACACTTCTTTAGAACCGGTGAGAACACTCGCACCTTCACCAAAAAGGAGTTTGAGAACAAATACAGGAAGTGGTAAAACTGTAGGACGGCCAAGCACAGAGCCTAAAGCTTTTGTAAACTCATAGTTGCTGATAATCTGCGGCGCGGTTGCGTTAAAAACCCCCGTTAGATTATTTTGTATAAGATGCGAATAGATGCGGACCAAGTCTTCTATATCTATCCAGCTCATCATCATTTGACCATTGCCGATAGTGCCGCCAAGACCCAGTTTAAAAGGTGTCAGCATTTGTGCAAGCGCACCTCCGTTTTCACCTAAGATAACTCCAAAACGCACAATGGACGTGGGCTTGTTGCATCTGTTTGCCTCTTCTTCCCATTGCTTTGTCAGAGATCCTAAAAAATCATCCCCGTAGCCTTCATAACTCTCATCACTCCTCACACTATCAGGATAAGCGCCGATGGCTGAAGTGGATATAAAATGTTTCACTTGGCTTTTGTTTATAGCATTCACCAGTTTTTTTGTGCTTTGTATACGGCTTGAGAGTAAAACTTTTTTATACGATTCACTCCATCTTTTGATGATGGGTGCACCTGCAAGATTAAAAACTGCATCGACATTTTCAAGCTTTTCTAAGATCTCATCTTCAGAATCATTTCTTTCTATAGTCACAAAATCGGTGAATGTTTTTTTAAGTTCTGAACCTACAAATCCGTTCGCCCCTGTCATAGCCACTTTCATCTCTATCCCCTCCTATACTTCATCTAAGGAAAAACTTTTTTTCCATTCATCATCACAGTGACACTGAGCTCGGAATCACCTTGCTTGATGCTTACTTCACCATAGTTATCCATAGAATAACTTCGCAGTGAAACTTCTCGCACTTCAGCATTTACAGAATCATTTGCCAGTTTAAAACCCATCTCTTTAAAATACTCTATATGCTCATCCACACTGACAAGTGGATCAAGATTTTCTGCAACTTCAATTTTTCCATTGCTTAAACTCGCTGAAATATTATATACACCTTCAGTGGAATACTTTTGCATGCTGAGTTTATCTTTTGTCTTAGCAACACTTACGAAACCTTCACTTGCATAATGATTTTCATATTCTTCTATGGAGTTAAAGTTCTCTGTATCTTGCTTTGTTTTTGTATCTTCGGCGATAGTGTTGTTTTCTTCTTCACTGAAGAGTTTTATTTTTCTAAAATGCCCACTATCGTCATAGGATATTTTCAGTCCCACTGCCGGCGCTTGAGATGCATCAACCCACTCACGGCTGCTGAACTCTTTAGTTTCACCATTAGACAACATAATAAGACCGGTTCCCTGCTCATCGTCAAACTGAAATATCATTCCACTAAAAAACATTCTTTTCCTTTATAAATACAAATATTTTTTGATTTTAACGTCTTTAGACTTAATGGCACTCTAGTTATAGCCAACTGTTTTTCGCCTGTGTCAAATTATCTGACACGAACTCCCAGTTAATCACTTCAAACCAATTTTGCAGATATTTCGGACGTAGATTACGATAGTCAATATAATACGCATGCTCCCAAACATCACAGGTCAATAATGCTTTTTTCCCATAACGTATAGGAGTGTCGGCATTTGATGTTGTCTCAATGAGAAGTTTCCCTTCATCTGATAAAACCAACCATGCCCATCCAGATCCAAATTGTCCTGTTGCCGCATTAAAAAACTGCTCTTTAAAGCTTTCTAAAGAACCAAAACTCTCATCCAAAAGAGTGAGTAACTCCTCTGATGGTTTGCTTGGAGCAGCACTTAAGCCATACCAATAAAAATCATGGTTATACACCTGCGCCGCATTATTGAAAATACCGCCATCAGCCTCTTTTATTATCTCTTCAAGGCTGCTGTTCTCGTACTTTGTCCCTTTAATGAGTGTATTTAACTTCTCAACATAACTTGCATGATGTTTAGAATAGTGATAATTTATAGTCTCTTCCGAAATATACGGCTCCAAGCCTGTCACCTCAAAAGGCAACTCCATCAATTTAAATTCCATAATAAACTCCTATATTTAAATAATAATATATTATATATATCTGGCAAACTATCAACTTAATTTTTAAGACTAATTGAAATATAAAGATTTTTCTTGACTGATAGAGAAGTTGAAATTATTTTTTAAAACTCTTTTATTTGATTTTGAACAAGAATCAATTGTTTAAGTTCACTAATATCATCTCGTATTTTTTGAACCTCTTCTATAGTGCATTTTTTTGACACTTCAATATCTTGCTGCAGGACTGTATTTCCATCATCTTGAATTGCACCCATCGCATCAACAACCACGGCAATAATCAGATTGATCATTACAAAAGTGGCTATAAATATAAATGGGATAAAAAACATCCATGCATAAGGGTGTTGTTCCATTATAGGTCTTACAATCCCCATTGACCATGATTCGAGTGTCATAACTTGAAACAGTGTATAAAATGAGTCTCCCAAGGTTCCAAACCATTGTGGGAAAGTTTCACTATAGAGTTGCGTTGCCATGATGGCAAAAACATAAAAAACCAATGCCATGAGTGCTGAGATGGAGAGCATACTTGGTATAACACCCAGAAGTGCAGTCACTATTTTTCTCATTGATGGCACTACAGTGATGAGTCTAAAGAGTCTTAGAACTCTTAAAATACGTAGTATTTCGAAGCCTGCGCTTGCAGGGATTAAAGAGATCGCTACTATAGAGAAGTCAAAGAGTGACCAAGGGTCTTTAAAAAACTCTTTTTTATAGACATAGATTCTTAAAGTTATCTCTATGGTGAAAACTGAGATAACAAAGATATCGAACCAATGGATAAACACTCCAAAAGGTGAAGCCATTATATCTTTTGAAGTGGCCATTCCCATTGTGACACCACTTAAGACTATTAAAATCACAATAAAATTTTGAAACCATTTTGCTTCGACGATAGATTGAATTTTGTTATGCATTCTTACTCCAAAAAAAATCATGAAACTCTATCACAAATCAACTTATAAAATATCTTCTTCATAAATTTTCAATAAATCTTTTACTCGTCCCCAAGTTTTACTTGGGGATGCATATTTCAATATATTTACTAGGTGAAGACATTACCAAGTGAAACTTGGCATTGGATTCCGCAGGTGTATAGGGATTTTGAGAGGGTCATATTAACTTAACATTAAGCAGCATCAAGCCCAAACTCAACTGTCCATTATAAAATTGAAAAAATGGAGATTCATTTACAGGGGTGTATATTCATCAGTGCGTTGATAAAACTCTATTTGCTAAAGTTTGTTGTACAAATGC
>JACKQG010007055.1_pt1 | contig 11513 bp, 8 predicted proteins | sample 8237621 | NCBI WGS metagenome assembly JACKQG01 (sample SAMN15677084, study PRJNA649215) | marine metagenome | biome: marine; feature: Black Sea; material: saline water; isolation source: suspended particulate matter (SPM) from the Black Sea western gyre | collected 2013-06-09/2013-06-10 | depth... | reverse complement strand
CGCAGGAGATGCTGGAGAACATCCGGGAGATGGCGACCTTCCCTGCCACGCCACGCGTGCGCCAGGCTTCCGCGGGCGAGTTCTTCCGCGACCTGGAGGCCGTGTCGGGCGACCGCCTGCCTACCTGGAACGGTGAACTGTACCTGGAGTATCACCGGGGCACCTACACCACCCATAGTCGCAACAAGCGAGCCAATCGCAAGAGCGAGTTCCTGCTCCACGACGCCGAGTTCCTGGCCGCGCTGGCTGCTCTGCTAGACACCGGCTACCGGTATCCTACAGACACCCTGCGTAGGGCCTGGGAGCTGGTCTGTCTCAACCAATTCCACGACATCATCCCCGGCAGCAGCATCGGCCCGGTCTACGTTGAATCGCTGGAACAGTATGCCGAGGTGCAGGAGAAGGCTGCTGCTGTGCGGGATGCCGCACTTTCTGTCATCGCCGATAAACTCAGCGGCGACTTGCTGATCGTTAACCCCACGGCCTTTGTCCGGGAAGACCTGGCCTTCTGGCCCGGCCACCTGGCCCCTGGTCAACATCTGCGACCCGAGGACGGCGCCACGGTGCCCGCCCAGTCCACGGCCGACGGCGCCTGGATCGCAGCAGGAGAGTTGGCTCCCTTCAGCGTCACACCGCTGTACGTGGGCAATGGAGACGTGCCAGCTCCAGACACCGGCCTGATCGTCACGCCCACGCTGTTGGAGAACGCACATCTACGGGTGGAGTTGAGCGAGGCCGGTGACATCACCCGCATCTACGACAAAGCCAACCAGCGCGAGGTGTTGCTTTCCGGTGCTATCGCCAATCAGGTCCAGGCCTTCGAAGATCGGCCCATAAGCTTTGACGCCTGGGACATAGACATCTTTTTCGACGACAAGATGTGGACGGCCGATCCGGCCACGTCGGTGCAGGTGGTGGAGGCTGGCCCGCTGCGGGCCACGTTGGAGGTCCGACGTCGCATCCTGCACAGCGATTACGTGCAGCGCATCTCTCTGGCCTGCAATAGCTCCCGTCTGGATTTCGACACCACTATTGACTGGCGGGAGCGGTCCATCCTGCTGAAGGCGGCCTTCCCAGTGGAGGTCTTTTCGCCCCTGGCTACCTGCGAGATCCAGTGGGGCAACGTACAGCGACCCACGCACCGCAACACCAGTTGGGACTGGGCGCGCTTCGAGACTTGCGCCCAAAAGTGGGTGGACCTAAGCGAAGGTAACTATGGCGTCAGTCTGCTCAACGACTGCAAGTATGGTCACGACATCCGGGACAACGTTATGCGCATCAGCCTACTGCGCGGCACCACCATGCCCGACCCTGAGGCCGACCTTGGTGAGCACCGCTTTGTCTACAGCCTGCTACCCCACGCCGGCACCTGGGGCACGGCAACAATCGCTGCTGCCTATGCTCTGAACGACCCACTGATTGTGACAGGGGGGCAGAGGAGCGGCGAGTCTCCAATCTCCAACTTCCAATCTCTAATCTCCGCTGACCGCCCCAACATCGTAATCGAAACCCTAAAGCAGGCCGAGGACGGCAACGGTGTCATCGTGCGCTTCTACGAGAGCCAGCGCCAGCGAGGCCCGGTCACCCTGAGTACCGGCTTCGACCTGGCGGAAGTCTGGCACACCAACCTGCTGGAGGAGAACCAGACCGCCCTGGAGCCGAGCGGCAACCGCGTCACGCTCTCCGTCAGGCCCTACGAGATCGTCACCCTGCGATTGGTGCCGGCCTAGAAATGACGCTAAAGTCCATCGAAGAATTCAGTTCAGCTAACGGAGGTCAAGATGAAAACCAAATACGTCAAGATCGAACAACTAACAGATCTAACGTCCGAAGAATTTGCTCCCTACGGCTGGATCATCGGCCTGGAGGATGCCCCGCCCCTGGAGGACTTGCCACACCTCAACTACTGGACACATAACGTTGATATTGGTCCAGATGAGGAAAAGCTAGACCTGGGTTTGCTGTTATGCAAACCTCAGTCGCCGGGCGCTTCTATCACAAAGATGGAGAGGCATCCCTATACCTGGGAGATCTTTATGCCCCCGGTGGGAGAGGTTGTATTTGTCATGGCGCCGGTTGACGTTACCGGAGACAAGCCCGACGTTGATCGCATCCGGGCCTTCTTGCTCGACGGCTCCCTTGGTGTGGCTTTGCCAGGTGGCAACTGGCACTGGCCTCCAATCCCCGTGGGCGGACCCGCAAAGATCACTTTGCTCAGGAAAGGCCCGCGCCTCGACAAGACGGATTTCGCCGATCTAGGCGTGGAAGTGAGGCTCATATTCTAGGAGGCAGGAGTTGACCAAACTGTTTGGTAAAACGTGGACAAAAGAGGATATACTGGCATGCGTAGGTGACATCAGTGCTCTGGGCGGAATCCGTTTGGCAGAATTGGTCGATGGACCCGCGCGTGGCGTGCGCGTGGCGGATGTGCGCACCGGAGCGGGGCTCCGTTTCACCGTGCTGATAGACCGGGGCCTGGATATTGGCTACGCTGCGTTCAATGAGATACCGCTGGCGTTTCAGGCAAGTGCCGGTGTCCGAAGCCCGCATTTCTACGACCAGGAAGGATACGAATGGTTACGCAACTTTCATGGTGGGTTGCTGTGTATGTGTGGCCTCAGCGCAGCCGGTCATCCTAGTGAGGACGCTTTCGGCGAGCACGGGCTGCATGGGCGAGTGTCGAACACGCCGGCACATTTTGTGTCCCTTGGAGATAACTGGAGCGGCGACGAGTACGAGTTCTGGATCGGCGGCCGGGTACGCGAGTCGTGGGTGTTCGGGTTCAACTTGCAGATGACGAGAAAGATCACGGTGCGACTGGGAGAGAATCGTTTCTACGTGGACGATGCTTTTGAGAACCTGGGTAACGAGCCTGCGCCGTTGATGCTTCTGTACCATTGTAACTTTGGTTTCCCGTTGGTGGCGGAGGGGAGCGAGTTGATCGTAGATAATGTCTCCGTGAGGCCCCGCGACCCCCAGGCCGAAGAAGGAATCGCCACGCACAATCAGTTTGATGCCCCCCAACCAGGATATGCCGAGCAGGTGTTCTACCACAACGCGCGCGCTGATGAAGATGGGTACGTGACCGCAGCGGTTGTCAACCGATGGCTGAACGAAGGGGAAGGATTGGTCGCCTATGTCCGGTATCGGCAAGCTGAACTGCCGGAGTTAATCGAGTGGAAGCAGATGGGCGCAGTTGACTACGCTGCTGGAGTGGAGCCAGCTAACTGCTATCCAGAGGGACGCGCCCGAGAAGCAGAGCGAGGCACCCTCCGGATTATGGCACCTGGCGAAGTGGTGCACACGAAATTGGAGATCGGCGTGCTGGGGAAAAGAGCCGAGATCGAAAGACTCATCAACCAAATCCGCGCATAGATCTCAGTTCATACTTCAATTGTCATAGCACGGCAATGGATCAAGGACGGTTCTGATGGGCTGATCAAAGGAGGAGTCTTTATGACCGCTAGAACATACCCTGGTACCGACTGGGCGCGCACATCGCCCAGGCAGGCAGGCATAGATCCCGAGCAACTTGACGGCGCCAAACGCTGGCTTGACGACCGCGTCGAGGAGGGGCGCTACCGCATCGCCATCGTTCGCGGCGGGCGATTGGTCGCCGAGTGGAACCACGGCGTCGAGCGCGACGAGCAGCTTTGGATGGCCTCTGCTGCCAAGTCCATCTTTTCCTGCATCTTGGGCATCGCCATTGAGGAGGGCAAAGTCCCATCGGCCGATGCCAGAATTGTTGATTGCTACCCCGAAGCGATGGACGTGCCAGAGGGTGAAGGGCCGAAGCCAGGACGCTATGCCTTTGAAAAGGACCGCGCCATCACCTTCCGACAGCTCGTATCCAATACGTCCGGTTATATGAAGCCCGGTGAGGAACCGGGCAAGGTCTTTCATTACCAGACCTATGGTATGAACATCTTGACCCACGCCATCGCCAAGATTTACGGCCTCTATGACGTCCGTGATCCTGAAGGTTCGCCCGGCTTCAAGCAACTGGTTGACAAGAAGTTGTGCATCCCCATCGGCGCCAACTGGGGCTATTATCTGAGCAACTTTGACCTGCATCCTCAAGCGCGCATCCACATCTTTGGTTACTATGACGGTGTACAAGCCAGCGCGCTCGACATGGCCCGTCTGGGCTGGTTGTGGCGCAACTGGGGCTCTTGGAAAGATAAGCAACTCATCCCAGAGGCGTGGTTGCGCGAAGCCACGCGGACCGCACCCGACATCGGCACCAACTGCCCGCAGGAGCAGTGGAAATATGGCTACGCGTTTTGGACCAATGACCAGGGCCAGCTCTGGCCTGGTCTGCCACGGGATTCCTACGCCGCCTCGGGCGCGGGTAGCCAGCACATCTGGGTTTGCCCCAGCCTCGACCTGGTGGTGGTGCAGAGTCCAGGCCTGTGGCAGGAGCAAGAGGAAAACGACACCGGTTTGTTGGGGCTGGTAGTTGAGGCATGTGTATAGATAGAACATTGCACGAAGGTGAAGAAGAGGGTAATCCATGCCAAAGTCAAATCCAATTCTATGCGCTTCGATCGCGTCGCGCCCAAGTCCCTTCGGCGTCGCGATGCACAATGCGGCCTATAAGGCGGCGGATGTGCCGTTTACTTATGTGGCTTTTGGGACAGAGAGCACGCGCGAGGCTGTACTGGCTATGCGCTATTTGGGTATCCGGGGGCTCGGTGTGTCAATGCCACACAAGATTGACATCATGCAGTATCTCGATGCCATTGATGGGACGGCGGCCCAAATCGGAGCCGTCAACACCGTGGTAAACGATGACGGTCGGCTGACCGGTTACAATACGGACTGGGTCGGTGCTGTGCGCGCACTTCAGGAGAAAGTTGATATTGCCGGAAAGCGATCGGTCGTTGTCGGAGCGGGCGGTGCGGCTCGTGCCATAGTCTACGGGCTTGTCAAGGAACAAAGCCAGGTCACCGTCTACAACAAAACGGTAAGCACGGGTAAGAAGCTCGCCAGGGATTTTGACGCTCGATTCGGGGGAGGCTTGGCTGAGCTAAACCTAATTGAAGACTATGATATTTTGGTGAACGCGACTTCCGTGGGCTTTCACGCGCCGGACGAATCCGTCATCCCGTCGTCAATCCTGAAAGAGGGCAAGGTGGTGCTAGACGTGGTCTTTATTCCACCAGAGACGAAGCTGGTACAAGATGCTAAATCACGGGGGTGTGTAGCGATCTCCGGCATTCGAATGCTTGTTCATCAAGCCATGTATCAATTTGAGCTCTACACCGGTAAACAAGCGCCCTTCGCGGTGATGGAGAAAGCGTTGTTGGAGCGCGTTGGCCATCTCTAGAAGTGTCCGGTAGTGAAAGTTGAGAAAGAGAATGAGCGATTGGGTGATGGGCGTGGATCTGGGAGCAACCAAAATCGCCTTAGGCCTGATCAACCCTGACGATCGAATTGTCGCCTATCGCCGAATACCCACAAACGCGTATGAGGGCCCGCAGGCGGTGGTAGAACGCATCGCCCAAAGCGTTGCCGAACTCGAAAGAGAACTGCCCGAGGAGCAGCGGATCGCTGCCTTGGGCCTTTGCAGTCCTGGCCCCATAGATTATCAGGCCGGGATGATTATTGATCCACCTAACATACCGGGATTACACAACGCGCCGTTGCGGCAAATGCTGGCCGAGCGATTGAACTTACCCGTGAGCTTGGAACATGATGCCAAGGCCGCGGCGTTAGGGGAATTCTATTACGGCGCCGGACGTGGCGAACGGAGTATGGTATATGTCATCGTTGGCACCGGGGTCGGCGTGGCCATTATTATTGATGGTCAGTTGTATCGTGGCGCGCACAATTCTGCCGGAGAGGTGGGGCACATTACCCTGGATCGGCACGGCGAGTTATGTTCCTGCGGTTCCAGAGGATGTGTGGAGACCTACGCGGCTGGCCCGTGGTTGGCCCGCCACTACCAACGCGCCCTCGAGCGAGAAGGGCAGGCGCACCGGCGCGCGGACCAGCAGCCTGTCACCGGGAAATTGGTCGCCCGCCTGGCGAAGCAGGGAGACGCATTGGCCATGCAGGTCATGACACAAGCCGGCGAGGCGTTAGGGGTCGCCGTTGCCTCCATGGCCATGATCCTGGACATTGAGCTGTACGTCATTGGTAGCAGTGTGGCGAAATCTGGGGATTTGTTGCTTGAGCCTGCCCGAAAGACCGTGCCACGTTATTCCCACCAATCCGTGAGCTCTCGCGTGCGCATCGTCGCCACCGAACTCTGGGACGACGGGCCAATTTTGGGCTGCGGTTGGCTGGCACGCCGGGCCCGGTAATAATTCCTGGCACAGTAGGACAGTAGGTCGGCAAGAGATGACCAGATGACACACTCGAAGCCGAAACAACTCACCCCCTCAGAACACGCACAACTGGAAAAGGTGGTGGTGGGGGGTGATTTTTGATATGCTGACAGTCAAAGTCGGAGGCTGACCATTGTGTCAAAGCTAAGCCAACTCAAAGCAAATCCGGCTTTAGCCTTTCCACAGGAAGCGTGGGAAGTTACCCGTCCCAGTGAGCGCGTGGCCCGTATCAGGGGACGGCTGCTTCAGAATGAGCGCGAGATTGACGTAGAGCGAGCTCGCTACACGACCCAAAGTTATCAAGATACCGAGGGTCAGCCCATGCCTATCCGCCGGGCCAAAACGCTGCTGCGCCTCGTCCGCCACATGAGCATCGCGGTTCACCCCGATGAACTCATCGTGGGTAACCGTTCCTTGCTGCCTCGGATGGGCGTGATCGCCCCGGAGGGCGCAGTGGACTGGGTGGATAGAGAGCTTGAGGTCTTGCTCACCCGTCCCCAGGACAGGTTCAATATCCAGCCAGAGCAAATCCGAGAGTTACGGGAGGAGATTTTTCCCTACTGGCGAGGCAACACGCTGGAGGATGCCGTCGCCACCCGGGTTCCAGATGAGGTGAATCGGGCGATCCGGGGCAAGGTTTTCAGCCTGAACCAGACGGATCACGCCCAGGGTCACATTCTGCCCGACGTGGAAGGCTGGTTACGCCTGGGAGTGAAGGGCCTGCGAGACAAGGTAAGAGCAGCCCGAGACCGGACCAATGCTCTGACAGATGAACAGCAAGTCTTTTACGACGCTGCCTTGATTGCTTTGCAAGCGGCCCAGGAGTTTATGACGCGCTATGCCGATTTAGCCCGTCACCTGACTGCTCAGACGAAAGACAAAGCACGCAGGCGGGAGCTAGAACGCATCGCAGCGGTGTGTGGCTGGATCTCGGAGAACCCGCCTCGCGATTTCAGGGAAGCCCTGCAATCGGTGTGGTTCCTCTTTGTGCTGCTGCAGATTGAATCGAACGCCAGCAGCTTCTCGCCGGGCCGCTTTGACCAATACATGCTGCCCTTCCTTGAGCGGGACTTAGCGTCTGGCCAGTTGACGCTGCCTGAAGCGCAGAGATTGTTGGAACATCTGTGGCTCAAATTCAACGAGATTGTTTTGCTGCGCAGCAGTGCCAGCGCCCGCTACTTTGCTGGATTCCCCATTGGCTTCAATATCGTGTTGGGCGGGCAGATGCTGGATGGTAGCGATGCCACTAATCTCCTTAGCTATATGTGCCTCCGGGCCCAGGCTGATGTGGAACTGACTCAACCCAATCTTTCCATTCGCATCCACAAGAACAGCCCCCAGCAATTCCTGATGGCATCCGCCTTGATCATCAGCAAGGGCAGCGGCATGCCCCAGGTTTTCAACGATGAAGTCATCATCCCTGGTCAACTCAATCGGGATATTGCCCCGGACGATACGCTGAACTACGCCGTGGTCGGTTGTGTGGAGTTGTCAACGCCGGGCAAGGCTCTGGGCTGGAGCGATGCCGCGATGTTCAACATGACACGGGTGCTGGAGTTAACCCTCTTTGGCGGCAAAGACCCGCAAAGCGGCCAGCAAATTGGCCTGGAAACACCTGCGCTGGATGAGGTGAGCAGTTTTGAGGAGTTGGAAGCGGCCTATGACAAACAACTGGTGCACTTTGTAGCGTTGATGGTGCGGGGGTGCAACATCGTGGACACCATCCACGCCGAGATTCTTCCTTCACCTTTTCTTTCGGTGGTGATTGACGATTGCATTGAGTGTGGCCTGGACGTGACGGCTGGAGGAGCGCACTACAATTTCTCCGGCGTGCAAGGTGTGCAAATTGCCAACGTAGCCGACAGTCTTGCAGCAGTGCGGCAGGCGGTGTTTGAAGAAAAGTGGCTCGCCGCCGGGGAGTTGCTGGCAGCACTGCGAACCAATTACGAAGGGCGTGAGGCACTGCGGCAGCGCCTGCTCAACCGCGTCCCCAAATACGGCAACGATGATGACTGGGTAGACAGCCTGGCCAAGAAATGGGCCGACCGCTACAGCGAGTTGGTGGCTCTGTACCCCAATGTTCGCGGCGGGGTCTACCAGCCTGGCTTTTACACCGTCTCCGCCCACGTTCCTATGGGCGCGAATGTGGGCGCTACTCCCGACGGACGTCACGCCGGTGAACCACTGGCCGATGGCGGTCTCTCCCCCTCGGCTGGACGGGATCGGAAGGGGCCGACGGCGGTGTTTCACTCTGTGAGCAAAATCAACCTGAAACTGGCGTCGAACGGCACACTGCTTAACATGAAGTTTTTGCCCTCCTTCTTTGATGGCCAGCGAGCGCTGGAGAAGTTTGTGAGACTGCTGCGGGGTTTCTGCAAGCTCGAAATCCCTCACGTGCAATTCAACGTGGTCTCCGCCGCGATGCTGCACGAGGCCCAGGCGAACCCGGAGAAGTATCGCCACCTGGTGGTGCGCGTGGCCGGTTACAGTGCCTATTTCACAGAATTGGATAGGGAATTGCAAGAGGAGATTATCAGGCGAACAGAGTTCGCGAACGTGTAGATTGGTGCCGTCCTGAGAATGGAGCGATAGAGTTCGCTGTTTGAAACAAAACAGGGGGTGTGTAATGCTTAGGTCTCGGGAACGTGTAATGATGGCGGTAAACCACCGTGAGCCAGATCGCGTGCCCATTGACCTGGGCGGTCACCGCTCTTCGGGGATTATGGCCATCGCCTACAACAAGCTCAAGCAGCACTTGGGCATTGAGACTGGCGACATCTATGTTTATGACTTTGTCCAGCAGTTGGCCGTCGTCGAGCCCGAGGTCCTCGATCGCTTTGGGGTGGATACTATCGAGTTGGGCCGGGGATTCGCTCTCCAGCCGGCAGATTGGCACGACTGGGTGCTCCCTGATGGTACACCGTGCAAAATCCCCACATTCATCCATCCTGTTAAGGTGGCCGACGATTGGCACGTCTATCACGAGGACGGCACGCTAATCACCATTCAGAAAGAAGGCTGTCTCTATTTCGAGCAGACGTGCTTTCCCCTGGCCAGCAGCGACGACGCCGCTTCGCTAACAGACGACCTGGCTACTCCCCTGGAAAAAGTGATGTGGGCCTCGTTGGGTACGCCTCCTGCTCCCATCGGCTACGACGAAGAAGGGTTAGGAAAGCTGGCCGCAGGGGCAAAGGCGCTACGAGAATCCACAGATAAAGCTATCATTGGGCTCTTTGGCGGCAATCTAAACGAAATCCCTCAGTTCCTCTTTGGCATGGCTAGCTCTTTCATGCTCTTGGCTGGCGAGCCGGAACGAGCTCACCGCCTTCTGGACAAGCTGGTGGAGATGCACCTGGAGAACCTGGAAAAGTTTTTGTCTGCCGTGGGACCCTACATTGACATTATCTTGTTCGGCGACGACCTGGGAATGCAGACAGGCCCACAGTTCTCGCCGCGCATGTACAGGGAGTTTTTCCATCCACGGTACAGACTGATGTGGGAGACGGCCAAGAAACTGGCCGACGCCAGGGTCATGCTACATTGCTGCGGCGGCATCTACCCTCTGCTGCCAGGGCTCATCGAAGCCGGTTTGGACATCATTCAGCCCGTGCAGACCAACGCCAGGGATATGGAACCCGAACGCTTGAAGCGGGAGTTCGGCAAGGACATATGCCTCTGGGGCGGGGGATGCGACACCCAAGGGGTCTTGCCAAGAGGCACACCTGAGGAGGTCGCTGAAGACGTGCGCCGGAACGTGAGCATTCTTGCCCCAGGTGGAGGGTTCGTCTTTCAGCAGATTCACAATATAATGGCCGATGTGCCTCCCGAGAACATCGTGGCTATGCTCGATGCCGTAAATCAATAGGTAAGCGTTTCAAGGAGTAGGCCAAACGTCGGTTGAGTAGCCCCAAAAGGGACGTGTCGAAACCACGTTCGGCCCGCCGCTGGTGCGATTCCTTGATTTCGATGCGCCTTCGGCTACTTAATCGGCCGAATCGCACCAGCGCCTGAACGCCTACATCAATAACATGACACCCCTGCAACCAATAGACCTTTCACGAGTGACAACCTATCCACTGGCCCAGCGGCGCAACCTGGTCCACCTGGCTGACCTGATCGCACCGGAGACTCCGCCCCCACCCTTTGACAGCCCAGAGCTGGACGAGGTAGCGGTGCAGATCATTGCTGCCCGGCGAGCGGGGCGACCAGTGATCTGGATGATGGGCGCCCATGTGATCAAATCCGGCCTGTCGCGGCTGCTGGTCGACTTGATGCGGCGAGGCATCGTCACCCACGTCGCCGGGAACGGGGCAGTCTCGATTCATGACTTTGAACTGGCCCTCATCGGCGAGACCAGTGAAGATGTAGCCAGCAGCCTCGAAGATGGCACCTTCGGCATGGCAGAGGAGACTGGCGCACTGATGCACCAGGCGATCCGAGAAGGCGCTCGCGACGGACTGGGATACGGCGCAGCGGTGGGGCGTTTCATCGCCGAGAACACCGAGCGATTCCCCTTCCGCGAGGTGAGCGTGCTGTGCAATGCTTACACCCTCGGCGTGCCGGCCACGATCCACGTGACGGTGGGCGCCGACATCATCCACCAGCACCCCATCACTGACTTCGGGGCCATCGGCGCGGCCAGCGGGCTAGACTTTCGCCTGTTCATCGCCTCGGTGAGCGAGTTGGAAGGGGGTGTGTTTCTCAACTTTGGCTCGGCTGTGACCGGGCCGGAGGTGTTTCTCAAGGCGTTGACTATCGCCCGCAACCTGGGCCGCAACGTCGCCGACGTCACCACGGCCAATTTTGACCTGCTGCCGCTGGGTGACTACCGCTGTCCGGTGAGCGCCGACGAGCCTGCCTACTATTACCGCCCGCGCAAGAACATCATCAACCGGCCCACGTCGCTGGGCGGGCGGGGCTATCACATCACCGGCGACCACCGGGTAACGATCCCCAATCTGTACCATCGGGTTGTCACGGGCCCTATCCCCCACTTGCGTCCTGATGTCGGATGAGTATAATTTCGTTTAACAACTTCCCGGAGGATATTCGTATGGAACTCACCACGCTGGTTTTCGAAAAGGCAGGAAAGCATAACACCGACGCCACGCTCCAGACCGCCAAGGAACGGGCGTGTGCCCTGGGAATCAAACAGATCGTGGTAGCTTCATCACATGGGTA
>JACKQG010007054.1_pt1 | contig 11516 bp, 8 predicted proteins | sample 8237621 | NCBI WGS metagenome assembly JACKQG01 (sample SAMN15677084, study PRJNA649215) | marine metagenome | biome: marine; feature: Black Sea; material: saline water; isolation source: suspended particulate matter (SPM) from the Black Sea western gyre | collected 2013-06-09/2013-06-10 | depth... | reverse complement strand
AAGGGCCCTTGGTAAGGGGCCACATTTGGGGGTAGGGGGTGTGCGGAGCACGCCCCCTACCCCCAAATGTGAGGTCTCTCACGGTAATTCCCATAGAACCAGAAGAATGTTTGGTAAACAAATAGAGCCCCTTTCTGAGCAAAGATTGGGGCTCTAGCGCGGATCGAATGAATTGGAGAAGTTTAGGCAGGTACTTTCTTACCTTTCAACCAGCGAATGCTGTTGGAACGGCACTGGGGACAAATTCTCTCAGTATTGGAATTGTAGATGCCCAGCCATTCGTGATCGCAGCGCAGGCATACATAATCGGCAGGTTGATTCTCATCTTTGGGTCTGGGATTGCGTGGGCCAGGGATTTTTGCTTCTACCAAGGCCTGTCGTGTTGCTTCCACTTCATCCACTGTGACATCCTGGAGTTTTCGCTCGGCTTCTTCCATGATGGTTTGCCAGCGGCCTCCTTCGGCTGCGGAACACCACTCTAACTGTAAACGTTCGGGACGAGCACCTACTTTTTCCAGTCCGTCCCACAAACCGTCCAAGCGACGCGTCGTGGATCGGTTGGCATCGATGTAGTGACAATCTACATAATGGCAGCCGGAGACCAGCACCACTGGCGCACCCTTTTTGAAGGCATGCCAAACATGTTCGGGGCTGACCCTCCCCGAGCACATCGTGCGGATGATGCGCGCATTGGGCGGATAGGCCATACGTCCTACGCCCGCTGTATCGGCGCCGGCATAAGAACACCAATTGCAGGCAAAGGTGACCACGGTGTGCATGGGGTCATCTTCCAACATGGCATCGATCTGGGCATAAATGGCCTGATCGGAGAAGTGCCGCATCTCGATCGCTCCGAATTTACATTCAGCCGCACAAGTACCGCAACCGTTGCAGGCCGCGCTGGTGACTCGCGCAACTTGTTTCTTCTCCCACAGAACTGCGCTGAACGGGCAGACCGGTGCGCACAGGCCGCATTTCTTGCATAAATCTTCATCCACTACTGCCGTGATAGCTTCGACAGCCAGCTTACTTTTATTCAGCAGTATCCCCGCGCGCGAGGCTGCCGCACTGGCCTGGGTGACACTCTCACGCACGTCTTTAGGGCTTTCAGCTGCCCCAGAAATGAAAACGCCTTTTGTGGGGGTATCTACGGGGCGCAGTTTGGGGTGGGCTTCTTTCAAGAATCCACTGGGAGATTTTGACAAGCTGACCATTTGGCGGATGACCTCGGTATCCGTCGCTGGGGTAGCCCCAACTGCCAAGACAAGCATATCGAACTCGTGATCTTCCAGGCGGTTGGCAGTTGTATTTTCAATGGTGAGCCGCAAATTTCCAGTCGTCTGATCTTCAAAGACATCTCCCGGCAAACCGCGAATATAATGCACTCCGTTGCCCTTGCTGCGCATGAGCAATTCTTCAAAGCCTTTCCCAAAGGCCCGCAGATCCATGTAGAAAACAGTAGAATCAATCTCAGGATAATTATCTTTGAGATATTGGGTGGCTTTGATGGTATTCATACAGCAAACATTCGAACAGTAGGGATTTCCGCGTTCAAGATCATGGGTGCGCGAACCAACGCACTGAATGAATCCGATTTTCTTCGGTTTTTTCAAATCGCTGGGACGTCCGAGATGTCCTTCTAATGGCCCCCCAGTGCTTATCAGGCGTTCGAATTCCATGCTGGTGACCACGTTGTCGTATCGGGTGTAGCCATATTCGTCCAGTGCGGTAGGATCATATACATCCATGCCGGTTGCAACAACGATAGAACCCACCTCGATGTTGATAATCTCATCTTGCATACTGAAATCGATGCATTCTTTTTCACAAGCTTCGATACATTTGCCGCAGGCAATCGGGTTTTGTCCCAGGCATTCATTCGCGTTGACGATATAAGATGAAGGAACAGCTTGGGGAAAGGGAATATAGACGGCTTTTCGGCTGCCCAAACCCATTTCGAATTCATCTGGAACGACAACGGGGCATTCGACAACACAATCACCGCAGGAAGTACATTCGTTTTCATTCACATAGCGAGCTTTCTTACGGATGCGCGCTTTGAAGTTCCCCACATACCCAGATATATCTTCAACTTCTGAATAGGCCAATAATTCGATGTTGGGATGTCGACCGACATCCATCATTTTAGGTCCGAGAATTCATATACTACATTCGATGTCTGGGTAGACTTTATCCAGTTGGGCCATGATGCCCCCGATGGAGGGCTGTTTTTCTACCAAAAAGACTGGATGGCCCGCGTCCGCCAAGTCGAGAGCTGCTTGAATGCCAGACACGCCACCACCGATCACCAGGGCTGCATCGGTTACGGGGACTTGTTCCTCATCTTGGGGATACAACCAATGCGAACGGGCGACTGCCACCTTGACGATTCCCTTGGCTTTTCGGGTGGCGGCTTCTCGATCCCCAGGTGTTACCCATGAACAATGTTCTCGAATATTGGCCATCTCTAAGAGATAGGGATTCAGCCCTGCCCCCTCGACACAACCTCGGAAAATAACCTCGTAGGAGGTCGGCGAACACGAAGCTACCACCACTCGGTTGAGATTATTCTCCCTGATAGCGGTCTGGATTTCTTGCTGGCCTGGATCGGCACAAGTATATTTATTGCGGATTGAAGCTACAACACCGGGCAGAGTTTCTGCATATTCGCGCAGTTCTTCTGTATCCACGGCCCCGGCGATATTCGAACCACAATCACAGACGAATACTCCGATACGTAAATTTTCTACTGTCAAGTTCAGCCTCCTACATGAGGTGGATAGAACGCGGATTACGCGGATGCCACTGGGCTACCGCAGATTCACGCGGATATTAAAATAACCTGTAAAAATCCGCGTAAACCTATAGTATCAGTGTCATCCGTGTTCCATTAAACTATCTGCTATTAAGGTTGTTAAATCTCTTATCTCAATATCGATCTCATCTCCCAAAATGGGGTCATTCTGGGCGCATTTGAAGTGGATTTGGCATTTGATGCAAGATGTGACCAAAGTTTCCGCGCCGGTGGCTTTGGCCTCTTTCAGGCGCTCAACCTGAATGCTTTTACTCACCTGTCCGCACGCTGTCCAGCAGCTTGTGCCGCAGCAAAGAGCAGCATTGCGAGTACGACTCATCTCCACCAACTCAAAACCCAAGTCATCCATGATCTGACGGGGGGCATCGTAGACGCCCAGATGACGACCAAGGTTGCAGGCATCTTGGTACGTGACCGCAGCCTTGAGATGTGTATCTCCGTTAAATTCTTGCGCAGCAAGGAATTCGACCAGGTGTAATACTTCTAGACCATGATTTTCGATAAATTGAGGGTAGTCAATTTTCAAGGTACGCGCGCATTCAGGACAAGTGGTGATGATCTTTTTTGCACCGCTCTCTTTCAAGTTTTCGATATTGATTTGCCCTAAAGTACGGAATGTTTCTTGGTCGCCCTCCCAAAGCTGATCATGGCCGCAGCATCGTTCGTCTGCTAAAACTTGGGGCTCAATGCCCAAATGGTTCAAGATTCGTACCGCTGCCTGAGCAATTTCTACCCCTTCGACATCCATTTTTTTGAAGGCAGTATCATAATAGGGCAAGCAGCCAACAAAATAAACCGTGTCCGAATCTTCAGAAACTTGTAAATCATCCGTCAGCCAATTGAGCCGATTCTGTTTCTGATCGGCGTCTGACATAATTTTGCCCCAAGTTTGGACCATTTCGCTGTGGGTGCAATCGCCGCTGCAATCGAAACTGCGCGCCAGAGTGCGTGTGTCTCGAAGGAATTCTGAGAAATAAACGTCAGATGGGCATAATTCGGAACAACGCTTACATGTCAGACACGACCAAAACAGTGCATCATCCATGACATCGTCTGTGTGACCATGAATGGCCTTTTCGATCAATAAACGCGGACTGGCGAAATCGCGCCTTTCATACCGCGTAATGGGGCACACGGCGCCGCACTTTCCGCAATCCAGGCAGTACCATACCCGATTTTGATCGATAAATTCTTTCATTTCAGGCATCATTGTTCGCACTTCCATTCAATCCGTCAACGAAATTACCCACAACATCTACGAATGTTTGGCCTTCCCTTGCGGCGATCCAATCCAACTTGAATTGTTCTTCTCGGTAACCGAGTAGCGCAACCAATTCTTTGACCTCTTTATAGATCTCCTCTGCGCGCCGGTTACCAAATTCAAATTGACATTCTCCAGGAGGGCATCCCAACATCAATACGCCATTAGCGCCTTTTTCAAACGCTTTGAGAATAATTCCTGGACTGATTTGTCCCAAACACATCACCTTGATTGGATGAACCGATGATGAATAGGTCAAGCGCTCAGTGCCAGCTGTTTCCAGCCCGCTATAAGCATTCCAGTTGCACGTAATTACGATCACCTTCGAACTTGACTGCAATTTGCCTTCCATAATGTTGTCTGGGTGCAATGTCGTCATTCTTTCCTTCAATTCACAAGGATTGCATCCAACATGACTTCAAGTTGGTCATCCGTTGAACATCCAGCTGTGATCGCTCCAGATGGGCAGTGTGCCGCGCAGGTGCCGCAACTGGCACAGATTGCCGGGTCAATCCAGGATGCATACCGTCCGTCGATTTCTACAAGTTCAGGAGCGCCATATTCACAGATGTCGATGCAGGTATTGCAGGCTCGGCAGCGATCTGAATCGACAATGGCAGCGGTTAATGGTCGGTTCTCATTGCGACCGATCCAGGCAGCCACTCGTGCAGCCGCAGCAGATCCCGATACCGAGGAGTCCATCTTCGGGTCGATGTAAAATACGCCCGGCCGATGGGTATCTAATCCACCCCAGGTTGAACGAATCCGAGGTTGGAGTCGATCCTGCCCGAAGGCAATTAATTGTCCCTTGTGTTCATCTACGTTACTAGGGATCAGAATCAAAGTTGAGGCGCTCCAGGTTTGTTCTTCGAGAATCGCACAGTACAATCCGCCAGATCGTTGTATTTCTTGGGGGACTGATGTAATCCATTGTGTCGTAATCCCTAATTGATTTAGGATTTCCTCACAGACTGGCGCAGCGGGGCCGTTCCCCAAGAGGAGTGCCGTTTTTTTAATTTTTCTTGCTCCCGCACGTTTACCTGTTTCCACCTTGGCGCGGGCAATCGTCGCCTCAACCAGGGTACTGGCTTTGTGGGTCGCAAATTGGGGTTCATCTGCATGTACCCAGGCACATTGTTCGCGAATATTGACCAGTTCAAATTTGGCCGATCCAGCGCCTAGGCTGGGTGCAGGCTGCCTCTCAAATATCCCCAAATTATTTCTGGTTCTCATCCTTTGATAAGTACAACTGTAGCATACTTGATCAATATTGCAGCAAGAGCAGGCAGCTAGAACAACCCGGTTCAAGGCATGGGCTTTCACTGTGCTATTGATGATACTTGCTGCATCAGGTGAGCAAGAGAAAGGCAGCACCTGGGTATGGATTACATCAGGATGATCTGCAATCTGTTCGCAGATTGTCTGGGTGTCGATAACTGCTGAAATTTGACCGTTGGTGACATCGTCACCGCATTGGCAAATGAACACACCGATTCGGGCTGATGTCACCTCTTTCTCAGGTTGAGATGGGCTTCTAGACGTCTGGCGTTCAGAATGGATATCCGTCATCAGACGCGCCACGACAGCTGATCCCATGAGAACATCGTCGGGTGCAATCTGATAAAAACCCTGCCCTTCAGCATGGTCTAGATTTGCTGGAACATCGGCGTAATCAGCGTAGATGATGTTGCTGATATTCACAGTCGTGTGGTGGCCTTTTTCATTATGGTCTATGGCATTAACCTCGCACACAGCAACACAAGCCAGGCATTCACTGCAGGTGCCACATACCAAACAGCGGCTGGCTTCTGTAATGGCTTGTTCTTCAGATAGGGGTAAATCTACCTCAACAAAATTACCAACCCAATCGTCCACCGAAATTGCGGGGATTTCAACCCGCGGTTGATCTGATGCCTGACTGTCTTCAAATCGAGTTATACTTTCTTCTTTGGTGAAGTCGACCATTTCCAGGGTTATGGGATCCTGAATACCTTTTTCGCCTTGCAAATAGCGGTCAATACTGCGAGCGGCTTTGTGTCCATCGCCGATCGCATCGATTACAAAGAAAGTTTGGCCGCGCCGCACATCACCGGATACAAAAATCCCAGGGAGTGTGGTCATCAGATTCTCATCACTAATAATCCCGAACGGGGAACTTGCGCCGATACTGCCATCTTGAGGTAAGAAAGAGAAATTAGGTTCTTGGCCGATGGCCCAAATCACCAAGTCAGCGGGTAAGATATGCTCGGAATCGGGGATTTCGTCGAAGTCGGGTCGGCCATTTTTGAAGCCTCGAAAATTTATTTCCGCACAGCGCACACCGAGGATTTTGTTATTTTCAACGACGATCTCTTTGAATGTACGCCCGGGGCGCATTTCCACCCCTTCTTCTTCGGCCACCCCAATTTCCCATTCAAACCCGGGCATTTCACCGCGAGGCTCAAGACAGACCATGCGAACCTCTTCGGCCCCCAGGCGAACAGCGGTTCGAGCTGAGTCCAGGGCAACATTACCGCCCCCAAGCACTATTGCCTTTTTGCCGCTCAGGTCGATTTTCTCCCCCAGGCAAGTCTGACGTAATAGGTCCAAACTGAGCCAGTTTTCAGGATGATCTGAATTTGGAATAGGGATTTTCTTGGCACGATGGGCGCCAGTGGCAATCAGGGCCGCGTCAAATCCGTTCTCTAATAAACCAGGAATGTCATCAATCCAGGTGTCGAGTTCCAGACGTACGCCCTCATCGAGAATCTGCTGAATCTCCCAATCGAGTTCGTCTGTTGGTAAACGGTGCGGAGGTATGCCCACCCGCATCATTCCGCCGGCTACCGGCAAAGCATCGAAAACAGTAACCTCGTATCCCAGGCGAACCAAGTCGCGGGCCGCGGTCAATCCAGATGGTCCAGCTCCAATAATGGCGATCTTAAAACCATTGGGATCAGGCAGCTTTTCTGGCAATACTTTTTCGGCCAAATCAGCACGGTGGTCATATTCCCAGTCAGCAACGAAGCGTTTCAACGCCATGATATTTAAGGGTTCATCGACTTTACCGCGCGTGCAATTGGCTTCGCAATTATGATTGCACACTCGCCCACAAACGGAAGGGAAGGGAATTGCCTCCCGGATGAGCTCAATGGCCTCTTGGTATCGCTTTTGGGCAATAAGCGCCACGTAGCCCTGTACATGTATTCCCCCAGGGCAAGTGCCCGAACAGGGTGCTTTACCGGGTCTCTCAATGGCTGAAACCCCGGGTTGCCCAGCTAGGAAAATTGCTTTGCGGTCATCCCCAGGCACGGTCACTGGACAAACATCAATGCAATTTTTACAGGCCGTGCAGCGAGAGATATCAACATAGCGGGGCTTCTGATGCAAATCTACTCGGAACCCTCCAGCATCATTGTGAACACTGTTCAAATCGGTATTCGTCCAAACTGTGATCAATGGATGCCGAAGAACTTCCAATGAGCGAGCATTCATTAGGTGTGGTGCAATATTTTCCGAGGTATCGGAACCCAGGAAAGGCGACGATGCTACCAGATGTACAGGATTCCCTGAATCGGCTAGATCGAGGGCGGCCTGAAGCCCAGCCATACTTCCACCGATGATAAGCGCACCTTTACTCACGAATTCTCCTTAAATCAGCTAGTTCTTAGGTATGGTCTCAGGTTTTGATTTTCTCTCCATGCTCAAAACCGATATCAAAAACCTTTAGATTCAGCTCTATCGTTTTGGCCGGAACCGATTCAGCGACAGCCTGGCGCATAGCTTCTCTGCTGACTACGCCAACGATAGCTGTCCAAAATCCCAACATAACTGTATTGGCAGCCTTGCTTGTACCCGCCTCTTCAGCGATCTTTGTGGCTGGAATACCATAGGTGTCAATATCTGTGCGATGGTCATCTGGTAATTCGACAAGGCTATCGTCAATCACCAACACGCCACCTGGAGCAAGGGAGGGCACATATTTCGTATAAGCTCCCTGCGAAAGAATAATCATGCTCGTTGGTTCGACTGGATGAGGGTGGTGTATGGGGTCGCTGGAGATGACTACCTGCGATCCGGCAGCCCCACCGCGTGCTTCAGGACCGTAGCTCTGTGTGAAGCACGCTTCTAGTTTGTCATAGATGGCGGCAGCTACACCGATTATCCGGCCTGCGCTGATGATCCCTTGGCCGCCAAAGCCGCCTAATTTAACCTCCGCACGTTGAATATGGTCTTTTCTGGCGGGAATTTCAGTGCGATTGTCTACAGCATCCTTTTCGGCTAACCAAATTTTCTCAGCATGCTCATCGCGCTGATCCATGGCAGCTTTCAGATCCGGTTTGGCTTCGTCTAAGAATTCACCTTCTATAATTTCAGTGATCTCACCCTTGGCGTTGAATTTGATATCTACATCTTTGGGATGAGCATCTGTAACCGTCCGACCAACTTGTTGGTAGTACTTCATTGTTTCGAGGCCGCGGCGGCCTAAATTCTGCTCGTCTAAGCCGCGACCTTCGCGATTCCATCGAGCGTAGGCTGTCGAACAGGGTGCGATGACTTCAACAAAGCTAAAACCTGGATGGGCTAATGCCCTTCGCAAAGTCCATTCAAGTTGACGGGCGTGCAACACAGTCCAACGGGCTACGAAAGATGCGCCGCTGGCCGCAGCCAGATAAGGCAAATTGAAGGGATACTCGAAGTTGCCATACTGCGCAGTAACCGCTCTGGCTTCATGTGGGGTGGTAGGACCGACCTGACCGCCGGTCATGCCATAATTGAAATTGTTGACACAAACCACGGTGATATCTAGGTTTCGACGGGCGGCGTGAATGAAGTGATTGCCGCCGATACCGGCGATATCCCCATCTCCAGAGAGAACGACGACCTTTAATTCTGGATTGGCTAATTTGAGCCCAGTAGCAAAGGGAATAGCCCGTCCGTGGGTGGTGTGGAATGAGTCAAGCCGTACATACCCAGCAATTCGTCCTGTGCAGCCAATACCTGAAACTGCAGAAACCTTATCAAGATCCCAATCTTGATTTTTTTCCAACCATTGTAGGGCGCCGATGAAAGTTGTCAACGCAGTCCCCAAACCGCAACCCTGACACCATATGTGTGGTAGCCGCTCCCCTCGCAACAAATCATCCATGGGGTGCAAGCCAGTCACCCAATCACCTTCATCTAAAGGTTCATATCCCAATATTCTGGCTCGCTCACTGCGAAGCATGGTGCCGTTCGACTGCTTGGTCATGGCTCACTCCTTGCCCTTCTTCTTCGCTCGTTTTGATCGTCCGGCAGCTTTACGAATCGCATTTAGAACTTGGTCGGGTTCCAAAACATCGCCCCCTGGGCGGTGAACCCCCAGAACCTGAGTTTGTCCTGCTACACAGCGTTCCACCTCCCGGATCATCTGCCCCATATTGATCTCTGGCACAACGATTCCCTTGACCTTCTTAGCGAGAGACCGAATGCGCTCCTCCGGAAATGGCCAGACTGTAATCAATCTAAGATATCCAACCCGGATGCCTTCATCGCGAGCCATTTGGATGGGCCATAGAGAAGTGCGGGCTGAAATTCCATAGGAAACAACGACCACTTCGGCATCTTTTAAATTTTGTTCTTCTACCTCGATGATGTCATCTTTATGCGCTTGGATTTTATCGATGATTCGTCTGACATTCCACTCGTTAGCCTGTGCATTCATGGCTGGATAGCCGCGTTCATCATGAGTCAGGCCGGTAACATGGATGCGATATCCCTCTCCTGCAGATACCATGGGTGAGATATATCCATTCCCACCATTCACGCTATCACGGTAGACTCTAAAATGGTCGGGCTCAACATCACCTTTATGGACTTGAGGCCGATCGATAATTTCGATTTCTTCTACGGGGGGGATGACAACTTTCTCGGTCATATGACCAACTTCGGCGTCAGTCATCACCAAGACAGGGGTGCGGTATTTTTCGGATAAGTTGAAAGCTCGGATAGTTAGATCGAAAAGATCCTGAGGGGACGTGGGACTCAGGGCGATGATTTCATAATCTCCATGGGAACCCCACCGAGCTTGCATCATATCTTGTTGACCCACCAGGGTAGGTAATCCTGTTGATGGCCCCCCACGCTGAACGTTGACCAGAACACACGGTGTTTCGAGCATTATCCCAAGACCCAAGTTCTCCATCATGAGCGAAAATCCTGGCCCACTGGTAGCGGTCATCGATTTTACGCCTGCCCATGATCCTCCCAAAATGGCGTTCATGGATGCCAGTTCATCTTCCATCTGGACATAGACCCCATCTGATTGAGGTAGCCGAACCGACATACGTTCGGCAATTTCAGTTGCAGGTGTAATTGGGTATCCGGCGAAGAAGCGGCAGCCAGCCAGGATGGCCCCCTCTGCACAAGCATGGTCTCCCAAAAGGAAGTGCTCGCCGGTCAACTGACCTTTCCCATTTTTCATTGGTTGGCATCTCCTTTTTGGATTGGGCTCACCTTGTCCGGTGAGCGTGTGCCTCCATCCTCGATGTAGATAGCAAAATCTGGGCACAGCAGGGCGCATAAACCGCAATTTACACATTGCTGATCATCTATGATTTCTGGAGGGTGATACCCTTTTGAATTGGATCGTTCGGAAATGATGAGATAGTTTTGGGGACAGAATTCAATACAAAAACCGCATCCCTTACACCGGTCGTCAATGATATGCACGATACCGTGTGCAACCTGAATGCGTTTACGATCTAGAGGTTGTCTCCAATAGGACATGGATCCTCCTCGAAACTACAATGGCGATCTCGCTTTATTAGTTTTTGAGATCAAATTAATCCTATTAATTAGGTAAGAGATAGTATAACAAGAAAATATATTGACCTCAATAGTACCATTTGTCACTTCAAGGAAATATATGTAGGACGGTACTTAAACGTGGACAATAAAATTTGCTATTAAGTTGTCATTCTGAGGAGCGCAGGAAGCGAAGCGGCTGAAGCGACGAAGAATCTTGCTCTTTGTGTGACAAATTTAGAGATTCTTCGCTCCCACCGAAGGTGTGTCGCTCACGCCACAGGCGGGCCTCCGGCCATGACATATTGAAAAACTCCACGGTTAACTACCGTGATGCCGAAATATATAGGGTTGCAAATTAATTGTTACTTTTTGTGAAGCGCCTGCGACTAAAGAAGCAGAAAACAATAACCAATTCAAAAAGGAGATCAACCATGAACAAGCACACCAACAAACACACTCGCATTTCCCACAAAGTGCTCCCCCTTCTGGCGGTCCTCGCCCTCTCGATCAGCTCCATTGCAGCAGCAGCCCCATCCGGGGCGCCCGGAGCCTTCACAGCCGACGTGGCTGTGACCGATATCTACCCCAGCGGCCAGCCCCACGGTCAATTCCATGTACGCATCACCAACCATGGGCCGGGCACGCTAAACAACGTGCACGCCGACATTCTCT
>JACKQG010007053.1_pt1 | contig 11519 bp, 8 predicted proteins | sample 8237621 | NCBI WGS metagenome assembly JACKQG01 (sample SAMN15677084, study PRJNA649215) | marine metagenome | biome: marine; feature: Black Sea; material: saline water; isolation source: suspended particulate matter (SPM) from the Black Sea western gyre | collected 2013-06-09/2013-06-10 | depth... | reverse complement strand
CCCGAAGCACCCTTCTTGGAAGAGATCGGAGCGACGCAGATTCTTGCTATGGCCGAAGAAGGTAGCAAGGTCATCCATCCGCGAGCTGTGAAGGCCGGCCTGGCAACGCGCACACCCATTCTCGCCCGCAACACATTCAGCGATGCGCCAGGTACACTCATCCACCATCGGGAGATCAAGGGAGACCTGAAACCCATGGCACTGGCTCATCGCGAGAAGCAGGTACTGCTGGAAATCCGTTCCATGCAGGGTCCGCGCAAGATCGTGCCCGAGCTTCTCGAAGTGGGACGTTTCCGGTTTCTATTGATCAACGATGTCTATCTCGCCGAACGCCTCGCCAAACTCCGCGCCGCATTCGGCAACTTCGAAATGGAAGATGGCTGGGCCACTGCTTCGATCGTTCTAAGTCGCATGGAAGTCAGAGAGGCTCCCGATCTTGAGGAAGCTGAGACCATGCCACCCGCGCCGGGAGTTTGGAGCTATTTACTGAGGGAAGACCATCTCAATTCGGCCCTCGACGTCCTGTTTCAAAGACACGGGTTGGGAAACTAAGTACCAACCCCGCCTCTCTCCTGCCCCCGAACATGTTTTAACTCAGCCCAGAGTTCTCCCCAAAAACTGCAGATTCAAAATTGAGATTTTCTCACTCCTCGAATCCACTCCATTGCAATCCGCTCGGATGGTAGGGGTATGTTTGGGGATCGCCATGAATCGGTAGAGCATTCATTCCAAAGGACAGGGTCATCAAGTGGACCAATCGTGATAGATTGGAGCCTGAGCCAGTTCGCACTCCCCAAAACGCTGAAGGACAGCCTCCCACATTCCCTCCAGGCCCCCTAAGTTGAGTAGAATTCAGACCTTGTAAGCCATTGTATTTTCTTCACCTATTCTGAGACAAAGCCACCGAATACTATTCAGTCCATCCTCACCCCTGCCGATACCTCATAAGGATGGCCAATCTTCCATTAGCCACATAGAGCGATTCATAGAAACAGTGGGGATACTCGCATGGGACGCGCCGGACCCTTCTTCGGAAGAGCCAAGCACCGGGCTAGAAGGCTTTTTAGCCTGAACGCGGCCTTTGCGATCCTATGCCTCCTACTCTCATCGACTCCGGCTTATGTCTTCGCCTCCCAAACCCCTCTCGAATCCGAAATCAAAGCGGCCTTCCTCCTCAATTTCGCAAAACTTGTCATTTGGCCAGACAGTGAATCCGATTCCATGGAAGAGGATTTTCTCATCGGGATCCATGGCGATTCTCAGCTCTTGAAGGTTTGTCGTGAAGGCCTCCAAGGCAAGGCCGTGGGAGCTCTCAAAATCAAGGTCCTGAAAGTAGGAGAGGGCGAGACCTTCGATCTGCCTGTTGGAATGAAGATCCTCTTCATATCAAAAGAGCACAAAATCGACATCGAGAGAACCATCGCTTCGGTGACGGACCGTCCGGTTCTCCTGGTAAGCGATCACGCTGGCTTCGCTCATATGGGTGGAAGCATCGAGCTTGTTCAGGACAAGAACCATATGGGCTTTGAGATTAATCGAGCACAAGAATTCAGAAGTGGAATGAAGATAAATTCCCGGCTTCTGCGAATCGCGCAACAGGTAGTGGATTGAAGGCGTCATGAGATCATGGCGCAAAAAGGAGACTTCCATGTTCAAGGTCAAAGCAGTACTGGCGATGACACTTCTCGCGGCGGTGATAGTTCCACTCGCTGTAGGAGATTCAGGACTGCAGGTCGACCTCCTCGACATGTCACTCGAAGAATTGACGCAGATGGTGTTCACCTCCTCACGCCAGGTCCAGGAGGCCAATGAAACGGCGGCGAAGGTCCATGTCATCACTGCAGAAATGATTGCGGCCAGCGGGGCGCAATCCTTGGATCAGGTACTTCGTCTGATTCCAGGATTTCAGGTGAGAACATGGCTCTGGGGTTTTACGAACACTTCCATTCGGGGAATGGTCGGAGGATCGCCCATCAACGAACGTCTCTTATGGATGGTGGACGGGGTTCCCATCAACGACGTGCGTGACGCCGGCATCTGGACAGATGTCACCGTATTCCCTCTCGAAATGATTGAACGCATTGAAGTGATGTCCGGGCCCCATTCCTCGGTGTACGGCAGCAGCGCTTTCCAGGGCGTTGTAAGCATCTTCACCAAACAAGCTGAAGATCTTTCCGAGGAAGGTGAATTCTCTTTCGCCTACGGCAGGAACAGCACCCGCTCAGCACTAGCCTCAATTCCCTTGATCGGAGACAAATCCTCTTCGGTTCTCGCCGTCCAGAACTATAAAACCGACGAACATCGGATCGTGTCGGATTACTCAGGCAAAGCCGTTACCTGGGTCAGAGGACAAACACGGGTAGGAAAGTTAAAGGCCTATTACGGCGGCAGATCCTTTTCCATGAAGTATCCGTCGATTTTCGCGACGCCCTACGAAAACTATTCCGAGACTCGTAGTGAGATATACGGAAACCTTCAGTATGATCTCGAGATCAATCCCAATCTGTCTCTACTTCTGCTGCCGAGCTATCATTTCTGGCATGACCATTTTTGGGACTTTGGAGATGTCCCGGGCCTTCAATACCATCAGGACTCCTACCGGCTTAGCAACCTGGCCCAGCTGCGTGCGAAGTTCGACGATCGCACGAATCTTACTCTGGCGATCGCCCTGCACAGGGAAGCCTATGAAGGAAATGACTTCCACCCTGATCATAGGGATTTGAGTCTTAATCGAGCAGAAGCCTTCGGCGAATTCGCCATCGAGCTATTCGATTGGTTCAAGGTCGACATTGGTGCCAGTTCGCAGTTCGGCGAAACCGTCTCCACAAAAAAGACTGGCATTCATCCTCGTATCGCCGCATTGACAAAGATCACCGAATCCTTGCGCCTCAGAACCAGTTACTCCACTGGCTACCGCGAACCCTCCTGGTGGCACCGCTACATCAATACGGTCGATGCAGAGGGGAACCCCGATCTCTTCGCGGAAGAATTAAAGGCCTATGAGATAAGTTTGGAATATGACTTCTCGCACGGAAGCGCTTACCTAAGCTATTTCAACCAGAAGGTCGAGCATGGAATGCTCGAGATTTATGACCCCTCCCTCGCAGATCCCGATTATCTCGAGTACGGAATCTTCGGGAAATTCAACCCTGTTCAGGCTGAAGGCGAGTTCGAAATGCAGGGCCTCGATTTCAGCGGAAGTACTGATTGGTTCGATGGTCGTATGAATTTAAAAGCCGGCTACTCATATCTCGATTCAAAACAACCGGACGGCCGCGACACTCCCTACGACGCCAAGCATCGCATCAACGCCTTCGTACAAATTACGCCCAATCGACTTTGGAGCTTTAACTATGGACTCCATGTGGTCGGCAAGACTGTAGACGCGGAACTGGAATATGTTCCGATTGATGTCGAAGAGCCGGATCTTGGCCTGATTGGGCTCAGAGATGTCGACGCCTACATGATTCATCAACTGACCTTGGGAATCAGACCCACGGAAAATTGGGAATTCAAACTGGGTGTCTGGGACATTGGAAATGACGTGTACCAGGAGTATCTGGGAGTCGATCAGCAGGGCGGACTCTGGATGGCCCGAATCGGATACCGTCCATGATCAAGCGCAAGCTAATCAAGCCTTTCCTCCTGAGAGGACCTGGAATCGGTCGTTTTCGGTACAAGCACCGAATGCTTCGGCACAAGATGCAACTCATCACCGCGGCATCCAGCGTTGTGGCCATCCTGATCAGCATGTTGATACTGGTCATCTTCGATTATCACAACACCACTAGGTCTCTCCGCGATAGCTTCACTCGATCGAGCCAGATCGTAGCGGAGAACATTGGAGTCAGCCTACTTTTCGAGGATCAAGATACAGCCTCTGAAGTTCTCCAAACCCTGAGGGCGGACTCCAGGTTCATTGACGCGCAACTTTTCACTTCCGACGAAACTCTGTTTGCAAGCTACGCAATCGATACCGTAGCCAAGGATCGAAGTGTTCTCGGTGCCTGGTTCTCCGAACTCGTCTCCAATGACTTGATCGTGCTAGCCGTGCCCGTGGTTTTTGACGGACAAATTCTTGGGAAGCTAAAAGTAAGAGCAAATATCGGCCAGCGGAGAGATCGTCTAGCCTCGCAGTTTTTAGCACTCCTCCTCATTCTTCCCTTTACGATTTTAGCCTCTTGGCTACTCATCACGCGTACCCTGAATAAGGTAGTAAAACCCCTAGAGGCTCTGGCCGACGCAGCTCGATCGATCACGGAAAACCACAATTTGGCACAAAGGGTGGTCAAAGAATCCGACGACGAAATCGGCGAACTGGTTGAGGCTTTCAACGAAATGCTCGCAGAACTCCAATCGGAAACCGTAGCCAAGGAAAGGGCCGAAGCTGCCAGTGATGCGAAAAGTGATTTCCTGGCTAATATGAGCCATGAAATCCGCACACCCATGAACGGCATTATCGGTATGACCCAACTCCTGAAGGATTCCACACTGCATCCCAAGGAAAAAGACTACGCAAAAACGGCTTATGATTCCTCCCAAATTCTCCTTGGCTTGGTGAATGACATCCTCGACCTCTCGAAAATCGAGGCGGGAAAACTTCTACTTGAACCCATTCATTTCGATTTGCTTGAGCTTCTCGATTCTCTCAGCGGTGTCTTTGGCCGAACCTCTTTTAGCAAGGGCCTGCAATTCCATCTCGACCTGGATCCTCGCATTCCTCGCTACGTGGTAGGCGACCCGGTGCGCGTCAGACAGGTTTTCTACAACCTGATCGGTAACGCCCTCAAGTTCACCGAAAAGGGCAGCATTGAACTGGTGGCGGGACTTTCTCCAGAAGCCGAAGAGGGAGTTATCCAGTTCCGTGTCAAGGACAGTGGAATCGGTATGACACAGGAAGAGGCCGATCGCGTTTTTGAGAAATTCACTCAGGCCGATAACTCGACAACACGCCGATTCGGCGGTACGGGTCTGGGGCTTTCCATCTGTACTCAGCTGATAGAGCTCATGAATGGTTCCATTCGTGTTGAGAGTGAAAAGAACCGGGGCTCAAGTTTCATCATCGAGCTCTCTCTGCCCAAAAGTGATACCGGACACATGTCGCAAGATCCTTTTGCGGCGCTGCTTAAAGGGAAGCGTGTTCTCATCCTGGGCAGAGAGGGCCGATGTCGAGAGATTCTCAGCCGCCAGATGCGTTTCTTAGGGCTTTCACTTCCCGGACTTGAAGGGTTGATTGCGCCGGAGCTCGACGTGCCCATTGAGGACGGTATCGATCCCGATCTTCTGGTCACCTTTGGCGAGTCAGACTACCTGGATGAAGGTAGCAATATCCTTGAGCGTAAGCGGCGAAATCCGGACCTACCCATGATCCATGTTGGTAAAGGTGTTCACTTCGGCAAAGACCTTCCCCAGCACAACGCTATACTCCTTCCGCCTTTGACCCCATTTCGTCTACGCAAGACTCTACTAAAAGCTATGGGATACGACGAAGATGCGATGGGGGAGGAGATCCTACCTCAGGGAAATGTTCGGAAGGGAACTCGTGTGCTGTTGGTGGAGGACAATCCCATCAATCAGGAGCTTGCCCACATTCTACTAGACAAACTCGGCTGCACTACGGAAACCGCCAACAATGGACAGGAGGCCCTCGACGCCCTGGCTCAAACAGAAGTCGATCTAGTCTTCATGGATTGCCAGATGCCGGTAATGGACGGTTACAACGCCAGCCGAGCCATTCGGGAGATGTCCGGATTGAAATCGAAGGTGCCCATTGTCGCCATGACGGCCAATGCCTTGCGTGGTGATCGCGAAAAGTGCCTAAACGCAGGCATGGACGACTACTTGAGCAAGCCAGTGAAGATTGAGGCAATTCGGGACATGGTCATCAAGTGGACGGACAGGGATCAATCCGAACTCGAATTGCTCACGGTCCATCACGATGTTGGACGAGAACCTTCGCGAGACTAAGCAGGAACTTTTCCTCGACCCACTTTCCAATTGCGCCTTCCCCCTGCCATGTCTTAAGCCTCCTCCAACCAATCCTGAAGAATCGCACGTACGCGCAGCGCGTTCTCATCGGCCGTAAACACGGCGAAAACTGTGTGCGCGGAATCCTTCTCCATGAGGGCTCGGGCCAGAACACTCATCTCATCGAGCTTGGCCCATTCACCGGTCTTGCGCAGAATGGGTAGCTCTAGGCGTGTGAGTCGCGGTTCGCTGAAGGCGAGCACGTCCAGAGGCATATCCACCAGCAGTTCCCCGGGGCCAAGTCCGCAGAGTTCGCAAAGCTCAGTCTCCAATGCTTGACGCTCTCGCCCGCCAAGTTTTTCAACAAGCTTGGATCGATCTTCCACCGCGACCTTGCTGGGCACGCTGAAGGCCGTCTTGTAGAGATTGCGATAGAGGATCTTCTCCATGAGATACTCGCTCACCCCGCCCGCCATGCGAATGCGCGTGAGCAATTCGCCGTCGGTCATTTCATACCAGCCCTCAATACCGTTCACCGCCAATTCCATGGCGCGAAGCAGCATGGTCTCGGCGATGCGACTGGTCTTGTGCGCATAGACCGCCGAATACATGTGATCGCGCGCGACGAGCATTTCCTCTATGGCGTCCAGGCCCTTTTCGAGAAGGTAGATGCGCCCATTTTCGGCATCGGGCTTGAGGGTATGAAGGATGCGATAGAGATCGATCTGTCCGTGACTGATGCCGGTGAAATAACTGTCACGAAGCAGGTAGTCTAATTGATCGGCATCGATGGGCCCGTGGATGATGTTCTGCAGAATCGGGTCGGCATGCCGCCCCACCACCAGATCCCCCACCTCTTCCGGGTCCAGGCCGAAGCGCTCGAGCACCTTGGGAACCCAACCCGCACCCGGAAAGGTGTAGCGCGCCTTCCCCGTGATGAGATTGCGTGTGAGTTCCATGTGATCTTCGGGCAGAAGGGTTTCCAGCGCATGACTAAACGGCGTATGCCCCAGGTCGTGAAGCATCCCTGCGGCCTGCGCCAGCCACTTTTGTTCGGGAAGCAGATCGAAGATGCGGGCCATCTCACCGGACACGTGACTCACGCCTATCACGTGATTGGCCCGCGTGTGCACGCCGCCGGGGTAGCTCAGAAAACTCAGGCCCAGCTGCCGGATCCACTGCAACCTTTGTAGCTCCGGCAGGTGAAGCAGTGAAGACTGCAGATCGTTCAACTCGATGAATCCGTGAATGGGATCGTTGATGAACATGCAGGCTCCTTTAGGACTAGACGTCGAAGTACAAGGACAACTCATAGGGATGCGGACGGTTCCGCACCTCGTTGTACTCCTTCTCCATTTTCGTTTCGATCCAGAAGTCTATCAGTTCCTCGGGGAAAACGCCGCCCTCCAACAAGAAATCACGGTCCTCGTTGAGGGCGACCATGGCCTCGCGCAAGCTGGTTGGAAGGCCCCCGATGCGATCCAAATCACTATCGGAAAGCTCATAGATATTCGTGTCGATGGGCCCAAAGCCGAGTTCCGTTGGATCCAACTTGCGACGAATACCGTCGAGCCCCGCCATGAGCTGCGCCGCTATGGCCAGGTAGATATTGCAACTGGCATCCGGCGGACGGAACTCGATGCGCTTAGTGGCCGCGGTGTTCGCGTACTTGGGAATGCGCACCGCCGCGCTGCGATTGGCCAAGCCGAAGAAGGTGCGAACCGGCGCCTCGAAGCCCGGCACCAAACGCTTGTAGCTGTTGGTGCTGGGATTGGTGAAGGCCAGGAGGGCCGGCGCATGCTGCAAAAGCCCGCCAATGTAGTGCAGGGCCGTCTTGCTCAGACCCGCGTAGCCCTTGGCATCCCAGAAGAGGTTCTTATTCCCCTTACGCAGTCGCTGATGGAAATGCATGCCGCTTCCCGCTTCGTTGAAGAGCGGTTTGGGCATGAAGGTAACCGTTTTGTTCGCGCGCGCAGCCACCATCTTGATGATGTACTTGATACGCATGGCGTTGTCGCCCACAAGCGTGAGTGGCGATTCTTCAATCTCGATTTCACTCTGACCCGGCCCGCCGACTTCGTGGTGATGATAGCGTACGGCAATGCCGGCCTTTTCAATTTCGGCAACCATCTCGGCGCGCAAATCGTAGAGCTGGTCGTGAGGTGGAATCGCGTGATATCCGCCCTGGTGCGGAATCTTGTAGCCCAGGTTTTTGCCTTCATCCACCGCCGAATTCCAGTCGGCCTCGGCGCTATCGATTCGATAGAAGGCTTCATTGATCTCGTTCCGGTAGCTCACCGAATCGACAATGTAGAATTCAAACTCGGGCCCCCACTCGCTCTGATCCGCGATACCCATCTCCCGCATCCAGGCCTCGGCGTTGAGCATGATGGCACGAGGATCTTTCCAAAATGCTTTTCGCGTGTCGGCTTCCGCCGGTTGGCAAATGAGGGAAAGGGTCTTTTTCTCCCAGAACGGATCCAGGCTGGCGGTTTTAGGATCGGGAAGCAGCACCATGTCGCCCGCTTCAAGCTTCTTGAAGCCGGGCACACTTGAGCCGTCGAAGGCGACGCCCCGGGTAAACAGGTCTGAGTTCATGCGGCTGCCCGGCAGGCTGATGTGATGCCAGCGGCCGAAGAGATCCACGAACTTGAGGTCGATGACCTCGATACCATTTTTCTTGGCCCAAGGGAGCAGGGCCGTGGACGTTTTTGGCGGCAATTTCATTCCTCCGATGATTCCCGGTTCGACGGAGCATAGTAGCAATCCGGACCCGGGTATCCAAGGGGCCTGGAAACGATTTTATAACAAAGGCTTCGATTGAAGGCGAGGAGCCAGCTGGCTATATTGTAGCCACCCGCCTAGCGGGTGAAAGGTGGAGATCGATGAAGACGATTCCTGAACTCAGCGACTGGGCCCTGGAGCTGATCCGCCTGGCGTCAACGCGCCTTCCCGCGGACATCCGGGAATCCCTGGCCAAAGGACGGGCCAGCGAGGTGGAAAACTCGCCGGCCGCGGCCACACTAGGCACCATTCTCGAGAATATCGACTTGGCCGAGAAGCTTTCCACGCCCATCTGCCAGGATACGGGCACCCCGGTTTTCTACGTGCAACATCCCTGGGATTTTCCCGCCGCACAATTCAAGGCGGCCTTCACCGAAGCCGTGAAGGTGGCAACCACGAAGAACTACCTTCGCCCCAACGCGGTGGATTCCATTACCGGGAAAAATAGTGGCGACAATACCGGCGATCATTTTCCGGCCGTCTACTTCGAGCAGTGGGATCGCGAAGATGAGGTTCGCGTGGATCTCATGCTCAAGGGCGGCGGCAGCGAAAATACCGGCGCCCAGTACGCGCTTCCCCACGCCGGACTCGGCGCGGGGCGAGATTTGGACGGCGTGCGCAAGGTCATCCTGGATGCGGTGGTGAACGCCCAGGGCAAGGGATGCGGCCCCGCAGTGCTGGCCGTCTGTATCGGCGGCGACCGCAGCAGCGGCTATGCTTTGGCCAAAAAGCAAATTCTCAGGCCCCTCGGCGACAAGAATCCCGATCCCGTGCTGGCTGCACTGGAAGATGAAATCACCGAAAAAGCCAACAGCCTGGGCATCGGACCCATGGGATTTGGAGGCATGACCACGGTGCTGGGAACGAAAATCACCTCGGCTCACCGGGTGCCGGCAAGCTTTTTCGTGTCCATCATCTACATGTGTTGGGCGGCCCGGAAACAAGCCATGATCATTCGCGGCGGGGAGGTGAGCTATGATTAAGCTCAAGACACCCATCACCGAGGAAAAGATTCGCAGTCTCAAGGTGGGCGACGTGGTTTCCCTGAGCGGCGTGTTCATTACGGCTCGCGATGCGGCCCACAAGTATATGATCGACGAGTGGCTCGACAAAGAGCCCAGGGGCGAGGACGCCGAACTGAGGGCCATACTCGGCCCGTTGCTCGATGGCGGAGTCATCTACCACTGCGGTCCCGTGGTGCGGCAGGATGAAAAGGGCAAGTGGCATTTCGTCGCCGCCGGCCCCACCACCAGCGCTCGGGAAGAACCCTACCAGCATCGTGTTATCGGACAGTTGGGTGTTCGCGCGGTCATCGGCAAGGGGGGCATGGGAGAAATGACCCTGGACGCCTGCGTCAAACACGGAGCGGTCTATCTGCATGCCGTGGGTGGCGCGGCCAGCCTCATCGCCCAGCAGGTGGTCGAAGTGGAGGATGTCTACAAAACCGAGTTCGGTCTCCCCGAAGCGTTCTGGCGCATCCGAGTGGAAGATTTCCAGTGCGTGGTGACCATGGATAGCCATGGAGAAAGCCTTCACAAGAAGGTTCTCCAGGACAGCCGCAAGCGTTACGAGGAAATTTTCGGAGCCTAGTTATCAGTGTTTTTGAGAAGGCGGGTCCGACAGGGCCCGCCTTTCCCATGGAACCCATGGAGCCCCATCTTGTTGCGCAAAGGAGTCTGGCACAAAGCTGGAATCTGCCTTATAGTGAGCCGCCAGGAGCGCCATGATCTACGACAATATCCTTCAAGTTATCGGTAAGACGCCGGTGGTTCGCCTGAACCGCGTGGGCGCGGGCTTGCCCGTGGAATTCTACGGGAAGTGCGATTTTCTCAACCCCGGCGGCTCGCTGAAAGATCGCGTGGCTCTGCGCATGGTCGAGAACCTGGAAAAGGCGGGCTTGCTGAAGCCGGGCGGCAACATCGTCGAGCCCACCAGCGGCAACACGGGAATTGGTCTGGCCATGGTGGCGGCGGTGAAGGGCTACGGGCTCACCTGCACCATGAGCCAGAAGATCAGCCTGGAAAAAGAAATCCTGCTGAACGCCATGGGAGCTTCGGCCCTGCGGACACCCGATGGCGAACCGCACAGCAGCCCCGAAAGCCAGTTCGGCAAGGCTGTGCAAATCGCCAAGAAAACCGGCGCCGTACTACCCAATCAGTACGAGAACGAGGACAATCCAGACTCCCACTACTACGGCACCGGCGCGGAAATTTGGGAGGACTTCGGCGAGAGCCTCGATGCCGTGGTCATCGGCGTGGGCACTGGCGGCACGCTCATGGGCATCGCGCGCTACCTCAAGGAGAAGAATCCGAACATCCTCGTGGTGGGCGTCGAACCGGAAGATTCCATGCTCGGCGGCAAGCAGGAGGCGCGGCCCTTCAAGACCGAGGGCATCGGCTACGATTTCATTCCCGACATTTTCGACTTCGGAATCATCGACCGACTGGTTACCACCCGCGACCGGGAAACCTTCCACATGGCAAGGCGGCTCATTCGCGAAGAGGGCCTCTTGGTGGGTGGAAGCTCGGGCGCAATAGCCCTGGGCATGCTTGAAGTGGGGCGTGAACTGCCCGCCGGATCGAAGATTCTGGGAGTGCTTCCCGACGGCATCCGCAACTACATGACCAAATTCGTCTCCGACGAGTGGATGCGTGAAAACGGTTTCATGGACGATGAGGACGAGCTTCCCAAGCCTGAAGCCCGAAGTTACACTTCGACCTCATCCGCAAAATCCTAGAAAGGCATCGATGATCTACGAGAACATTCTG
>JACKQG010007052.1_pt1 | contig 11520 bp, 8 predicted proteins | sample 8237621 | NCBI WGS metagenome assembly JACKQG01 (sample SAMN15677084, study PRJNA649215) | marine metagenome | biome: marine; feature: Black Sea; material: saline water; isolation source: suspended particulate matter (SPM) from the Black Sea western gyre | collected 2013-06-09/2013-06-10 | depth... | reverse complement strand
GGGTGTCGGGTGTTGGGTGTTGGGTGTTGGGTGTCGGGTGTCGGGTGTTGGGTGTCGGGTGTTGGGTGTCGGGTGTTGGGTGTTGGGTGTCGGGTGTTGGGTGTCGGGTGTCGAGTTTCGAGTTTCGAGTTTCGAGTTTCGAGTTTCCAGCCGCTGCTCCGTCCTCATCCTTCCTGACACCTGAAACCCGACACCCGATCCCTCTCCTGCCCTCTCATAGCGCACTCTGGGCGCAGGGAAGCGCGAAATCGTAGGCCGATTTGGTGATCGAGGTCAAGACAAGCTTGTATGGTCGTCGGACCGCGTAGCTAGCAACAGCAGCAGGTCGCCTGTCCGTTCAGCAAGGATATTGCCGGGAAGTACGATCTTGGTGCCCGTTTTGGCTGGCTTTTCGTCCGTGGCAAGCTTGGCCAATTGGTCCCACTTGTCGTAACTCATGGCCTGCTGTGGCCAAGTATGATCCGTCCAAATCCGGATGAGCAAATGGCGAACGAGAAACGCGTTGGCGGAGTGCAGCGGGCGGCAGTCGATGATCACTTCTTCGGCAAGGCTTTTCTTGATACAGCGATCTGCCAGTTGTCCGACGAGTCCATCGACCAAGGCTTGCACATCGCCAGCCATCGAGCCCAATCGATTCAATGCCTCCACAACGTTTGGATTGTACACGTCCGCAATCTGAGGCAGCAACTCGCGGCGAATGCGATTCCTGGTGAAGCCGAGATCTGCGTTTGTCGAGTCTTCGCGGTATTCCTGCCCGACCGCCTTCAGATATTGAATCACTTCCGTCCGTCGCGTGTTCAGCATCGGGCGCACGAGCGCGACGCCCGGAATCAATTGTCGGTACGGTCGTATGCCGGCCAGACCAGCGATTCCCGTCCCGCGGAGCACTCGATGCAGGACGGTCTCGGCCTGATCGTCAGCCGTGTGGGCCGTGACAACGAACCGGGCTCCGACTCTTGCCGCCGTCTCCCGCAGGAACCGATATCGCCAATCCCTCGCGTCCGCCTCGGACGCCGACGCCGATCGCAGGTCGCCAGATGCGTTCGGTGGACTATCCTCGTCGCATGCCCGCTGCTCCATGCGTCCGATCTCGTGCGCCAGGTCCAATCTTCCGCAAAGCTCCACCACAAAGGCTTCATCCGCGTCCGATTCGTTGCCGCGCAAGCCGTGGTTGAAATGGGCGACGATGATTTGCCCTTCTCCCTGTTGGCGCACGGCGACCATGCCGCGTAACAACGCCACGCTGTCCGCCCCGCCGGAGACGGCGACCAGTGCGGTGACGTCACGCCACGTGGAAGGGGGCCACTGCCCGGCCAACTTCTCTTCGAACGGTTCGAGGTCTGGCATAGTAGATCCGGTACGATAGTCTCAATCGGAACAGTGTACCCGACACGGCGCCACTGCCCAGCGGCACGGTTGGCACTGGATGCCCTGCCCACGAAACCCGCCCCGTCCCGGACCACATTCGGCTAGTCTTTTTGCGTCACTTGTGTTAGTATGAAATTGTCAGAAGTGTCTTGACGAGTGCCACGGGCGTCCTGCTCGTGTTTCCATACCTCGCGGGCAAGGGAACTGTCGCATCCTGCTCGCCGATTCAACTCTGACAGACGGTCATGCTGCCGTATGCCGTCCTCCCGCCCGAACATCCGCACTCGTTCTAGCTTGGACGCAACCGGTTGGTCGTGCCTAACATAGCAACAGCACCTTCACAAAAGCTAACCCTGGTATTGGGTATTCGGAGATATGTCAACCTTGACGACCACACGGCGCGATGTAAGGGCAACCATGACGCGAGGCCGCAAAGATGATTCGGCTTGCGACACCGAATTGTTCGATCGCTACGGCCAGATCCTGAAAACCAAGAGTCTTCACTGGACAGTCCATTATCGCCTGGAAAAACGTCTGGGGGCCGGCGGCCAAGGCGTCGTGTACTTGAGCTACTCGCGCGGCGCGGACGGATTCACGGTGCCCGTGGCCATAAAGGTATTCAGTCCGGAACGCTTCGAGGACGCTCACGGTTACGACGACGCGATGGTGCGCATCGCCAAGGTTTCGGCGCACGTGGCGCAGATCGCACAGGACAATCTGCTGGACGTACAGAATTTCGTCGACCGCGACCGGATCCGCATGATGGTTATGGAATGGGTCGATGGTTTCGATCTCCGACGACTGTTGTGCAACCGGGCGTTTCAGCGGGTGAAGGAACGAGTTAGCGGACGTCGGTGGGAGTACATCAACGACGTGATCGCAACCGCAGGGCCGGAGCAGACCCGCTTCAAGCCCGGTGTTGCTGTATCGATTGTGCGCGAGTGCCTGGCGGCGTTGGCATCGCTGCATCGCGAAAGCGTCGTGCACGGCGACATCAAGCCTTCGAACGTGATGCTCAAGCGAACGGGCAATGCGAAGATTATCGATATTGGTGCCGCTTTCGAAATGGAAGACCCACCGGCGATTCGCACCTGCACGCCAACCTATGCCGCACCGGAAGTGCTGGACGGAGGCGAGAACACGCCGCGCAGCGATCTGGCGGCTCTGGGTTATGTGCTGGTCGAGATGCTCTCGGGCTGCCAGCCGTTTCGCGGCCTGGGCAAGTATCGCGAATTACTGGAGGCCAAACGCCGTTTGCCGCAACGACTGACGGAGATCCTCCCCGAAGAGGTGACGTGTAACGAGTTGTTGATGAGTTTCTGCCGGGGCCTGATCTCTCCGGATCCGATGCTGCGATTTCCGGACGCCGAAGCGGCAACGCTGGTCAAGGACGGTGCAGCCGCGTTCCTCAAACAGTTGGTCAAAGGCGACATGTCCAGCGAGTACGAGAACGAAATCCGCCTGTTGATCGAAGAGCTGAAGGAACTGGATGTGATCGACGAAGAACCGGAGACGATGTAATTCGCCGCCTTGATCATAACCTTGCGAAACGCTAGAGGCGTTAACACGTGGGGCACGTTTCTAACGTGCCGTAGCTAACCAACTTACTGGCCTGGCACGTTAGAAACGTGCCCCACATTTGCCAAGCCACGATCAAGGCCTGATTCGCCGCTGTGAACGTCGACGAAACTATTGCCGCAATCGCCTCGGCGCCGGGCGGCGCCATGCGGGGAATCATTCGGCTCAGCGGACCCGACGTTATCGGGTGTCTTAGCGGCTGCTTTCAGAGCGATGACTGCCGCGACCTGACGGGGCTGGACCGTCCTACCGTGCTGGCTGGTCTTCTGCAGGTGTCCCTACCCATTGGCGAGTTGCCGTGCGATCTCTACTTGTGGCCCGGCAGCCGAAGCTACACGCGACAGCCGACTGCCGAATTGCACACCATCGGCTCGCCACCTCTGCTGGAGTCGGCCTTGGCGACGGTCTGTGCGGCGGGCGCTCGCGTGGCCGAACCGGGCGAGTTCACCATGCGTGCGTTTCTCGCGGGGCGACTGGATTTGACGCAAGCGGAAGCCGTGCTGGGCGTGATCGACGCCCACAGCGAACGCGAACTGGACGTTGCCCTGTCGCAACTGGCCGGCGGCTTGGCCGGACCATTGACCCGACTGCGGAACGAATTGCTCGACTTGCTTGCCGATGTGGAAGCGGGGCTGGATTTTGTCGAAGAAGACATTGAGTTCATTTCGGCCGAGCAGCTTGACGGCCAATTGAGGGACGCTGCAGAACAGGTCAACCGTTTAGCGGATCAGATGACATCTCGGGGCGAATCGACCGGTTCGTTTCGAATCGCGTTGATCGGCTGGCCAAACGTCGGCAAGAGCAGCCTGATGAACGCGTTGGCCGGCCATCGGGCGGCGATCGTCGCGGAAACGGCAGGAACGACGCGCGATTACCTTACGGCCGACATTGAGATCGACGGTTTGAAGTGCCGGTTGATCGATACGGCAGGCGTCGCCGCGGAAAACGAGTCCGAGATAGCCGCCAAGGCCCAAGCCTCGACCGCGCTGCAGTCTCGGCAGGCCCACGTTCAACTTCTCTGCATCGACGCCACACGTCGTATCAATGCCTGGGAATGCGAAGAACTGGAGAGACAGCAGCCGGAGGGTCGAATCCTGGTTCTGACCAAGACCGACGGCGTACGATCGACCGATCTTCATTTCCCAGCCATCGAAACCAGCAGCCACACCGGCCAGGGGCTAGCGAAGCTACGGCAGGCGATCAGTCAACGGATCGTTGACGGCTTATCCGAAGAGACCAGTGTGGTCGCGGGACCCGCCATCCGCTGCCGGGAGAGCCTACGGCTGGCGTCTTCCGCCATCGCCCGAGCCTGGCAGGCCGTATCCGACCGAATCGGCGACGAGATCGTCGCGGCCGAGATTCGCGTGGCCCTCGACGAAGTTGGCAAGGTTGTAGGCGCGGTGTACACCGACGACATCCTCGACCGCATTTTCAGCCGATTCTGCATCGGCAAGTAGGTCCCGCTTGCCGAGCGGGACCTGGGCCCGAGCAAAGGCGGTTTCCACAGAAACACCACTTTCAGCGGGTGCGGACCGACGCATCTCAGCGAGACAGAATACTAGAGGTTTTTGCGTCGCTGGGTTGTTTAACCGCAAGCCGGAGGCGTGCGCTTTCGTGGGGACGCGCACGCCTCCGGCTTGCGGTTAAACGACTTGGTGCCACGAAATGCGCTGAACGCGCCAAAATAGGATGCCTGAATCCGGTTTGCTGATTGAACAAAGGCGGTTCGTTGTATAATCTGTAGGCTTGGCACTCCAAAACGATCCCCACTTGAAGGAGAACACATCCATGGCACGAACCACACGTCGTAAGTTCTTGCAGACCACGGCAGCCGCAGGCGTCGGCTTCTGGGTCGCTGGCGGAGTTGCTCCCAAACGGAGCTTTGCTGCGAACGAGACCATCAACTTTGCCTGTGTCGGCGTTGGCGGCAAGGGACGGAGCGATTCGCGAGACGCGGCACGTCACGGAAACATCGTGGCCATCTGCGACTGCGACGAAAACACATTGAACAAAGCGGCGGCTGGGTTCAAAGGCGCACAGAAGTTCTTCGACTACCGCAAAATGTTCGACGAAGTCGGCAAGAGCATCGACGCAGTCACCGTCAGTACGCCGGATCACAACCACGCCCCGGCCGCGATCCGCGCGATGAAGCTGGGCAAACACTGCTTCACGCAGAAGCCGCTGACGCACACCATCTACGAAGCACGCCGCATGGGCGAGGTGGCCCGCGAGATGAAGGTCGCCACCGAGATGGGCAATCAGGGGACGGCCAACAACGATTTGCGTAAGTCGGCAGCGTTTGTGCAAGGTGGCGGACTGGGCGACGTCAAGGAAGTCCATGTCTGGACCAACCGGCCAATCTGGCCACAAGGCTTGGGCCGACCGGAAGGCGAAGATCCGGTACCCGAAGGCGTCAACTGGGAGTCATGGATCGGCCCGGCCCCGATGCGGCCGTTCAAGGGAGGTGTGTATCATCCGTTCAAGTGGCGCGGCTGGTGGGATTTCGGAACCGGGGCTCTGGGCGACATGGCATGTCACACATTGAACATGTGCTTCGCAGCCCTGTCCTTGCAGGATCCGATTTCCGTGCAGGCTAACACATCGGGTCACAACAAGGAAACGTACCCCGCCTGGTCGGTTATCACGTTCGAGTACCCGGCCAACGACAAACGCGGGCCTGTGACTCTGACATGGTACGACGGTGGTAAGCTGCCGCCCGAGGAACTGATCAAAGGCTCCAAGGAGCAAAGGATCTCCCGCAGCGGTGCGTTGATGGTCGGCTCGAAGGGCACCATCTACGCTCCGGGCGACTACGCCGACCGGGCCGAACTGATCGGCCAAGGCGGTCTGCCGGACGTGGAATACGAACGTTCGCCGGGTCACTTCGACGAATGGATCCGGGCCATCAAGGAAGGCAAGCCGGCCATGTCCAACTTCCCGGACTATGCGGGCCCGTTGACCGAGACGATCCTCCTGGGCAACCTGGCCGTCTGGGCCGCGCCCGAAGCCGAACAGACCGGCAAGAAGATCGAATGGGACGCCAAGAATTTGGTGGCCACGAACGCGCCGGAAGTAATGCCCATCGTCAAAAAGGACTATCGCAAAGGTTGGGAGTTGGAGAAGATAGCCGAGGCTTGATGTTTGCGATTCGAAGTTGAAGCCGCGGGCACCGAATCTTAATCGGTGGCTCGCGGCTTTTTTTCTGTCTGCTGCCCCGTTGGAGTTCACGCTTTAGCGTGTCTTGTTTCGGATGCGGAAAGACACGCTAAAGCGTGAATTCCAACGATCCATGCCGTTGCTACTGGCTGGTTTGCCTTACGGTGACGGCGCGGGTGTTCGCCGGATGGAAACGTGCGAGACAACCAGATCCTTGTTCGTGCAGGTCAGCCGGAAATCGGTGTTGTTCGAGCCACCAGCGAATCGGGCATGGGGGATTGTGAAGACTACCTCCTTCCACGTGCCCGTTCCAGAGATCCGTTGTCGCGGTCCGGGGCAAAACTGCTACCGAAGTCCAGCCAACGTCGGATCGCGCGAATCGTACTCGACGAAGAACTCCACCGGACCGCTGTCGAAGTAGCCGACGGTTATCTCCACCGATTCGTCGCCGTCGAATAGAAAGTAGTCTTCGACCTCGAAATACATGTACCTTGTCACGGGATTGTGGCGGTTTTGGGCCGTACTCCACGCAGCACGACCGCCGACTGTCTTCTCGACGATTGGACCATCGCCGTCCGGTTTCGCCACGACCCACAGCCCCTCCGATTTTCCGGGCGAACCAGATATCACCTTTCGAGGAGGTTGGATCTTTGACAAATCAATCCGCTCGCCCGCGTGGAACCGGTCGCTGAAACGGCGTGTCAGCTCGATGTACTGCCGGCCATATTCAGTGGTCTCGCAGATTTCCGTCCCCTCGTGAAATTCGTTCCATGTTTCGATGTGGACCAGCCATGGGCGAGTCTTCACGTCCATCGCCAACAGACGCTGCCATGCGAACGAATAGAACCGACCATCGTCACGCTTGCGCACCAACGGTGCGCGTCCGGGAACTGCAGAATGATCGTATCCAGGACCCAAACCGGCGGTGTCCAGGAGTTGCGGGGCGAGTGCACCGCCCCAGTTGTATTCGCTGTCGGCCTCGCCCGGCCAGCCGCGCATCTTGACCAAAAACACGTCTGTGCCGAAGTCGCGCCGAAACATGTCTCGCAAGGCGGGAAACAAATGCTTGTCGGCTTTTTGGGCGAAGGCCGATGCGTACAGAAACACCAACGGTTTGCCGTCGATCGTTGCCCGATGCTCGGGCGGAATACGAGAGAAGAAATTGCGGATCGTTCCGTAGAACCACAATCGGCCGGCCGGCGTCGTGAGGTCGACGTGGTAGCCTCGCGCGTTGTGCTTCAGAGTGCTCGTATCGTAGAACATGCCGATCGACGGCGGACGTTTCTTCTCGGCAATCAACCGCTTTTGGGCCTCGACAAGCGGCGGCAAACCCTGATCGCTAAACCCGAAGTCACCCAGCGGCGTGCCCCAATACACGGGCAGAAGCACGTCGATGCCCGCAGCGATCATGTCGTCAAGTTGCCCGGCGTGCCATTCGACGTTCTTGTAGCTAAGCCCTTCGAGTGTCGGCGGGTGATCGGTCAACGCGTCCGTGCCGTCGTGGTCAACAACGTGAGCGCCCGTATCGACATCGTACCAGTAGAAATAACTGGTCGCGGTCACAGGCGTGCCCGCGCGAAATCCCGTGGAGACGGCATCTCCCGGTTCTGCCTTGAGCACATATGGGCCAGGAGGTTCCGGCAAGACGAAATCGGCGGGAACGTCGGCTCCAAACAGACCGGCAACAGCCGCCAGCAATAATTGAGTCTGCATCAGCGTTAGTTCCTTTGGCTGGAGTTTGCATCGGGCGGATTTCCGGAGATAATCAACCGGGCTGCATTATTCTGCCCGACCGACCGTACGCAAGCAAGCGACATCCCGAGCAACCCACACCGATTGAAGGAGTCCACCCATGCGAGTCCCGTTCTGTCTGATGGCGTACCTTATTTGTTCGATCGTGGTCGCTGGCGAGACACAGCGGCCTACGACGACCTTGCGCTGCGAGGTAGTCGACGCGGATTCGAGCGAACCGCTGCCGGCCAGGGTCTATGTTCAATCGTCCGATGGCCAATGGTTGTTCGCCAAATCCGCCTCGCCTGACGGATCCGCTGTGATCTACGACAAGCAACGTGCGGCCAAATCCGTGGAAAAGCACACCACCGTATCGGCACATCCGTTCTTGGTGGATGTTCCGACGGGGCAAGTGACGATACGCGTCGAACGCGGAAAGGAATACTTGCCCGCCGAGCAGTCGGTCGAAATCGGCCGAGACCCGGTGGCCGTACGTATCGAATTGAAACGATGGATCGACATGGCGGCTACCGGTTGGTACTCGGGCGATACGCACGTCCATCGCCCGCTCGACGAATTGCCCAACCTGCTGTTGGCCGAGGACTTGAACGTCGGCCTGCCGTTGACGTCCTGGGTAACCGCCGCGTACATGCCGCCAGGATCTGGAGGCAGTAAGCGGGCCGTTGATGTCGAGCCGAAAGCAATCTACGTCGACTCGACGCACGTCATCTATCCAGTCAACACGGAATACGAAATCTTCACCGTAGGCCATAAGCGGCACACGCTGGGAGCCGTGTTCGCGTTGGGGCACAAGAATCGCTTCTCGATCGGCGTTCCGCCCGTGCGGGCGTTTGCCGAGCAGGCTCGGCGCGAGGGAGCTTTGCTGGACCTGGACAAGCACTCGTGGGCCTGGTCGTTGATGTTAGTGCCGGTAGCTGGTGTGGATCTGTTCGAATTGGCGAACAACCATTGCTGGCGGACGGAGTTCGCTTTTCGGCGTTGGACGATCGACACGGTGCCTGCCTACCAGCGAATTCAGCAGGACGCCGGTGGTTTGACCGAATGGGGTTGGATTGATTTTGGCTTCCAGACGTATTACGCGCTGCTGAACTGCGGCTTCCGCATGCGGCCATCCGCGGGCACGGCTTCCGGCGTCCATCCGGTCCCACTGGGTTTCGGACGGGTCTACGTCCACGTGCCGGAGAAATTCAGCTACGAGCGATGGATGGCGGGATTGGCTGCCGGACGCAGCTTCGTCACGACCGGCCCAATGCTGGAGATCCAGGTCGACGGGCAATCACCGGGAAGTACGCTCTCGCGACAGCCACAGGAAAACAGCGTAGTTCACGTAACCGGTACGGCTTCGAGCGCCCGGCCGCTTCGGCCCATTGAGATTGTCGTCAACGGCAAAGTAGTGGATCGACTTGCCGTCGCGAACAGCGAGAACGCGAACGGCGGTTTCGAGAGCCCGATCGACACAAAGGTCAAACTCGACGGCTCGTCGTGGATTGTCGTCCGCGCATTCGAAAACCGACCCGACGGTCGAGTCCGGTTTGCTCATTCAAGTCCGGTGCACGTAGACGTGGCAGGGAAGCCGCTCCGGCCTCGTCGCGCGGAGGTCGACTATCTCGTGCGGCGAATGAAGGAAGAACTCGAACGAAACCGTGATGTGCTGCGTCCGGACGCTTTGGACGAGTATCGACAAGCAGTGGCGGCCTACGAATCGCTGGTTGCCGAGGCTCGCGACGATTAGTGCCAAATGGGGCCGAATGCGTTTGGATCACAGACTGAGTTCTTACGATTTTGGATGCCCCCGGCTTGCCCGGGGGAGTCTCACGTTCGTTGCTACACACGAGACCGCTCCCCCCTTCCCTCAACCCTGTCGGTCAACTCGTTCAATCGCAAATCGAAAAACCCTTCTCACGCTGCCCGGTTCCGATCCAGTGGACTCTTGACCGAAATGCCGGGCCGGTTCAGCACGTGCGTGTAGATTTGAGTGGTCTTTACGTCCTTGTGCCCCAGCAACTCCTGAACGACACGGATGTCATAGCCGTCCTCGAGCATATGTGTGGCAAAACTGTGACGAAATGTATGGGAATGAATCGGCTTGTGGATCTTCGCCCGCGCCACAGCCCTTCCCAGCGCTTTCGCAAACACACTCTCGTGCAAATGGTGCCGTCGGATATCTCCCGATCGCGGATCACGCGACCGTTTACTGGCCGGAAAGATGAACTGCCAAGCAAACTTCTGATTCGCCTGCGGATACTTCTCGGCCAACGCATACGGCAAATACACCCGTCCATAGCCTTCCCATAGATCCCGCTGGTGAAGTTCCCGCGCCTGTTCAATTTGCGACCGTAATCCCTCGACCGTCACCTCCGGCAGCACGGTGATCCGTTGGTGTTGGCCTTTGGTATCCCGCACCACGATTTGCCCCAGATCAAACGCAATGTCCTTGACTCGCAGCCGCAGACAATCGTTGATGCGGAGCCCGGCACCGTACAGCAGATTCGCGATCAGCAAATTGCGTCCCTGGAACTGATCCAACAGCCGGTCGATCTCGTCCCGGCTCAAGACGAGCGGCAACTTTTTCGGCTTACTCGCCCGCACCGCGTCAATCCCCCGCAACTCCTTCTGAGCGACGCGCTCAAACAGCTTCAACAGTGCGTTGAACGCTTGATTCTGCGTGCTCGAGGCAACATTGCGATCCACGGCCAGATCGGTAAGAAATTCTGTCACTTCCGCTTCGCCCAAACATTTCAACCGCTCCACGCTTTCGATCTGGTAACGTCGGACGAACTGCCGGGCCCATTTCACATAAGCTTTTTCGGTGCTGTACTCGCGGCCAAGCAGTCGGAGTTGTCGGCGGAGTTCCTGAATCGGTTCGGGCTCGCCGGGATCGATCACCCCGGCCACGTCGATCACGCTTTCCTTCTTCGGCGTCGAAATCGGATGTTGGCGGACGAACTGGGCCAGCGTGCCGCGGATGTCATCCAGCGGCGGCGACTCGCTGCGCAGTACGCTGCTCTGGTAGAACTGGACCGCCTTTACCATCTGCAATCGCTGCCACGCCTGCCGTCCGCTCGATTTCTGTTGCCGCAGAAAGCCGATCACCGACTCGCGGCTGATGGGGATCGAATCATGCGGCCCCACGCGGCAAAACCGCCGATACCCGTCCATCCAGCGCCCGAACCAAACTCGATCGTTAGGCGGCAATTGGGCCGATTTCAGCTTGGACGTCAGTCTTTGGTAACTCATGACCAGTCCTCCCCAGGTGGACACGTGAATAGATGAACATCCGAACATTATCTCTATCGTACCGCACGAACAACGTTCCGCAATCCACCCGGTCGCCTTTTTCTAGCGTGGGGTAATTGCAATACCCCACGCTGGAGCGCGGGCCACCCGGAGTAAAACGTGGAGTAATTCGAATACTCCACGCTAGCCGAGCGCCGCGGCGCAAGAATCGGCGTTTCCGCCGGATTATTGACAACCCTGCCAGCGTGGGGTAATTTCAATACACCTCGCTAAACCGGAGGTATCCGAATTCCCCCGTGCACGGCGCGGGATAATAATATTGTTCGGTTGCAAACTTTCGGCTCCGACCGTATTTTGAAATCTACTCATTTGTGAATTGTGGTAAACATCTCGCTGGTCCAAAATGGTAAAGGAACGATGTCATGCCTG
>JACKQG010000288.1_pt3 | contig 11522 bp, 4 predicted proteins | sample 8237621 | NCBI WGS metagenome assembly JACKQG01 (sample SAMN15677084, study PRJNA649215) | marine metagenome | biome: marine; feature: Black Sea; material: saline water; isolation source: suspended particulate matter (SPM) from the Black Sea western gyre | collected 2013-06-09/2013-06-10 | depth... | reverse complement strand
TATCTTCTTCCTGATCCAGGATCAGCGCCTTGTTCTGTTTTAAAAATTTATGAGAGATTAGCTGGTCGATGGCTAAGTGTTCGGGGAAAAACTGGCGCTCAACGATTGGCAGGTCGAGTTGTTTGGACAGGCTCTCGGCAACATCACGCTCTGAAACCAGTCCGAGTTTTAGCAGAATGGAACCGATCGGTTCCCATTGTTCCTGTTCGAGTTGCAGATGGCAGGCGCGTTCGATATTGTCAGGCTCCAGTTTGCCCGCTTCTACCAGGTAGGAGCATAAGGTCCGATTTTTTTTGGCTGGACTGGCTTCGTTCGTGTCCACGGATTCTGTTTCAGGCTGTTGTGCGTTTGTACCCATGGGTCAACTGTTGGTCAGGTTTGGATGTAGAGTATTTAGAGTATATTATAGATTGATTATTTGGAATGAATAATAAATAACATCGATAACTGATCAGCAGTATTAATCCAGACTTGTATAAAAAATTAACAGGCCATACATGAGTCAGTCAAGCGGGTTTCGTTGCTCGCACTCACACACAAAAACAACTTAAATATCAGTAGCCTGGTTACTAACCTGTACTAAAGTACAGGTTTATTCCTGTACCTTGGTAGCATCAAACTGTACCTTTGGTGGTGCTAAAACTGTACCTTTGTCCCGTTATAAACTCCCTCAATTTACACTACTTTTTACAGTGACTTTTGTTGCGTTTGACGGGTAAGTCTTTTTTACCCTTAACCGATTGATAAAAGTCGGTGAATCACGAATTTTCGTGTTTCTTTTTTAAGTGTTAAACGGGATTACCTTTCTTAAAACGATTCGGTAGTCCTGATTAAGGGGGAAGTAAATATGAAACCAAAAACTGCTAGCTCGATAGCGGGTACCAACACAGTACTTGCTGTCTTAATGTCGAGCATGGCTTCACTTAGCATGCTGTATACACCGGGGGCCTCAGCAGCCATCCAGTGTGATCGCACAATCACGGCGAATGTAATAGCGCTGGACAACCCGACGATATTTAATCGTCTCGGTGCCCAGAATCCTAACTGGCTTATGTATGCGCTAGAGCGTGACGTCGTATACAAGAATCGCGGTAATACCAGCGATCCGTTGAATGGCACGCCGTGTAGCATCGCGACCTGTACCGCAGGTAACGTGGAGCTGCGACCTGACAAGCGAACCCGTCCTCTGGTGGTGCGCGCTGTGGCAGGTGACTGTCTCGACGTCAACTTCACCAACCTGATGGCTCCGGTCGCCAATCCAAATAATCCGATTCAGGATAACCTGTTCAACGATGACCAGGTGGCTGATCGTTGCGCCAGTATGCATTTTGGTGGTACTGAACTGCGTAATGTAGGTGGCAACCCGATGGATAACGACGGTAGCTTCGTCGGTAATAACAACCCGGGTGAAGATCCATTCTCAGCCTGTGGCGCTGGCGCTCAAAAGGCTGGTCTGGTTGGCCCCGGTGGTTCCATGACTTACCACCTGTATACACCCCATGAAGGCGCGTACCTGATCAATAGCTATGGTGCCACAATTGGCTCTGAAGCTAATGCTGGTACACTGGGTATGGGCCTGTTTGGCGCGCTTAACGTGCAGCCTGCTAAAGCGAATATCTACCGCAGTCAGATGACTGAGGAAGAAATGCGTCTGGCTACTGTGGGTCGCACCGCATCGGGTCACCCGATCATCGACTACGAGGCGCTTTATCCAAACGTTTCGCCGTGGATTGCAGAAGGTAAGGCTGGTCTGCCGATCATCAACATGCTGACAGCATCTAACGAGCTGGTGCACAGTGATATCAATGCGATCATCACTGGTACTAATGCCGATGGTAGCTTCACGCCCGACACTTATCCGCTGGAAAGCGTAGGCAAGAACAATCCGTCATTACCGAACCGTCTCGAACCTTTCCGTGAGTTTACCTCCGTCTTCCATGATGAACAGACTAACTCTCAGGTGTACCCGCGCTGGTACTTTAATCCGGTGCTGGTATACACGCTGGTAGGTGTCAGGGATCAGTTTATGATCAACTACGGTTCTGGTGGTATCGGATCCGAGATCATATCTAACCGTCTGCACACAGGTCCAATGCATGACTGTACCGACTGTGCCTATGAAGAATTCTTCCTTGCCTCGTCGACAGTAGGCGACCCTGGCCAATTGAACAATATTCCGGCCAACTGGGGTATCGAGCAATGTGACCCGACCGCGATTGCAGGCCCTACCTGCTGGCGTGACCCGGTCAATCTGGCGAACGGCCCTATTGCAGGTAACTACGCGCTCTACCAGGAAGATCCAGGCAATATACACAATGCCTACGTTGGTGACTTCGCCAAGATACGTAACACACACGCTGGTGCTTTCGAACAGCACATCTTCCACCTGCACAATACGCAGTGGCTGTTCAATCCCAACGACGATAATTCCAACTACCTGGACGCTCAGGAGATTCTTCCTGGTTCAGGTCATACCTACGAACTGGTTTACGGTGGTGTAGGTAACCGTAACAAGACCGCGGGTGACGCGATCTACCATTGCCACTTCTATCCTCACTTTGCGCAGGGTATGTGGTATCACATCCGTAACCTCGACACCATGGAGACCGGTACTGTACTGGCCGTTTCCAATGCTGACGATCCGCAGGTTCCGAGTTTAAATACAGGTTTCCACACATCGCCGTTCGCACTGCGTAGTGGTCAACCCGCTGCAGGTTCACGCGCCATGCCCGACGGCGAGCTGCCTGATGGTACACCGATCCCTGCGATCGTTCCGCTGCCAGGTAAAGCCATGCCGCCGATGCCTGCACCGGTTCACGTAGTGGCCGTTGACCGTGGTTCGCACAGTATCCTTGGTGGTCGTACTGGCCCCGATGGTAGACCTGATTCGTCTCAGGCCGTTATCGACTATAGTGTCGCACTCGGCCCTGACGGCATCGCCGGCACCGCAGACGACGTCTCTCCTGGCTTCCCGTTCTTCGTTGCGGGTAACGAGTGTGGTGTCGCTGGCGCTAGCGCAGCGAATTGCCCGATGGGAACAGTAGGTCAACGCGCACCGACTCCTCCTCTTGATATGCTGACCGAGGCAGGTGCTGCCAACGCTGGTCACAATCCTGCTCTGGCCGGTGGCTGGGACGGTGGTCTGCCACGTCATGGCCTGCTGGGTTATGTTTCCGGTGGTCTGTCTGCTGACACCCAGAACCGTCTGGACTTCCGTAAGGTTATCGAAATGGCCAAACCGGTTTATTTCCCAGAGACTGGTACCGAGATGGAAAAAGTTTCCATGGGTTACCATGCTATTCGTAACCATTCATCTGTAGCTAACAACCTGGCTGATACCGCTGTCACACCCGCTACCTGGGTATTGAATGGCGCTCCTGCGGTACCGGGTGCTCCGTTCCAGGATCCTTGTGTGGATGATGCTGGTGCTGTCTTGAATGCCGGTTTCGTTGGTAGCTGGTTCGATGGCGATGGCGACCCCCTGACCCTGAATACCAAAGGCGGTTCTGCCTTCGGTTCTGATTCTCCGCGTACCTACAAGATCGCTAACGTGCAGATCGACGCGGTATTCAACAAGGTGGGCTACCACTATCCTCAGGAACGTATTATCTCCCTGTGGGATGACGTGGCTCCGCACATCCTGAAACAACGTCCTCCAGAGCCTCTGGTTATGCGTTTTAATACGTTCGACTGTGGCAAGATCCAGCATGCTAACCTCGTTCCACACGAGTTTGAGCTGGATGACTTCCAGGTACGTACGCCGACCGATATCATTGGTCAGCACATTCACCTGCCTAAGTGGGATCTGACTACAAACGACGGCGCGGCCAATGGCTGGAACTATGAAGACGGTACACTGTCTCCAGGTATCGTTCAGGAGCGTATCCATGCGATCAACGAGTTCAACCACTTCGCTGGTACTATTGTTCCTGCTGGCACTCTGCCAGGTCAGTTAGCTCCAATCGATCTTACCGATCTGGTAGCAGTCGCTACTATCGATACTGGTGATATCGGCGGAACCCCTGCTGGTAAGGTTCACCTGGAAGCACTGCCTCATCCGTACTTCGGTGCTGGTGTTGCCGGACAGGATCACCTCGGCGCACGTACTACCCTGCAGCGTATCCTGGTTGACCCTGTGGTCAATGTCGCTGGTGTCGACCGCGGTCTGGGTCTGACCTTCTCGCATGACCATTATGGTCCGTCTACATTCCAGCAAATCGGTCTGTACTCAACCATCCTGGCTGAGCCTGCCGGTTCCACCTGGGTACACAATGAGTCCGGTACTCCTCTGGCAACACGCCATGACGGTGGGCCTACCACCTGGCAAGCCGCTATTCTGCCTCCTGCTTCTGCGCCAAATGGTTCAAACGTAGGTTCTGAGAATATCAAGGATCATCGTGAGTTTTACTTTGAAATGAGTGACTTCCAGCACGCTTATGAAGCGGGTACCTATGTCGGCGCTGACGCCAATGGTGTACCGATTCATGCGGAAATCATCCAGCCTGATCCGTTCAACGCTACGATTGCTACCGCTCCTGCGCTGCGCAACACCTGGGAGAAAGCGGTCAATCCTCCGCTCAAGCTGAAGTCTGTTCCTTTCCCAGATGTGGTTACGGCGCATGACGTTTGTCCTGGTCCTGCAGGTAATGCAGATCCAAGTATTCCACGTCCTTGCCCCGAAGCGATCAACATCAGCCACAGCTCCATGTGGGTGGTTAACTATCGTAATGAGCCTGTTGGACTGCGTGTATTCGATCCAGACGCAACCGGTCCAGATGGCACTAACGGTACTCAAGCCGCTGGTGACGCAGGTGACCTGGCGCTGGCCTTCCAGAGCCGTCGTGACCGTGCTATCCCTCAGCTGAACACCAGCATGGGTGACACTCCATATCCACAGGCGGCACATTGTGGCGCACGTGGCGGTAATGACTTCGAGGATGATCGCGGTAAAGACTTCCGTGTATCTAACCGTCGTTCACAAGGTGATGGTATCAACTGTGACCGTCGTCCTGGTGACCCCTTCACTCCGATTATGCGTACCTATGAGCGTGACGATGTGAAGATCAAGATCCAGGTCGGTGCCACTGAAGAGCAGCATCAGACTACGATCCATGGTATGAAGTGGCTGTCTAACGGTTCCGGTTTCGGTCGTGCACCGAACTCTGGCTGGAGAAACTTCCAGTCTCACGGTATCTCCGAGCAGTTCAGTCTGCAGTCTCCAATCAATCCTGATCCAGAGCAGCGTGGTAACACAGTAGATTACCTGTATGCACAGGACGCTACTCGCGATGGTATCTGGTTGGGTACCTGGGGACTTCTGCGCTCCTATGGTAAGGAACGTAACGACCTGTTCGTGCTGCCTGATAACTCCGAGATCAACAATGTGAAGGTGGTCAACGAGGGTGATTTCAACGGCGTATGCCCGATTGCGGCTAACGTTGTGAATCATGACGTCACTGTGGCGCTGGTGAATGACATCCTGCCGAATAACCTCGGTGTGACAATCAACCCGAACCCACAGATTCGTGACACTGAAGGTCGCCGCGGTAACAAAGGTCGCCGCGGTAACAACGGTAGACGCGGTCGTGACGATGATGATGGTCGTGGTAGAGGTCGCGGTGGTAATGGTCGTATCCTCGGTGGTGACTCCGATGGTGATGGCCTCGGCGATAACGTCGGTGGTCCGCTAGATCCGAATGGCGGTACTCTGGTATTCAACCGTCGTGGTACCGTCGTACCTGACGTGGTGATTCCGGGTGAAGGCGCGGAAGGTCCGCAGCTGCTGACTGGTGGTGCAGGTCCGTTGAACGACCCGACTGCGATGATGTATGTGATGACCAGTGACCTGATCGTGGATCCATCCACTCGTCGTGACAGAAAAGCCTGTAGAAAAGGGGGAGTGACCAATCCGGCATGCCCTGTGATACTGAGCCCCACTGCACCGGTCGAGCCGATTGTACTGCGCGCCAATGCTGGCGACTGTATCAATGTTACGCTGCGTAACCGTCTGCCTGAGGTTGCTCCTGACCTGGCCGGCTGGCAGGACATGATGTGGCTGGTCAAGCGCCAGATCCAGGATGTTCCGATGGTTGATGAACTGGGTGCTCCAGTGGTCGATGCCGCAGGCAACCAGATCATCGGTAAGCAGATGCGTTTCTTCAACAACAACCTGGTACGTCCTTCCAGCAAGGCAAGTATGCATGCCCAGTTGGTTGAGTACGACGCAAGCCGTCATGACGGTGTAGCGGTTGGTCAAAACCGTGCTAAAGCGTTGGCTGATCCGGGCGAAACTATGACTCTGCGCTGGTACGCTGGTGATATTCAGCATGTTAAGGAAGGCCGCAATGTCACTATCGTCGCGACTCCGGTAGAGTTTGGTGGAACCAACCTGCTATCTGCTGACCGTATCAAGCAACCACAGAAGGGCCTGATGGGATCACTGGTTATTGAACCAGCTGGTGCTGTCGTGACCGAAGACACTCTGGTGGCCGATGGTCAGGGTAGTGGAACTGCTACACGTCTGACACGTGCTCAGGTAACGGTAACAGCCCCTGTGGGTGATGCCGGTTCCGGTGGTACTTACCGTGAAGCATTGTCGATGGCTCATAAGATCAACAACATCCGTTGGAAAGATGGTCGGGCGGTCGCTAACGTGAATCAGGCAGAGCTGGGCCGTGAAGGTGCGGAAGACAGTGGTCATGCCGGTTTCAACTACGGTATGGAGCCAAGCTGGTTCCGTTTCATGCTGCCACCTGATGTACCTTTCGGTAATGCAGGTACGCCTAACAGCTTCGGTAGCCTGATTAACGCTCACGCCATGTACTCCAACAATCTGGTGACTGGCGAGCCCAACGCGGTTCCGGCCATTGCGGGTGTGAGTGCAGCGGGCGATCCAGCGACTCCAGTGTTCAACTCAACGGCTGGTCTGCCGACTCGTATGCATGTGCTGAATGGCGCGTCTGCGGATCGTGACAGTGTGTTCATGTTGCATGGTCATGTGTGGCAGCGCGATCCTTTCGTGTGCACCGGTGCCTCGCAGGATGATGAAGTACTGTTGGCAGGTCGTTGTGATCCTGATGCAGCTGTCGGTTCCATGGCACTGGGTCTGAATCCACTGGGCAAGTATCAGGGTGGTGAAGAAGGTATGGGTCATGTCTTTGGACATTGGCCAATCCTGTTCGACGCCGGCGGTACTGACGCTGTAGCGGGTGACTATCTGTTCCGCGACTACGCACCTAATGGAAACCGTAACGGTATGTTCGGTATCCTGAGGGTACAGTAAGGCGATAACACGCGGCCCAACGGATGGGCCGCAATCTAAAACGTGGGTGCGACTGCAAGGTCGCACCCTCTTTTTTAAGGGAGATGGCCGTTAGATTCGAGCCATCATGTCATTATCACGGAAAGTGCATTACGCACAGGCGCAGCCAACATTAGCGCCAGTTGTGACCACTTTGTACTTTCCATGGTGATGCTTTAACCGACGGGTTTTGCTGCAGACTAAAACCTGGTCTGGGTAGGCCAGTCCAGGTATATGAAAACAGTACATATCTGTATCTGAATTTGAAATCACCAGAAATCAATGATCTGGCGGGGTAAATTTCACAAATACTGGTTAATTTTTGGAATCCCTGAACGGGTTGTTGGTCCTAAAAAGTGAATGATCTGAGCTGTGTGACTTAATAGCTGTTGTGTTTTATTTTCTTTCAACGATGAGTACATGCAAACGTCCATCCGATAGTTTAGAATCGCTATGCTTTTTTTACTGCGACCGTTATAGCGGTTGTGCAGGAAAATGGTTGTGGCGAGCAGGCATGTACCAGCGCTATTCAAACAGCTACTGAATCCCGCACCGAGCAACCTATAGAATACTGTCTGAGGAGAATATTCGTGCAATCTACAATCAATCCTTTATTTCGTGGGGCGACTTTAGCCCTTTTGATGTCAGCCGGATGGATGGCATGGTCACCATCCGTGAGTGCCGCAGAATCCGTGGAGTCGACCGATTCCAAACCAAAGTCGGCCGAATCCAGCGTTAAGCGTATTACTCGCGAAGGCGTGGTGGTCGAGTTCGCCGCCACTCCAGTCAGCGAAAACGTGCAGCAGGTAATGGCTTCCGACTGGTCCGATATTACCTTTCGCATCACGGATGCGACCACCGGAGAGCCGATCAAGGGACGTTACCCGGCTGCATGGATGGACCTGGCGTTATCCTGGGAAGCCAAGGGCGACAAACCGATGAGTTGCACCGACCGTGTTCAGACGTATCTGCAGGGCATAGTCGGAATACGCCCGATGGTCGACCTGAATAGCCACTTCCTGCTGGTGATGAATGCGGATGCGTCGATATCAGTGATAGACCCCATTGTCGGCATCACCGGCGTCACCAACCTGTTCGCGCAGATCAATCTGGAACAACCGGGTGCCGACTGGGCCAAGACCGATGACCAGAAAAAACTCTTCATCAGTATGCCGCTGGCGAATAAGGTTGCCCAGGCGGACACCGATTCGTTCAAGGTGATCAAAAATATCGATGCCGGTGAGCGTCCAACTCGCGCCGAGTTGCAGAATGATGAACGCTATCTGTGGATCGGTAATAACGCAACCAGAGCAGAGTTGAGCGGTGTGACTATTATCGATGTCGTCAATCAGAAGCCGGTTAAGTTCATTGCCACCGGTGAAGGTCACCACGAGATCGCTTTCTCCGACGATGACCGGTTCGCGTTCGTGAGTAACCGTAAAAGCGGTACGGTGACGGTAATCGATGCACAGAGGCATGAAAAAATCAAGGATCTGATGGTTGGCGAAATTCCGATTGCGTTGGCCTATTCAACGCTGGGCAAGGCATTGTACGTGGCCGACAGCAAGACCGGAGACGTTACCGTTATCGATGGCGACAGTCTCGATGTACGTACTCGCATCAAGACCAAACCCGGCCTCGGGCCGATGCGATTCGATGAAAACGGGCGCTGGGGAGTCATCGTCAATCCGATTGATGACTCGGTATTCATCGTTGACGCTACCAAGGATACACTGGCTCACAAGGTGACTGTCGGTAAGCAACCCTATCAGGTTACGTTCACACGTAGCTTCGCCTATGTGCGTTCTCTGGGCACCCATGATGTCGGGCTGATCCCTACCTCCGAACTGGATAGTGACAAATTCCCGCCGATCACTTATGTCGGTGCCGGAACCAAACCGCCGGGCGCGGCGGCGAAGATCAGCATCGCGGACAGTGTTATTCCGTCGGTCAAACAGGCGGCCGCCTATATCGTCAACCAGGCCGATGGCACGGTGAGTTACTATATGGAAGGCATGACCGCACCGATGGGCGCATTTCGTAACCGTGGCCACGAGATACGTGCTATCGAGATTGTTGACCGCAGCCTGTCAGAAAAAGCGCCCGGTGTTTACACGGGGCGCGTCAAACTACCGGTAGAAGGCACCTATGATATCGCCTTCATGATGGATACGCCGCGCTTCCTGCACTGCTTCGAAACGGTGGTGGTGCCAAATCCGGATATAGAGTCGACAGCCGCCAAAATGGCCGTTGAATTCCTCACTACCGAGCGCATGTTGACGATTAACTCTGATCATAAATTCCGTTTCAAACTGACTGATCCACGCTCTGGAAAGACGATTGAGGATCTTCACGATGCGCGGGTACTTTATTACCGTACAGATGGACGTAACCAGAGTGTTACCGCAGCCCCTCAGGTCGAAAAAGGCGTTTATGAAGCGACTTTGAGACTGAGTGAAACGTCCGCCTACTATGTGTTCGTGGGTTCCAAATCGAAAGGACTCAGCTTTTCGGATCTACCGTTCTACAGTGTGATGGGCGTGAATGCGCCGGTTCCAGCAAAGACGACTACTATGAAAAAAGCCGGGGAGGGAGCATGAGACTACGGCAGCATGTTGCAGCAGCTATTTTGGCTCTGTTGAGCCTGGTGTCGTTGAGTTCGGCCTGGGCGTTACCGAGTTACCCCGGTAATGTGGCTCGGGTCAACGATATTGACGTTAGTTACCAGCGCTTCATGGGAATTTACAACGAGCATGTGCGCGACAATGGTATCGCAATCGGTGCGCGTGGTGACCAGCTGGAATTGTTGACGCGTTTACGCAAGGAGGCGCTGGAGCTGCTGATAAACCAGGAGCTACTGATACAGGCATCCAGCAGCGCCGGGATCATAGTCAGCGATGAAGAGGCCCAGGCTGAATACGATAATATTCGTAAGCCGTTCAATTCTGATACGGAATTTGCCATCAGGCTTGAGACCGAAGGTCACACTGTAGAAAGTTACCGTGTTCATCTCAGGCGCATGCTGATGGCAAAGAAATACCTCGACAGTGTCCGCCTTAAGGTGAGGGATGTCACTGATGAAGAGCTGGAACAGTACTACAACGACAACCTGCACCGTCTGACGCTTCCCGCTAAAGTACGCGTAAGACATGTTCTGTTGAGCTGGAAACCGCTCGGTAAATCGAATGATCGCGCTGCTTTACGCGAGCAGCTGGAAGACATTCGTAACAAAGCACTGGCCGGTGAAGACTTTGCCGAGCTGGCGAAGCGCTACTCTGAGGATTCCACTCGTATTAACGGCGGTGATGTTGGTTTTTTCCGTCGCGGTGAAATGGTGCCAGCTTTTGAGAAAGCGGCATTCTCTTTACAGCCCGGGGAAATCTCTGAAGTTGTCGAAACCCCTTTTGGCGTTCACTTCCTCAAACTGGAAGAGCGTGAGGATGCGCACCTGCTGCCACTTGATGATGTTCGGCAGGATTTGTTTGAACATATCAGCAATGAAAAAATGAACAAAGAGGTCGAGGCAGAATATCAGCGCTTACGCGAGCAGGCCGAGATTAAGATTCTAATGCAGATGGAAAGGCCAAAGCAGAAATAAGCGGAGCCTGCAGACCACAGCGAAAAGAAGTGCAGCGGATAACTTTAGCTGAGTGATCCAGGTTTGAAACAGGAGATTCAATATGTTGAGTAAAGCAAAAATTTTGAAATTAATTCTCACCCTGGCGCTTTTTAGCGGAGCGGGTTTGATGACTGCTTACGCCGCTGGCGCTGAACATGATCATAGTCAGCACGAGCATCAGCAACCTGCTCCGGTGCCCACCATCAGTGGTGAGGAAGACCCCCATGCGCACCATAAGGCGATGATGAAAAAGCCCGCTGAGCCAGTCAGCTCGACTCGGGTGGAGCTACTGGACAAGGTGCTGCTCGACCAGCATGGCAAGGAAGTCAGGTTCGTCAGCGATGTGATCGGCGATAACATTGTGGTGATGGATTTCATTTACACCAGCTGTACCACGGTGTGCCCGGTACTTTCCGCTATATTAACTCAGGTTCAGACTAAGCTGGGTGATCGGATGGGCAGGGAAGTGACGCTGATATCGGTGAGTGTCGATCCGATTCGGGATACTCCACAACGCCTGAAAGCCTACGCGGCGAATCATAAGGCCAAACCCGGCTGGAGCTGGTTGACCGGGCAGAAACGTACGATGGATGAGGTGCTTGA
>JACKQG010007050.1_pt1 | contig 11527 bp, 9 predicted proteins | sample 8237621 | NCBI WGS metagenome assembly JACKQG01 (sample SAMN15677084, study PRJNA649215) | marine metagenome | biome: marine; feature: Black Sea; material: saline water; isolation source: suspended particulate matter (SPM) from the Black Sea western gyre | collected 2013-06-09/2013-06-10 | depth... | reverse complement strand
TGGTGAAAACAATAATCCCGCGGGCCCACTTGCCATTGTACCTGTAAAAGCTACCGGTGTAAGCTCAGGTCCCGGGAAGCTATCTATTATAAATAACCTGTAATCAAGATGAGCTGAAAGAAGCTCTCGCATAAGGTCAGGATAATCGTGGAAGAGATATACAAAAGTATCAAAATTATACCTTGTTTGGACATAACAAGACCCATCAGGTTGTTCAGGGGCAATCATAACTGTACCATCCATTTTATTTTGAATACGCTCAAACTCTGCGCTTAATTCTTCAGAAGAATCATAACGGTCTTCAAATAATTGAAGATTGTACTTTGCCTGCTGACAGAATTTTTTATTTTCTACGGCTTCCCTAATTCTAAATATATCTTTTTTTACCAGTTCTTTTGCCTCTAAAACTGTTTTAAAAGGACGCTTTAATATTTCTGCTGTCCACCATTCTTTCCTGTAGACAAAACCGTCCTCATCTTCTTCAATATAGCTATCCAGATTATAGGGAATTGCAACATGCCTGACCATATCACAGGTCTTAGCTATAGTAGCACAAATAGCATCTTCTGCGTTTCTTGAATTTACTGATTTGCCATAAACATGCTCAATAAATCTTATATTGTGAATTATGTCATATATAGCAGGCCTGTCGAGATCTTTATAGTTAAAGGTATTCAGTATACGCTCTCTTTTTGTAAGCTTCATATCCCATCCCAAAAAAATATTATCTTAAAAAAACAATCCCTTTAATACCATACAGCTCATTTGAATTCTCTATCAGCTCTTATTATTTTTTCATTGTAACAAGTACTAAAATAAAAAGATACATTAGTTTTCAATGAGGTTTTTCATATTATATTACGTAACTTACATTTATAAACTTAAATTAAATAAATCAGATATTTGAGATTCATACTACTTCTTTAACAAATCTATCCAGCAAAAGGGAATTAATTTTTTAACTATATAGCTTCTCTTTTAAAAAATTTTTTAAAAATAAACTTTATAGCTTATAATTTTTTGCAGTCTCATACATAATGGCAGCATTTTTATAATCAACTTCAGGATGTATTTCTGAAGTTGAACCAATTATTATTTTTTCCCCTTCTGCCTCCTTAATAGTTCTTATAACTGTATTTTTTACCTCTTCGCATGTTCCAAAAGTAAGCAGTTTTGTGCAGTCAATTGGCTGGCAGATGACTGCATCGGGATATTTATCCCTGAATTTTCTAACATCCATCTGGCAATATGGTTCAAAAGGGAAAATAACATCTGTACCAATATTAAAATAATCATCAAGGACTGGCCATTTATAGCCATCTAAAAAGTGGAATACATATGTTTTATATTCTTTCCATTTTTCAGTAACTATTTTTTCCCTTGGCATAATTATTTCCTTATAGAATTCATATGGAAATAGCAAACTATCGCTTGTGCCAATTGATTCTGAAGAATTAGCAAATGGACACATAGTAAAATCAGCAAAACTATCTATAAAACTGATCTCATAACTGTATAAAGCATCTATATATCTTATTGCCAGTTCAGGATAATCATAATATATATAAGTCCACCACTTATAATCAAATCTTTCACATGGAACTGCCAGGCCCTGTACCATTTCAGGTCCCATCATAATAGTTCCATCTAGTTTCTCTGATATTCTTCTATACTCTTCTTTCACCTCTTCGAAGTATTCAAATTTCTCATAAAAAAGGTTTACATGCTGCTGTGCCACATGGCAGATCTTCTTCTTCTTGATAGAGTTATAGATACTCTCTATATCTTTTTCAATAATCTTTACAACATCTTCTACTTTCTTAAAATCTGGCCTTTTTACCAAATGGCCTGTCCACCATTCATACCTGTATTCAAACCCATCTTTATACTTAACAATTTTCTCTCCTTCAAAATTTGGAACTGCAAAATGCCTTATCATATCCAGGCATTTGCCTGCTGCCTTACAAAGCAGGTCTTCAGCATTTTCAGGAGATACTTTTTCACCTGTAAGATATTCTATTAAATCAATATTATGAATAATATCAAAGGTAGCAATTCTATCCACTTCTCTGCCTTCAATAGTTCTAATAAGCCTTTCTCTTGAAGTTAACTCTGCCAATTTTACCTCACTTTATATATTAAACAGACGGGCAGCATTATTGAAAAAGATATTCTGTTTATCTATGGCTGCAATATCTGAATTGATAACATTAATTAAAGTATAGGAAGGATCAATCCATGGGATATCAGTACCAAACAGTATCTTTTCTGACCCTAATTTTCCAACAAATAATTCTATCATTCCCCTGTAAAAAATATCACCAGCAAGATCTATATAAATATTTTTATCTCTACACCTCTTTAACATCTTTATTACTTCAAAATAATAATAATCTTTTGCACCAGCATGTCCTAAAATAATTTTAAGAGTAGGGTATTTCTCAACTACTTTTTCAAAAAGGAGCGCATCAGCATACCTTTGATTTTTGCTGACAACATGCGGATTCCATGTATGGGAAAGAATAGGAATATCTTTTTGGGCAGCAATTTTCCAGAGATCCTCATATCTTATATCAGTTATGAAGCATTGGTGATCCTCTGGATGCATCTTAATTCCTATAATATTATTATTACCATAATACTCTTCAATTATATTAATTGATTTTTCAATATAATGTGGATTATAAACTAAATATCCGTAAGCAAAATTTTTATTTTTGCTTAAAAAATTTAAAGTCTCTTTTATCCCTGTATCAAGGCTTAAGAAAAAACTATTATGAATTATGATAATTTTTTTAAAATTTAGATTTTTTACTAATCCCAAACAATTATCACTGCAATCAGTATTTATAAAGGAACTGACATATTTACCAATATGAAAATGTGTATCTATTATATTAAAATTCTCTACTAGATCACTCATACTATTATTTATTTTACTGACAACCATAAATTTAAAAATTCTCTTTTAAAAAACAAATAACATTAACCATTTAAAAATATCTGATAAAACCTTTTTTATATACTGTTAAGCTATTATTTTATTTTAATATTTTCAATTATTTTTTTAATATTTAGATATAAAATATTATTTTTATCCTCACTATTAATTCTTGAGAATCTAATCCTTTCCAATGACAAGAACTCAGAATAAAATGGAAAATATGACCCAAAAATAAGTCTGGTTGAACCAAAATTATCTACAATATTTTCTATTTGGTTAAAGGCAAGCAAATTATGAGTTTCAATAAATACATTTTTGGTGTTTTTTAGCAATTGATAAAAATATCCGCTAAACACCAACTCTTTAGAATTCCCACCATCAATAATTAGTGAAATATCAGGATAGCAATTTGATATTTCAAATAATACCCTCCAGTAAATATCTTTATTGCCAGTAATGTCAAGCTCATCCAGGGTTATCATTATAGGAAAACAGTATTTATTGAGTATTGAATATATATTATTAAAGACAGCAGCTTCTATACAATATTTATGAGTTTTTGGAAATAGTCTTAAAATTTTAAATTTTTTAAAAAATTTATTAATGAGATACTTTTCAAATTCATTTTCAATGTGTAAAAAATTATTTGGAAATACTAATGCTCCTAATAATTTCTCATTACCTTTAATAGTATTTTCAAGTTCGGAGTCTCCCTCAACAGGGTCATAGAATAGTGAATAATAATTACTAAGAAATATCCGGGATTTTTTTACCGCTCTTTTACTTATACTCTTTATATAGTTTGTTAGCTTCAAACCATCCACAGATAGACCACTGTTTAAATGATTTATTCCAAACCATATATTACAATCATGCAGTTCCTTAAATTTATTTATTTTTTTACCCATATTATTAACTGCCATTAATACCTATCCTTGAGCATATTAGAATTTTATTTGTGTTTGTATTTTTAATCACAGGTTTATAAATATTAAACAAAATATAAAGCTTTAACTAAATAAATTTTTTTCGTTATTTTACCTCTGCTTATTCAGAGCAGGGGAAAATTTATGCTATTTCTTTTTAAATAATTTTCGCTTATACTTTTCCATAAACTTCCTGTAGCGTCTTATGATACTTTTCAAGAATTATGCCCGCCTCTTCCTTTGTGGTAATTAAAGGTGGTTTTATTTTTAAAACATTTTTACCCTTATTAACTCCACCATCACCAAATATTATTCCATTTTTCCAGCCTACCTTTCTCATTTCAGAGCAACCATTAAAATCTGCTTCTTTTGTTTCTGGATTTTTTACAAATTCAATGCCAATATGAAACCCTAAAGCCCTTATATCACCCATTACAGGATATTCCTTCTGGATTTTTATTAATTCTTCTTTAATATAATTTCCAACTTTTCTTACATTTTTAAATATATTATCTCTTTCTAGTATTTCCATTTGTTTTAAAGCAACAACCTGAGAAAGTTGATTATTTCCATATGTATGCAAATCTATTCCATTCATTTTTATACCTTCAATATCATCTGAAATAATTATTGCACTCAATGGGAATCCCGCTGCAATACTTTTACTAATTGTCATAATATCAGGAGTTATACCATAGTAATTGGCTGCCGACCAATCTCCTAATCTTCCAAAAGCTGTTTGTATACAATCCCATATAAGTACTATATTAAATTTGTTGCATATATTTCTAACCCCCTGTAAATATTTTTTTGAAAAAATAAGCTGTCCTCCTGAACCCTGAAGCGGCTCCATAAGCATAGCGCAAACAGGTCCGGTACTTCCATACCTGATTTGCATCTCTAAATCTTCTAAAGCTCTATCATCAATCTCATTAGTGTTTTCTGGGTCACAAACTTTAAAGTATGGTCTGTAATAATATGGAGGTGCAACCCTAATAAAATTATACACATGTTGAGCATAATCAGCAGCACCAAGCCATTTATCATAGGCATATGTAGCCATATGTGTTGCACCAGTCATTAAAAATGAAGTTCCATGGTAGCCACCATAAAGTGAAATAAAATTATGGGCCTTTGGTTTATTTAACATAGCGATTTTTAAAGCTGCTTCATTCGCCATACTACCACCTATTGTAAATAGGACTCTATTCATTTTTTCGGGGAATACTTCAGCAATTCTTGTTGATAAAATAAATCTTGGCACTGTAAAGAAACCAGTATGCATATGATATAAATACTGAACCTGTTCCTGAACAATTTTTATTATTTCGGGATGAGAATATCCAAGATTAAGTGAATATGATTGAGATGTACAATCTATATACTGTTTTCCATCAATATCCCATACATATATACCCTTTCCTTTAACAAGGTTTAATCCTGGTGTTCCTCCACCTATCATACAATTTTTTTCATATTTCCTGATGTCTTCTTTACTAAAATCAAATATTTTTTTAATTATCGGATCCATATATCCTCTCTCCATAGATATAATTATGAACTATAATGTTCTATTATGTATGATAATGAATATATCATAATTGTCAATAGAGGCATAGTGTTTAACGAATCATAAAATCTAAGAATTAAAAAGAATAGTTCATTAAAATACTTAAGATAATTATGCCCGGAATTATTTTTATACTAATGTTATTTTTATCCCCGATTTCTTTAGTTTTTTTACTACTTTTTCACCCAAATTATTATCTGATATTATTTCATTAAAAACTTTCAGTGATATTGCTGTAAAATGAGCGTTTTTACTGAATTTAGAACTGTCAACAACTAAAATATTTTTTTTTGAATTACTTATAATAGCTCTTGTAACATCCACGTCCATCTGGCTATTTGTTGTTATTGCCATTTTTTCATCTGAAACAGCAACAGCGCCAATAAATGCGATATCTGCATTGATCTTCTTAAAAAAATGAACTGCTTGATTTCCAATTAAAGTATTGGATTTAGTTTCAATTAAACCACCACAGATATTTATCTCCAAATCTTTACGCGTCAGAGCTATTTTCCATAGTTCATAAGCTATGGGGACTGATGCGGTAAAAATAGTAAGTGATTTTTTATTTTCCAAGTGGTTTGTTATTTCCAAACAGGTTGTTCCTGATTCAATTATTACTGCATCTTGATCGTTAATTCTTTTTACAGCTTCTTTTATTATTCTCTCTTTTTCTGGTCTGAAATGTTTTAAATCATATAAATACACTGGATTGTATTCCGAAGTCAAACCTTTTACAATTGCGCCACCATGAACTTTATCTATAAATCCATTTTCTTCAAGTCTTTTTAAATCCCTCCTAATAGTAATTTCTGAAACATTAAAAATTTTTGCTAATTTAACAACTGATACTGATTTACTTTCTACTATAAGCTTTCTAATTTCTAATCTTCTTTTATACGGTACATCCATGATTAATCAACCTTTAATTGAACCGGCAATTATGCCTCTGACAAACCATCTCTGGAATATCATAAATACTATAAATACTGGTATAACAGCTATCATTATTGAAGCAGAGTATACGCCCCATGGAATTGGAAATTTACCACCAAATCCAATTCTTGACATTGCTAGAGGCAAAGTCTGTAATTCGTCAACCCTTATAAAAATAAAAGCAAATAGGAACTCATTCCACATCTCTAAAAATAAAAATATAATAACAGTTGCCATTGCAGGTCTGGCAAGAGGTAAGTATATGTTCATATAAATTTGGAAACTATTTGCTCCATCTATCAATGCAGCTTCTTTAATTTCCTTCGGGACCTGCTCAAAAAATCTCCTTAGTATTAAAGTTGCTATTGGGATTCCCATAACAGCATATGGGAATATCAAAGCCCAATATGTATTTAGCATATTAAATCTGAGTAAAAGTATATATAAAGGAATTAACAGTACTTGTACAGGAATCATATAGCTCAGTAGAATAAAAGTATAATATGCTTCTTTCCCTTTAAACTTATAGTGAACCATACTAAAAGCAGCAAAAGAAGCAGCAATAATAGCAATTATTAGTCCACCTGCAGTAACAATAACGCTATTCAAATACATTCTTTGGTATGTAATATCAAGTGCTTTTTTTGCAAATTCTAATGCAGCAGGGTAATTTTCAAAAGAAAAATGCTTTGGGAAAAAGAAAAGTATTGATTCATAAATTTCATCAGGTCTTTTAAAAGAAATAAATAATATCCATATTAAGGGAATTATTATAACTGTTAAAGCTATTGCAATAATAATCCTTGTAAAGATCAATTGTTTAATAGTAAGTTTAAACATTTTCCATTTAGTTCAGCTTTTATTATATTTTGGATTAATAACTATCTATATATTTACTTTCGAATTTATAAATAATAAAATTAAGTAATCTCCTGTCTTGTAAAAAATCTTAATCTTATAACAGCAAAAATTAACACTATTGCTGCAAGTAATATTGCAATTGTTGATGCATACCCCATATCACTAGGACCTTTAGATTGAAAAGATTGATAATACATATATGTAGTCAAAACCTCTGAGGCATGATTAGGTCCACCTCTGGTCATTACCCATATCATATCATAAATCCTAAAACCACCAATAAAATTCAGCATTGCACATAGATAAATTATCGGCTTCATTATAGGGATAACAATAGTAAATATTGCTCTTGTGAGACTTGCTCCATCGATAAATGCAGATTCTAGTAAAGAATGGTCTATTGATTGAAGACCTGCATAGAAAATTATCAAATTATAACCTGCCCACTGCCATACTAATACCAAAGATACAACCCATATATTTAAAGTACTATTTGAAAGCCATGCTTGAGTAAGACCTGAAAGACCAATTAATTCTAATACTTGATTTATAGCTCCATCAATTGCTAAAAATTTTCTAAATACAAGGCCTATAACAATTGCTGATATTACACCTGGGAAAAAGATTAAAGCTCTGATTAAATTATGATGTTTAAAATTTCCAAAAAATATTACTACAGATAAAAATAACGCGATTCCATTCTGAATAAAAACAACAGTTAACACTAAAAAAATTGTATTTTTTAAAGACTTCCAGACAAGTGGATCTTTAATTAAGTGTAAATAATTTTTCCATCCTATAAAATCATGGAATATTTCCTTAGTGTACCCATTCCAATTAAAAAAGCTCAAAGCAGAAGAAAAAAAAATTGGAAAAAGTAAAAATAGTAAAAATAATAATAGCGATGGTGAAAGCCATGTATATGGCTCAATTCTTCTCCCTAGCAAGGTTCCTCTTTTATCAATATACATAAGATTTTTACCTGCTTAAAACAATTTATTTAAAATATTTTACAATATAATATTATTAATACTAAAAATTTTAAATATCTTTTTATAAAAACTTACCTTTTTACAATATATGGGGAGAATTTTGTAATTCTCCCCATATATTTTCACCTAAAAATGATACTTAATTTACTGTGATTCCCAGTATGCTTCAGTAACAGCCTGTACTTTTGCCATCGCTTCTTCAGGCGTTGCATCACCTGTAAATACCTGTGTTAGATTATCAATGAGCGATGTTTCAATTTCACCAGTATAGCATATCCATGGTGATACATCACTTGCTTCATACATGTCTACAAGTTCGAAATAAATATCATATTCTACCATACTCTCCCAGCCATCAGGGAATTTACCTGCAGGATGGATTAACTGTTCTATCATAAATGGTGTAGCTTCCTCTGAATGAATCCACTTCATAAATTCAATAACTTCGTCTTTATTAGGATTGTCTTTCTCCATACAAAGTATTTGTGCAGCATCTGCTGCCCATACATTTGACGCAGCACCTTCTACAACAGGTGGGTGGTAAAATCCAAACACATTATTAATAGCATCCGGATTATCTATTAGTACACCTGTTGCCCATGGACCATCGTATAAACTACCCCATGCTTCCTGGTTAAGCATTATACTATAATGGTCAGTTTGATAATCAAGTGATAGAACATCTTCTCTAGTCATTCTTGCCATTGCCTGTATCCCGCTGCAAGCATTTATAAATTCGGAATCAGTCCATTTAACTCCATTTTTTTGGAATTCAGCTTTAATACAAATATCTTCAGGAGTAGTCTGTTGGTATACAAATGTCCAGAAAAGTTCTCTTAACATGTACTGCCCTAAAAATCCTGTAGAAATATACCATTTCTCATTACCTTCATCTTTAAGTTCCTGACAGAAATCAGCAAGTTCATCCATAGTTTTTAGAGCTTTTACATCATCCTCTGTTTTTCCCATTTCTTCAAGAATATTTCTATAGCCCCAGCACCCTATATAAAAAATATCATAGGGTAAAGCAACAGTTTTACCGTTTCTGTCAAGGGTTCCACCCATGCCATAAACTTTACCTAAATTTGATTTCCACTCTGGATCTGCCTCAATGGCTTCATCCCATTCATAGAGTATTCCTGTATCTGCAACTTCCCAGAGCTGTGGACCCTGATACAAACCAAATAATTCAGGAAGATCACCACTTTGGAGTGCAGTTTTAATGAGCTCATCCCATTCAGACAGATTATAACCCGTTCTATCTATGATTATATTTGGATGTGTCTCTTCATATGCTGGTTTTATTTTTTCAAATGCACCATCAAAAGCAGGTCCTGCCTGCCAGTCCCATATTTCTATAGTTATTTTCTCCCCTGCGGCTTCTTCTTCCTCAGCTTCTTCGGCTACTTCTTCAATAGTAGCTGCTGCTGTAGTTTTACAGCTTATTACTATAAGAATCATAGAGACTGCAAATACTACAATAAGCATAAATACAAAAAACCTTTTCATTTTCCCTCCTCTCAATAAATAAATCTCTTACCTTTTTAAAATAATTACTTCAAACTCACCTCCCTTATTACCTTATATTTAAAATTAACTTTAATATATTCTACCTTTAAATTATATATACTTTTTAGGATATTTTATTTTGAAATGTAAATAAAAATATGTAAAATATAAATTAATATTTAGCAATAAAAAGACTTTTCAATAAAATTATTGAATAAATATTATGTTCTACTATGCACTATTATGATATATTTTGATAATATCATAATTATATATTTTTATCAATTTGTTTTGTTACTAAATAATTATAAATTCTGTAAAACTGTCTACTAGTAATAAATTACATAAAATAATGTTAAGAATGTAATAAAAAATTAACAGGTGCTGCTTTTTTAAATAATAGTAAACGTTTTATTTAAGTTGAATTTTATTATTTCTTATTATTTATGTCAATGTTTTTCTTATCATTGTGTTTTTCTTATCATTGCAGAAATTCATCATCTTTCATCTATTTTAACAAAAATACAACCTAAATCAGCATAAATTTTAAAATAATTCTACAGACCATTTTCTAAATTAAGGTTTTAAGGATAAAAATTATTGCAATTTTTTGGTTTTAGGGTGCCTAAAATATCTTAATTTGTGATAATATTAAAAGAGTTGTTGGGGTGATCTTTTAAATACTTTAAAAAATGGGAGATGCTATATCGGAATAGGAATGGGTGGAATCGGGCGCTTCAGGTTATGAAAACCTGCATTTATTTTGCCTATTAGAAAGACCTTGGTTTTTATTTTTTTATCTTTAATATTTCTTTTTCTAAAAATATTGAAGATACCTGCGGCAATAAACTGGCAATAAACAGTAGCAGAAGAAATACAATAATTGCATTTTCACTGTGCCTGTAGATGTGTTCCACATTCCACGTATTTACTGTTTCACCTGCAGCATTTGTTCTCAATATGCCACCGGCTGTGGCAAACTTTAACAGTATTTTTAAGATCACCTATACTACTATCTTCAGGCCCAGCTAGATTGGCTGCCCACATCCAGTTAGAGACCTCTGTCATATCTACCCACCCTAGCCCATCTACAGAGTGAACTCTACTTCTAGTTACCTCCTCTGATACTATAACCCTTACATCTTTTCCGTATCCATCCCAGCTGCCAGAGGTTGCGTGATCCCATACCCTGTAACTTGTACTGCCATCCCTGTATATTTTTGACTCTACCAGAAGAGATAGACTATTTATTTCTTCAAAAAGTTCTCTTCTTTCTTCCTTTAGTACTGAAATAGTTTTTTTGTGATGAGCCTCTAGCAGCTTAAATATTTTTTCATTTAGCATCACCAATTACTAACTCAAATGCCTTAGGATAGTTTATTCTTTAGCCTTCTCCTTTTTCAGTGGCTGCATTTTAAGTAGCTAGATGTGGTAATTTCATGACCATCTATTATTCCTATGAAGTGCTTATCATAATTTGTTGAGAATAGAAGAATCATTTAAGATAATGAAGCCAACACTTGAGGTTAGACCCAATCTTTCACTGGACAGAGAAAAGAATAAAAGGCCATTTTGATATATGTTTTCTAGCATTTCTTTTGGATAGACATGTTGAATTTATATTAAAGCAACAATCTCAAGCTTTCATCACCTGAAAGGATAAAAGAAGCAATAAATTCATAAAATTTTGCAAAGGTTGATATTGAAGTAAAAACTTATTTTATTAAAACAAAACAAAAAGAACTTTCAAGTAAATTACTTAGAGTTTTTAGAATAGCTTCACCTAAAA
>JACKQG010007049.1_pt1 | contig 11528 bp, 12 predicted proteins | sample 8237621 | NCBI WGS metagenome assembly JACKQG01 (sample SAMN15677084, study PRJNA649215) | marine metagenome | biome: marine; feature: Black Sea; material: saline water; isolation source: suspended particulate matter (SPM) from the Black Sea western gyre | collected 2013-06-09/2013-06-10 | depth... | reverse complement strand
GCAATGGTATTGCAATTCCACATGCAAGAATCGATAAGTTAACAAATGCCAAAATAATGATTTTAAAATTAAAAACTCCAGTTGATTTTGAATCAGTTGATAATAAAAAAGTTGACATTATATTTACTCTACTTGTCCCTGATGACGAGTCAGACAAACATGTAGAGGTTTTATCAAAAATTGCATCATTGCTTGATAACAAAATTATGAGAGAGAATCTAAGACAAGCTAAAAATGAATCAGACATTATCTCTCTTTTAAAAGATGATGAAATATAATAATATCTTAATTAAAGATAGAGATTTAAAATGAATGTTGGCCTATTACTTCTTACTCACAATGATATTGGCGCTCAATTATTAGTTGTAGCCAAATCAACTTATGGTTCTATTCCGACACGTACTGAGATTCTATCTGTAGATCATTATGACCAACCAATTGATCTTATAAGTTTAACTAAACAGTATGTAAAAGTATTGGATGAAGGCAAGGGTGTTTTAATATTGACAGACTTATTTGGGTCTACACCAAGCAATATTGCAAGAGAATTTTGTAATTCAAAAAATGTAAAAGTTGTTTCTGGTATAAATCTTTCAATGTTATTAAATATCTTTAACTATCCTAAGCTATCTCTTAATGCTTTAGCTAAAAAAGCAATAGATGGCGGCAAAGAAGGCATCATGAAGATTGAAAATGAAAAAAAAAGAACTAATTATTAAAAATAAACTTGGCTTACATGCTCGTGCAGCTGCCAAGATTGTATCTGTAACTAATAAGTTTGATTCAAATATAACTATTACAAATGGCGACATAATTGCTGATGCAAAAAGTATAATGAAAATATTAATGCTGGCAGCTCCGAAAGGAACTGAAATAGAAATTGCAGCTAATGGAAAAGATGAAGATAGAGCCTTGAAAACTTTAGAGACATTAATTACAGATAAATTTGACGAGGAATGATATGGCTATAATTATTAGAGGTTTATCTGTATCAAAAGGAATAGCAATAGGAAAATGCTATGTTCTTAATAGAAGTCAAATAAGAATTGAAGAAGAGATTATTCAACAAAAACTTGTGCCAAAAGAAGCTCTTCGTTTTGATAAGGCAATAAAAAAAACAATAAATCAGCTCAAATCAATTAAGAATAATATTAGCCCATCAATGAAAAAGAATATTGGTTTATTTTTAGATACACATATTTTATTAGTCAAGGATGAGGCTTTTCTTTCGAATATAAAAAATAAAATTTTAAAAAAACGTTTTTCAGCACAATGGGCTGTTTATAGCGAATATTTGAATATAGAAAAATCATTTAATAATATTAAAGATTCGTATATCAAACAAAGAATTGACGATATAAGCCATATCGTTAATATTATCTTAGAAAATTTAAATACTAAAAAAAATAAAACTAAGAAGATTTCTAAATATTTTGCTAACCATATTATTGTTACAGATGATTTAAGCCCTGCTGATGTATTACTTGCTCATGAATCAAAAGTACGAGGGTTGGTTTCAGAATTTGGAGGAAGATCTTCTCATAGCTCTATTTTAACAACAAGCCTAGAGATGCCAACTATGGTCGGCGTTAAAAAAGCTCTAAATATTTTTAAAAATGATGATGAAATTATTATAGATGGAAATGAGGGAATAATAATTATTAATCCTGACCAAAAGGCTCTCAAATATTACAAAAATCTACAACAGAAAATTTTAAAAAAGAAAAAATTGCTGTCAAATATCTCATTAAAGAAAAGCATTACATTGGATAAACAAAAAATTGAACTCATGGCAAATCTTGAATTGCCACATGAACTTAAAATGATTAATCAAAAGAGTATAGATGGAATTGGTTTATTCAGAACTGAATACTTATATACAGACCGAAAAGATTTGCCAACAGAATATGAACAATTCATTGCATATAAAAAAATTATTAGGAAGATGGGAAATCATCCAGTTATTTTTAGAACATTAGATGTCGGATCAGATAAAGAAATTCCAGAAAATATAAAAAGTGGTTCTATAGCAAGAAACCCAGCACTTGGGCTAAGAGGGATTAGACATAGTTTAAGTGATCAGGCAATTTTTATTAATCAAATAAAAGCTATATTAAGAGCGGGGTATTATGGGGAGGTAAAAATATTGTTGCCAATGATTACCAACCTCTCTGAAGTATCGATAGCGTTGAAACTTATTGATAAGGCTAAAATAATACTCAAGACTGAAAAAATTAACTTTGAAGATAATGTAAAAGTAGGAATTATGATTGAAGTTCCATCCTCAGCAGTATTAGCACATAGATTTGCCAAACATGTTGATTTCTTTTCCATAGGCACCAATGACTTAGTTCAATATACATTAGCAATTGACAGAATTGATGATGAAGTTAACTACCTATATGACCCACTAAATTCAGCAGTCTTAAGTTTAATTAAAACTACCATAGATGCAGGTAAAAAAAACAAAATTCCAGTAGCATTATGTGGTGAAATGGCTGGCGACCCGAATTGTACAAGATTGTTAATTGGGATGGGTTTAAGATCATTTAGCATGCACCCAAGCGTAATACCTGAAATTAAAAATATTGTACTCAATACCAACACGCGTAAACTAAAAAAAATTTCCGAACAAATTATTTCTAGTGATAATCCTTCAGAACAAAATGATTTATTAATTAAACTCAATAGTCTTGGTTGATTAACTAAAAATTAATTTCTATAAATTATTATTCTTGGTTTAATAAAAATTCAATCAATGCCTTGCTTGTGTGGAGTCTATTGTGAGCTTGTTGCCAAACCAAACTATTCTTGCCATCTATAACTTCAGATGCAACTTCTTCTCCACGATGAGCAGGAAGACAGTGCATAAAAATTGCATCCTTTTTTGCTTTATCAAATAAATTTTGATTAATCTGATAGCCTTTGAATATATTTTTTCTTTTTTCAACTTCAGCTTCAGAGCCCATGCTGGTCCATACGTCAGTTGTAACCAAATCACAGTCTTCAACTGCTGTTCCAGGAAGATCACATAGCTCAATATTGTCTTTTGCAAGATTTAATGTTTTTTTATCAGGCTCAAAACCAGATGGTGTAGAAATTTTTAAATGGAAGTCGAGTATTTTAGAAGCATTAATATATGAATTACACATGTTACATCCATCTCCTACCCATGCAATTTTTTTGCCTTGTATTGAACCTTTGGATTCATAAAAAGTTTGCATATCTGCTAAAAGTTGACATGGATGAAATTTTTCAGTGAGCCCATTAATTACTGGAACTGTTGAATTTGCAGCAAGCTCTTCAATTTCTTCATGGTTATGGGTTCTCATCACAATTATGTCGACCATTCCAGATAAAACTTTAGCGGTATCTGATAAATCTTCTCCTCTACTAATTTGAGTTGAATCAGATGACAAGAAAATTGCGTGTCCTCCCATTCCTGACATAGCTGCTTCAAATGCAACCCTAGTTCTAGTTGAATTTTTTTTAAATATCATTGCCATTGTTTTGTTTTTCAGCGAAGTGTTTATTATTCCTTTAGCAGCTTCGTTTTTTAATTCAATAGCCCTTTCTAAAATTTTTATAAATTCTTTTTTATTAATATCTAATAATGATCTAAAATGTCTTATTCTATTCATTTATTATTTTTCTCTAATAAGTTTGGTTAATAGCGCTATGATTTTATCTACATGTGTTTTATCTATTATAAGTGGTGGCAATAATCTTATAATACTCTCTTTGGTAACATTTATCACCAAACCTAATTCTAATGCTTCTTCTACATAATGTGGGCATTTAATGTTTAGCTCAATACCTATCATTAATCCTTTGCACCTAATGCCTTTGATTAAGTTCTTATCGAGTAATTTATTTAGCTGTTCTTCAAAATATTTCCCCATAATTCTTGCATTTTCACATAGGTTCTTTTGTTTCATTATATCAAGAACTTTAATGGCAACAGTTGTGGCTAAAAAATTTCCTCCAAAAGTAGATCCATGGCTACCTGGTGTAAGGACTTCTGCCGCTGAATTTCTTGCAAGACATGATCCTATTGGAATTCCATTGCCAAGCGCCTTAGCTACTGTAACAACATCAGGCAATATGGAGCTATGTTGAAAACCAAACCATTTTCCTGTTCTGCAGAATCCAGATTGTACTTCGTCAATCATTAGTAGCCATTCATGATCATCGCAAATTTTTCTGAGGTTTTTCAAATAATTTTCTTCGGGTATGATTACCCCGCCTTCGCCTTGAACTGATTCTAAAAGAATTGCTACGATAGAGTTATCTTTGGCTGCTAGTTCTTCAACGGATGACATATCATCATATGGCACTCTCAATAATCCATCTAATAAAGGATAAAAACCTTGATGAGCTTTGTCATTTCCAGTAGCAGATAATGCTGCCATTGTTCTACCGTGAAAACTATTTTCCATAACGATTATCTTTGGGTTGTTTATTTTTTTATCATTACCATATTTACGAGCTATCTTAATTGCTGTCTCAACGGATTCAGCGCCTGAATTACAAAAAAAAGCTTTTTCCATACCTGTAAGCATGCATAACCTTTTAGCGAGTATTTTTTGCTGTTCAATAACAAAAGCATTAGATGTGTGAATAAGCGTTTTAGACTGTTTGTGGATGACATCGGCAATTTCAGGATGTGCATGTCCCAAACTTGTAACTGCTAACCCACTCAATGCATCAAGATATTTCTTGTTATCAGTATCCCATAAGTAAACTCCTTCTCCTTTTTGGAAAGCAATTTTCTTACGGTTGTAGGTTTTCATTAAGTAATCATTCATAATAATTCACATATATAAAATAAAAGCATATTCTAATGGATTATGCCTATAAATCTAGAAAATTCTGAAAAACACTGTGCTTTATTATGTTTAACGGGGCTCATTCTTATAGACAATATGCTTATTAATCCTTGTATTTGCAAGGATATATGTCAAAATGTCATAAAAACAGCTAATAATTAATTATTTATGGGGAGAGACATGAAGAAACTATATACGATGGCCTTTCTATTGGCCATGTCTTCAACATCTGTATTTGCAGGTGGTCACGGAGCACATGAGGGACACGGAAATAAAATGTCTGCTGCATCAGGGGGAAGCGGTGTACATTTCTATGGAAGAATTTACCTTGGTTATGACAGAATCAAAGAATCAGGAACTGATGGTGGATCTGTTGCCGGTCTGCGTGATAATGGACAAAAAAGTAGACTAGGAATTAAATTCTCAGAAAATTTAGGTGGCCTTACCTTATTAGGTAATGCTGAATATAAATTTGATTTAGGTGATGGGGATGCTACAAGTGATAGCAAAACATGTTCTGCAACTTTATCTGATTGTAGAACCTTTAACCTAATGATTGGTAATTTAGGCTTAATGACACCATTGGGTTATGTAGGAATGGGTACATTTGAGTCTCCTTACAAAACCATGGGGATGTTTGACACAAACATGGATACCGCGCTTGCTATGAATGAGCATGGTGGTACAAGTAAAGGGGCTTTTGGACAAGCTGGTAATTGGGAAGGTTCGCTTTCTTATCATGCAAAAATGGGACCTCTTGAACTTGCTTATATGCGAGGCATGAGTGATAAAGCTAATTCGAACGTAGGGAAAGGAGATTATTCTTTCGGTATTTCGCTTACTGATATAATAGGCGGCTTACAAATTGGTTTTGTGAGAGCTCATGATAAAGTAACCACAACAGCGACTGGTGGTGAAAGTAACGATAAAGTATTTGCATCATATCAAGTTATGCCTGGACTAGGTGTCTTCTATACAGAAGAAGATATGGATATTGAAGACAGTAACGTATTCAATAACGGTAATGTAGGTACTACTGCAAGTAGTGTGTTAGACGGTGGTGGTGATATAGACACCATTGGAATTCACTACACAATGGGTAATAATATGATTCAATTTACTCATACAAATGCTGAATCTCGTGTAGCTGCTGATATGGATTATCAAACAATTGCCATATCAAATCAAATGAGACTTAGTAAAGCTACTGATATAACCTTTGGTATCTCAAGACAAGGTTTTGATGGTAGTGGTAGTGGTAGTGGTCAAAATGACAAACACAAACGTACTGTAGCTATAGGAATTATCCATAGTTTCTAATAGTATATAAAGCGATATTTAAAAACCTATCTTAGCAATAAGGTAGGTTTTTTTATGCCCCATCAACATTCATCTGCAACCATCTTTCAAGTAAAGCTAAATGCCATAATTTATTGCCATTTAATTTTGTAAAATACTTATTAGGATTATTTAGTAACATTTGAATATTATCATTATTAAAAAGCCCTCTTGATTTACACTGAGGCGATAGAAGAATATTTTTAACATATTCATAAAATTTATCTTGAAGTATTTTTATAGGAGGGACTGGAAAATAATATTTCTCTCTATTAATAAGCTCATCGGTTAAATATTTTTCTGCAATTTTTTTTAAATGATATTTTCCTTCATGTTTAATTTTTTCAGATGACTTAAGGGTTAACATGAATTCTACTAATTTGATGTCTAGAAAAGGTACTCGAGTTTCAAGCCCCCATGCCATAGTCATACTATCTATTCTTTTAACCGGATCATCAATAATTAAGGTAGATATGTCAATTCGTAATACTTTATCAAGAAAATCTAATTCATCATCTTGCTCATCAAATAATTTATTCATTAATTGCATACTATGGTCTTTAGTTTGATATAACTTTGTTATAGTTTTACAAAAGTCATCATGATTTCTATCGAAATAGCTATCAGAAAACCTTTTATAATTAGAGCCTCTTGAATCATTCATTTGCTTATACCAAAAATATCCACCAAACAGTTCATCTGCACCCTGTCCGCTCAATACAACTTTTTGAACTTGTGAGACCTTTTTTGCTAATAAAAAGAATGCTGCAGAATCTTGGCTTACCATTGGTTCAGGCATCATCGATATAACATTATCAAGACTACTATATAGATTAAATTCATCTAGAGCATACTTATGATGATTAGTATTAAATTGTTTTGAAACCTTGTCTGAGTAATAAAATTCATCCCCCTGCTCGCTACCAATTGAAGGAAAGCCAACAGAGAATGTATTAATATCTAATAAATTATTTTTAGCAGCAATAGCCACAATTAGACTTGAGTCTAAACCGCCTGATAGCAACACTCCTACAGGAACATCAGATGTAAGTAAACGTTTCTTGATTGATTCAACCAATAATCTTTCAATTTCTTCCAGAGCCTCTCCTTCAGAAATTTCATAGTTAATTTTCAAACTTTCAAATGAATAATATTTCTCTTTTTTAATGTTTCCTTTAAAATCAACTATCATAGAATGCCCAGGTTCAAGTTTTTTTATATTTTCAAGAATGGTATTTGGTGATGGGATGACGGAATGCAATGTAAATTGATAATGTAAACTTGCTTTATTAATTTTGTGCTGCTCGTTATTTATCAAGGCTTTTGTATTAGATGAGAAACTGAAATCATTCTTTGTGCTTTTATAATAGAGGGGTTTGATGCCTAACCGATCTCTAGACAAGAAAAATGTTTTTAATTTTATATCATAAATACAAAATGCAAAAACGCCATCAAAATGTTTAACACAATCAGAGCCATAGTGATGGTAGCTTTTTAAAATTACTTCAGTGTCTCCATCAGTAAAAAAGCTATATCCTAGTTTCTTTAATTTATTTCTCAATTCCTTATAATTATAAATAACCCCATTAAATACTATTACTAATTTAAGGTTATTATCAATCAATGGTTGATGGGATTTATGGCTTATATCAATTACAGATAATCGTCGGTGTCCAAGAAAAATACCTTCGTCAAAAAAAGAATCTTCGTGGTCAGGCCCTCTTCTAGATATTGCATTAATCATACTTTTAGCAGTTATACTGCTAATCGAAGACTTATCAAATCTAATTTCTCCACAAATACCACACATTTTCTTTCCAAGTTTTTATCACAAATAAATAATAGATAAAATAGTCTACATCATTTATTATAATAATATATACAAAACATATTTTGAGGAAGAATTTATGAATCCACTATTATCTATAAAAGGTACCATTATTTCTGGCTTTGTTTTAAGCGCTATACTTGTCATGGCAATTGGGGGGAAATTATCTGGTATTGAACATTATTTAAGGTGGCTACATTATCTATCAGGTATTACTTGGATTGGGTTATTATATTATTTTAACTTTATTCAAGTACCAGCAATGGCCCAAGCAACTGCTGACAAAGAACCTGGTCCAGCAGCAATTGGAAAATATGTGGCACCATTAGCACTACTATGGTTTAGATGGGGCGCTGTAGTTACATGGGTTACTGGAGCAGCTTATCTTCATCATTATGGCATATTACATGCAGCATTCACATTATCAAGCGGGTTGGTTGGAATTGGCATAGGAGCATGGTTAGGCACAATAATGTTATTTAATGTGTGGGTGTTAATATGGCCTAATCAACAAAAAATCCTCGGTTTAAATAAATTTGCTCAAGAGCCTGCTAGCGCAGATGAAATAGCACAGGCTAAGAAAGTAGCATTATTGGCTTCTAGAGTGAATACATTGCTAAGCATTCCAATGTTATTATTTATGGGTTATCAGCATAACGGATTAGGAATGTTATGCAGTAATTGCTTATGACAACACTAGATAAAATTAAAAAACAAGTTTCTGACAACCCGGTAATAATCTATATGAAGGGTACGCCTGACATGCCTATGTGTGGCTTTTCATCAAAAACTGTAGATGCTCTAAAAAAATGTGGCAAAGAATTTGCATATGTAAATGTAATCTTAGATCAAGAAGTAATGCAAGACCTTCCAAAATTTAAGGACTGGCCAACTTTTCCACAACTATATATAAAAGGCGAACTTATTGGCGGATGCGATATTACTCTAGATTTATTTGACTCTGGTGAATTAAAGAAAATGATTGACGAGGCTACTACATAACTATTTGTTATTAGTAGCATGAATTATATTCCAATAATCAAATAAATTTACTTTTGATATTTCTCTGACATCAAGATTTGCGTAGGAATTAAATTCTGAAAAAGGAAAATAAGGTTTCCATCCTAATACTTTGCTTACAGGCATAAGTGCCTTTTCAAACATCTTTATAAGAAACCCATCAGATTCAGAACTAAAATGATTAACAATATAAATGTCACCATCATCTTTACATACCCTTTTCATTTCTTCTATTAATGCTTTTGGGTTTTGTGTGACTGAAACTACATACATGGCAACCACTTTATCAAATGTATTGTCAGCAAAAGATAACTGCTCTCCATTCATTAACGATATATGTTTATTCTCACAACCATTTTTTATTATTTTTTTTCTAGCTAGGTCTAACATATCTGGAGAAATATCTACTCCTATAACTTTTGTGTCTTTTGGGTAAAACTGGAATGACGCACCTGTTCCTATACCTATTTCAAGTACTGAATCGGAAGCATCACAACTCATTTTTTGAATAACCATTTTTTGCCCAGGTTTGAAAACTTGACCAAAGGTCAAATCATAGAAACCTGAAACACGCTTATAAGATTTGATTATAGAGTTTTGGTCCAATATGTTATCCTTATTATATTAATGAAAGTAGTGATTATAGCATTAATATGTTGTTAAATTTAAAAATTTTTTTAGATATCCTTAAATTCACAAAAGGCCCTCAGGATCTTCCCTCTAGGCCTACTCTCTTAAATGTTGTCATAATTGCTAATATTGTTGTTGGGCTAATAACTATAGACCCTAAGATTGATTACATGGTTAACATGTTTTTTGCTGTTATTTACATCATTGTTACTGTTTTTTTTATTCAAATAGGTTTAAAACTAAAGGAAGATAACTCCTCAAATGACATTAAATATAAATCTCGATATTTGCAAGTTTGCTCAGGAATTCTGGGTATTCATGCACTTATTGCATTTTTGACAAGCGTTATAGCGTTAATTATAGATCCTGCTGAAATGCTTCTTATGATGCTATTTTTGATTTTATCTCTTTATGCTTGGTTTGTTAATGGACACATATTTAAAAATGCTTTTGATACTACTATGACACTTGGGCTTGGGATATCTTTACTACATAGCATTGCATGTGTTTTTGTTATGATGATATTTATACAGATTCTTTTCATATGAAAATACATATATTAGGCATTGGCGGAACATTTATGGCAGGAGTTGCAATTATAGCTAAACAGCTCGGCCATACAGTTACTGGGTCTGACAAAAATCTTTATGACCCAATGAAGTCTGTGCTTATCAAGGAAGGCATAAAATTCATAGAAGGCTATAATTCTAATATACTTAAAAAGAAAATTGATCTTGTTATTGTGGGTAATGTAATGTCTAGGGGAGCAGACGTCATTGAGAAGCTTTTAGAGAAAAATATAAATTTTACTTCAGGCCCCCAATGGCTACATGACAATGTTTTAAAAAATAAAAGTGTAATTGCAGTATCTGGAACGCATGGCAAAACAACGACATCATCATTATTAACATGGATATTAAAATACTCGGGATTCAATCCAGGCTATCTTATAGGTGGCTTACCAAATAATTTTAATTCACCAGCTAAGTTTACAAAATCAAAATATTTCGTCATTGAAGCTGATGAATATGATACTGCTTTTTTTGATAAAAGATCGAAGTTTGTCCACTATAATCCAAATATTCTAATTATTAATAATATAGAGTTTGATCATGCAGATATCTTTGAAAATATTGAATCTATCATAAAAAGCTTCCATCATTTAGTAAGACTAATACCACAAAAAGGGAATATAGTTTATGACCACGATGATGGTAATATAAGAAAATTATTTAAACTAGGTAGCTGGTCAAACTTAGTCCCTTTATCATTAAAAGATAAAAAAGATGCTAAATGGAAACTAACATATCAGAGAGAAAAGTATTTATTGAATAAAAAAGAATTAAAAATGGATATGATAGGAATTCATAATTTCAAAAATGCTTCTTTAGCTATTATTGCTGCATCCTTAATTAAAATCCCGGTATCAAAGTCTCTAAATGCGATTAAAGAGTTTTCCGGTGTATCGAGAAGAATGGAAAAAATAGATACTATTAAACATTTGCCGCATAAAGGTTTTAATAACCCTATTGATATGTTTGATGATTTTGCTCATCATCCAACGGAGATAAAATATTCTATAACATCATTAAAAGAAAAATATAAAGGCAAGAAATTGTTATCAATTTGTGAGATTAAGTCTAACTCAATGCTTAGAGGAGCTCATAAAGAAGAATTATATAATGCTTTAAAAATATCTGACTTAAGCCTTGTTATCTCTACTAAAAAGATTGACTGGAAATTTAGTAAAAATAATAATAATAAAATTTCCATGATTGCTTCATATGCAAAAATTAATGAATATATTCGAAAAAATATTACTAATATTGATTTAATATTAATAATGAGTAATGTAAATACTAAAAATATTGTGGAGCATATAA
>JACKQG010007048.1_pt1 | contig 11529 bp, 10 predicted proteins | sample 8237621 | NCBI WGS metagenome assembly JACKQG01 (sample SAMN15677084, study PRJNA649215) | marine metagenome | biome: marine; feature: Black Sea; material: saline water; isolation source: suspended particulate matter (SPM) from the Black Sea western gyre | collected 2013-06-09/2013-06-10 | depth... | reverse complement strand
TTTTTTCGATTGATTTATCACGGGAACACGGGTCATATCCGCATGATGATTTATCGAGGAAATTAATATCATAGTATCCAGCGTTTCTTAGGTCCCTTGTAATCATAGTAAGGGCATTTCTTGTTGACGTGCTCATTTTAGCTTTATCTGCAACACCCTGGTAGGATTTATTAAAAATATTATACGAATAAAACATAGCAGCAACAGTTATAGTTCCAATAATTATAGCCACCAGCACCTCCACTAATGTCATGCCTAATTTTTTTTTGGATTTCATTTAATGACAACTCCTAGGTACTTTTTCCCCTTTCCTTTACCTGTAAAGAAATTCAGTCTTCCTGAAGTTCGGCCTGTATTATCTTTAACATGAACTTCTTTCTGGTCTTTTGCGCTATCACATCTTGGTTTTCTATCTTTTCCATCAATTTTCATCAGGTTTTTTGCTATTAGTTTATCTCTCCATTTGTTTTTTTGAATATCAGAAAGAGATGATGCGCTTTTTTGGCTATGTGAGCAGCTTTGGGTAAAATTGTCATAATCTCTTTTAGCATTACCTGGATTTCCTATCATATCCTCAACAATCATTTCAGCCAAAAAGTTCATTTTGTTTCTTTCCATTGATCTGTCCATGAAATTAATAGCAAAAGCTGTAAGCTGATTTATTGCAACAAAACCTATTCCAATAATCACCAAACACACTAATGTTTCAATGATTGAAAAGCCCTTCTTGTTGGAATTTAATTTAAGCATTTATTTAAAAGCCCCATAAGAATAACAGTTGGTGCCATCACACCACTCATCCTTTTTTTTGTTATATTTATATATTTTTATATTCACAAATCTGTCCCAGGTTACTAAATAACGATAATCTTTTTTGTTGCTATCATTGCAACGATTTGATCCTCCGGTAGTAGTATTTTTAATTGAACACAAAATTACCCGTGATATTGAAACACCCGTGGCTGGGTCATTCTGGGTGAGTAAATTAGAAGAATTGCTTCCCACTTTTGTTGCCTGTTTGCTTCCATCATTTGAGATACACATATGAATATCGGGCCAATGACGTATTTCTTCAGTCGTAAAATCTGCCAATTGCTGATATTTTTGAAACTTAATTGCATCCGTTGCTAGGGTAATTCCATCATCACAACCCCATCGTGCATAATCTGATGTTGTTCTATAAAATGTAAAAAAATCTTCATGGGTCATGTAATATTTTTTTAATGATGCATATTCATTTGAATAAGTAGACCATCTAACCATTGCTAGGGGATACTGTCCGCCCATAACTTTTGATTTCATTTCATTAATTTCACCAACAAATTTATAAACTTCTTTTTTAACATTTCTATCTGTGATCCAATTATTGATATTGGGAATAGCGATTGCGCTGGTAATGCCAATTAATAGAATAACCAAGAATAATTCAACTAAACTAAATCCTTTATAATTTTTCCACATTGGCAATAGTTCCTGCATCAATCAATTTATCTATTGATTTATCCATAGTGATCATACCATCTCGCTGGCCAGTTTGCATAACGCTTGGAATTTGGTGTATTTTTGCCTCTCGAATTAAATTTTTTATAGCAGGGTTGCAAACCATAATTTCAAAAGCAGCCACTCGACCAGAGCCATCCTTTTTTTTAAATAATTTTTGTGTGATAGCCATTTTTAAAGATTCTGAAATCTGGCTTCTTATTTGTGATTGTTGTTCTGCTGGGAATACATCAATTAGTCTATTAATAGTGTTTGATGCACCACTTGTGTGTAGGGTTGCAAAAACTAAGTGTCCAGTTTCTGCAGCAGTAAGGGCCATTCCAATAGTTTCTAAATCTCTTAACTCTCCAACTAGTATAACATCTGGATCCTCTCTCAGCGCTCCCTTCAAAGCTTTTGCGAAACTTTCAGTCTGTTTACCAACTTCTCTTTGAGAGATGATTGATTGCTTGTCATTATGAATAAATTCAACAGGATCTTCGATGGTAATAATATTTACGGGTCTACTTTTATTAATTTGATCGATGATCGATGCTAAGGTAGTGGATTTACCGGATCCAGTAGGACCGGTGACAAGCACTAAGCCTTTATGAGCATCAACCAATTCATACAAAACGTTAGGTAAACTAAGGCTATCCATTGATGGAATTTTAGTTTCAACCTTTCTAAAAACAGCAGCGGTTCCAGTAAGCGTTTTATAAAAATTTGCTCTAAATCTCAGTTCACCTAATGTAACAGCGCAATCTAATTCTTTTTTGGTATTAAAAATTTGAATTTCTGATTCACTGCAATTTTTCTTTAATAATTCTTCGACATCTTTGTTTTCAACCTTTGAGTTCTTATCAATAATAATATCACCCATGGCTCTGTATGCTATATGTGTACCACCACGAAGATGAATATCTGATATTTTAGTGTTTTTTTTAAATATTTCTAAAATTTTGTTAATCATTTGTTTATTTTAGACAATACTCTTAAAATCGTCTATCTATTTAGCAATGTTAGTGTTGAATTGATTTAAATCGGTCTTATTAGTCTAAAAGTATCTATTATGAGGTAAAATAAAGCTAATTTAACTTTATTATCTATCAGAAGACAACAAGAGGCATAAAAATCGATTAAAATCACTAAATATCAATAAAAACCAAGTTTTATAGGGAAATATATGTGATTACTTAGTAAATTTATTATATTTCAACTTGTGAACGAATTATCATAGTTAAACCAAGGAAATACTTTATTCTAACACAAAATAATTAATCTCTAACACAAAAATTAGGTATTTTAACAAAATATTATAGAAAATATTACAAACAAGTAAAAAGGCCTGATTTATAAGGTTGTTTTACAATTAACTCAAAAATTATAATTAATTTATATAAAATATTGACTTTTTATTTACTCTAACACAAAATAACTAATCTCTAACACAAAAAATAGATATTTTATCTAGATATTATAGAAAATATTACAAACAAGTAAAAAGGCCTGATTTATAAGGTTATTTTACAATTAACTCAAAAATTATAATTAATTTATATAAAATATTGATTTTTTATTGTCTCTAACACAATTATAACACAAATTATATTTGTATTTTATATTAAATCTGTTAGAGTTTATGCTAATCTGATAAGGGAACAGTGAGTGTAAAGTATACTAGTAGTTTTAGTTGTAATATTCACTCGGATTTAGGGATGCTGTTTACTACAATTTAGGGAGTACTAAGTATTTTTTCCAGACTTTACAGCAAACAGCGTGGAAAGTAAGGGTTATGGAAACAATCCATAAGAAAAACGATCGACTTCACATATACGTGAGGCAGGATAAATACAAAGGCGAACTAAAATCTCATAATTGGGTTGGCAGAACATACATAAACGGTAAACAAAAAATAATCTCATCTGGAACTACTGATTTAGAAAAAGCAATAGTTATATTAGAAAAATGGTTTGATGATTTACAGTTGGAAAAGACAGAAAGTAAAGACACAACTAAAATAGAAAACAAAATACATGAGAAAGAAGCGAAGGATGAAATTGTTGATTCAAACCAAAGCGAAAGTACACCGACAGCAATAACATCTGCTACGAGTAAGTTTGAAAAATTAAAAAAAATTATAATTCCTGGGATTAGTTTAGGTAAGAAAAATACTTCCAATACAGATTCAAAAAAAACATCTAAACAAAATGTTTTTAAAAAATTTTTAAATAATTTTTTAAAAACCAAAATAGGTAAAATAAGCGTAGCAAGCGAAGAAGTAGTTGGGATTGATATCACCCAAGAAGCTATTCGAGTTGCTCAAGTTAGTAAAGACAAAAATGATAAATGGATATTAGATAAGTTTTCTTATCGGATGCTCGATAAAGAAAAAATTGATGGTAATTTATTAAATTCTAAAGAATATTTGTCTGAGGAACTTAGTCTTGCACTTGCTAATGCAAAAATCACAACTAAAAATGCAGCTCTTTCTATTCCAGTTACCAGTGCAGTTGTTAATGTGCTTACTAGTCCATTAATGACTGATGAAGAAATGAAGCGAGCCATAGAAACCGATTCTCTTTGGGAAAATCTAATGCAAATGGATGATATTAACGACTATTCTGTCTTTCACCAGGTTATTGAGCGCAATTCCAAAAAAGCTATAATGGAAATTCTTTTTGTAGCTTCAAAACTTTCGGATGTAAATGCATATTCCTCGATTGTTAAAAAATCAGGTCTTAACCCGGTTATTATGGACGTGAGATGCTTCTCATTAAAAAATGCATTCGATAATACTAAACTCAATCAGGAAAATATAAAACAAACTGCAATCCTTGAATTTGGTTTGAACGAAAATTATTTGATGATTATTCATAATAATATGCCTATTGTTAAAGATATTTTTTTAAGACCTCAAGAAAAACAAATGCTAGCTCAAGCAAGCGAAGCTCAACGAAATAACCCAGAAGTAGAAAATGTTATCCGGCGTTATTGTATGCAAATTAAACAAATACTGAATGAACATGAAAGCAAACATAATACTAAAATAAATACAATTAATGTAGTTAGTGTTCTAAAAAAAATAAAATATCACATACCTTTGTTTACGAAAAATTTACTGACTACGAACTTTAAACTTTTTGATCCTTTAACTTCTGTTTCAATACCAACATATAATCAAGAAAAAATTGATAATGAAAACAGGTCCACCATTGCTTCAGTTATAGGACTAGCTTATCGTAAATTAGATATTTTTGGATACTATAAATTTGTTACTGCAGTCAGAAATATTAATTTATTACCTAACAGAGATGTTGTTCGTCAGCAGAATAAGATTAAATTTTTGTCTGGTTTTGCCTTTAAAGGAATAGCTGGAGCAATATTAGCTATTTATTTAATATTAATAATTACATCATTTTTTCAAATTCGCAGCAATAATGAAAAGTTATTAGCATTTGATCAAGTTCAAATGGAGTTTAATGTAGTGAGCAAGGTGGTTATGGATTTGAATAGCGAAATAACACTGATGGAGAAATCTTTAGAACTTGGGAAAATGATTAAGTCTAATCAATCACTTTCTTATAGATCTCTAGCCCAAGTGACAAGAAGTGTTCCACAAAGAGTTCAATTTAAAAAAATTACCTTTGATGGTAACGACAGTTTAATTTTAGAAGGTGTTGCTTTTTCTGATCAAGATATTTTGAATTTTATTGCAAACTTAAATACAAAAGAGTTAATAGAACAAGCATCATTATCTAACATGGCAAACATAAATGGAGAGCAAGGAAATTCTGGAAGTAGTAATAAAAAAGGATTTACAATTAGCTGTAAATTAAAAATGATATAATGGATTTATCTAATTTAAAAAACATTGATGTAAATGATTTAGTTGACAAACTGAAAAGTGGAAATATTGGGGATAAAAAAATATTAATTCAAATTGGTATTGGCTTTGCTGCGGTATTAATTTTTTTAATTGGCTATTATGTTTTTGTCTCACCAATATTAGCAAATCAAGAAAAAAAAATAAATCAAATGATTGATAATAAAAATAATATAAATAAATATAACGATAGAATCGTAGAATTAAGTGACGTAGTTAAAAAGCTAAGACCAGAATATAATAATAACAGCAAATTATTTCATAATAAAAAAGAAACAGTAGATCTTTATCAAAATATTAGCAAGTTTGCATCAAAGAATGGTTTATTGATAACTAAGTTTGACGAAGGTGAACACTTAGCTGTTCTTAGTCAAGATACCGATCCTCAAGAAGAAATATATATTAAAATACCAGTTGAATATGAAATACAGGGCAATTTTTTAAGTTATTTAAAATTTAGAAGAGCATTATCAAAATCTAATAAAGTTATAAATTTTGATAGAGAGGAAATTAATAGTCAAGAAGAAATTCAAGGACAAATTTTAGCAAAATTAACAATTTCAATAGTTGGATTACCAGATGAATATAATTAATAAAAAATTATTAATCTTTTTAATGGCAATAATGTTTTGTCAGGTTCAGTTAATTAATTTGAAAGCAGATGATGCAACAAATATTGAAGATGAAGAATTACCAGCAATAGACCCTTTTTTTGGCGGTACTGGTTCAACAAATCAAGTCGCAGAAACAGATGGCCAAATGACATCAAATAATGGCTTGCTAAATAACATGAGATTAGTTGGAACAGTTATTGGTGAAAATAAAAATATTGCAATTTTCTCTGCACCTGATGGCAGGGCTTTTAAATATGAAGAAAATGAAGCCATTATAGACACCACAATGTTATTAGAAATTTATAATGATTTTGTAATTATTCAGGATGGGGAAAATAATATATTTGAAGTTTATATGAACAACATAATTAAACCGAGTGAAGGATAATTAATGAATAAATATTTTAAAATTATATTATCATTTTTGTTTATCATCTTGCTTCAATCTTGTGCAGCAACTTCAAAAAAACCACAGTCAGTTCATGGAGACAAGCCCTTAATTGATACAGCTAAAATTATTGTAGAGGGTCGTGAAGATATGGACAAAAAGGTTATAGATGGCCCTAAACCTTATGGTGATGGAATAGAAAGAACAATAGAAAAAAGAAAAACATTAACAACAGAAAATGTTAAAAATTATGTAACAATCTCTGATGAATATACACATCTTAAACAATTAGTAAGTATTAATTTTCAAGGTTTAGATTTTAAATATGTAATGTCTTTGATGGCTGATATTGGGGATATTAATATTTTAGTAGGTGATGAGATAAGTGGCACGGTAAATGCTAAAATTGAAAATGTTGGCTGGGATGTGGCGTTTTTCACATTGCTAGATATGAAAACTTTAGTTGCAGATATTAATGTTGGTAATGGCATTATAAGAGTACACACTCCTTCTAAATTGACAGAACAAGAAACTGCTAAATCATTAAGGGCAGAAGTGCTAAAGAAAAAGATGGCAGATGAAGAGTCTGTAGAACCGATATTAGCTGATATATTTAGATTGTATTATATAAGCCCCACACAAGCTAAAACTACTTTAGAAGATTTGTTTTCGACACAAGGTGCAGAAGGAGTAGCCACTATGAGCAATCTTAAAATAACAGTTGATGAAACAACTAGAGCAATAATTGTTAGGGGACATAAGCCTGATCTAGATACAATTGATGCGATTATTCAGGAAATAGATGTAAAAACAGGACAAGTTCTAATTGAAGCTTTTATTGTTGAGGCGGATTCAACTTTTCAAAAAGCTCTAGGAACAAGAATTGGTGTATTGTCAAAACAACTTGATAAACAAGCTGTGATAACTGGAACAATTGGAGGCGCCGCAGCAACAACAGCAGACATAACTTTAGGATCTGCAATAGGAACCGTTACCAATAATTCAATTACAGGAGCTACTAGTGGAATAGGCGTATTAAAACAGATGGGTTCAGCTGTTTTAAAGGTTGAAATAGAAGCCTTAGAGTCTTTAGGAAAAAATAAAATTGTTTCGAGCCCTAGTGTATTTACATTAAATAACCAAGAGGCAAAAATTACACAAGGAACTCAAATTGCATATCAAACAACAACTGATGGAACAACCACGACCGAATTTAAGGAAGCCGCACTATCATTAACTGTAACTCCTAGCATTATTGGTGATGGTAATATCTTGTTAGATATTCAAGTAAATAATGATTCACCAACTGAGGTTGCTGGTTCTGATGAACCAGGAATTAAAACTCATGAGATCACTACAAAGTTATTAGTTAGTGATGGAGATGTAGTTGTTATAGGAGGAATAAAGATTAATACACAAGCTGATACTAAAACTAATACACCCGGCTTAAGCAAAGTCCCAGTAGTTGGTAATCTATTTAAATCAAATAATAGGAGCGACAAACTTACTGAAATGTTAATTTTTTTAGCACCAAGAGTGATTGATTAATTATGTCTATCTTACGATTAGACGAAACCAGTGAACAAAACATTCTTAATATGTTGCAGGAAAATAAGATAATTAATGCAGAACAAATAAAACAAATTCAATCTGTGAGCAAAGAAATTGGAAAAACAAAACTTGAAACAGCCTTAGATCGTGAATTAACTAATGAAATTGAAATACGTGATACTTTAGCTGAATCCTATTCATTACCGATTGTGGATCTTAAAAGATATAAACTTAATGAAAAATTAAAAAAAATTATTCCTTTTAATTACATCGAGGAAAATTCATTAGTTCCCTTTGAATTTGCTAATAATACTTTAAAAATCGCCATACCTGATGCTTCAAAACTTAGCTTAATGAAGAACATTAAAACTATTACACAAATAGACCCTGAACTTTATGCGGCTAGTATAAGTGATATCAATAATTTTATTAACCGGATAAAAAGCAGTGATCCTAAAATAGCAGAACAAGGATACAAAACATCTCAAACAAAAAAAACACACAAAGTTGAAGAAGTTGAAGACGATTCAGGAGTAATAGCATTTGGAAATAAGATTATTTCAGAGGCAATTACCATAGGAGCCAGCGATATTCATATAGAACCTTATAAAACTTCATCACGAATACGTTACAGAATCGATGGTATATTAAAAATTATTGATGAACATACAAAATATTTAAATCAAAATTATTCACGCGTAGTTGCGCGAATAAAAATGTTAAGCAATTTGGATATTGCGGAAAAAAGAAAACCACAGGATGGCTCACATACATTTAAGTACGATGATACCGAAGTAGATTTAAGAATATCTATTTTACCGACCAAACACAATGAAAGAGTCGTGATGAGAATTTTAAGCAAAGAAGCAGGGGAAAAAAAATTAGCAGAATTAGGATTTGAAAAAAATGACTTAGCAAAACTGAACAAAGCTATCACTTCACCTCAAGGCATGGTGATTGTGACAGGTCCTACGGGTAGCGGAAAAACTACCACGCTCTATAGTATTTTAAAAACCATAAGCAATCCTTCCATAAACATTTTAACCGCAGAAGATCCTGTGGAATTTGAAATGGAGGGAATAGGTCAGGTGGCGATTAGGGAGGATATAGATTATACTTTTGATGTAGCATTAAGATCTTTTTTAAGACAAGATCCCGAAGTCATACTCATCGGAGAGATGAGGGATAAAAAAACCATTGATACAGCTCTTAAAGCATCTTTAACAGGTCACTTGGTATTCAGTACTCTACACACAAATAATGCATTGGGTTCGATTATCAGGCTTTTAGATATGGAAACACCCAATTATTTAATTTCTTCAGCTTTATCATTGGTAGTAGCACAACGTTTGGTCAGAAGACTTTGTCCTGAATGTAAAGTAATTGATGACAAAATTAATCTTAAGATATTAAATTCAATTGGAATTGATAGTTCACAATCATCTAGAGCACGCATATATAAATCTAAAGGATGTAATCATTGTAACCAATCAGGTCATAAAGGAAGAATGGGGATATACGAAATACTAGAGATTGATAAAGATATGAAACTGGGAATTTTACAAGGAAAAAGTCAGAGCGAATTAGAAGTTATAGCTAAGAAAAATAATTTTAGAACTATGCAAAATATGGCTCAAGAATTATTATTAAGTGGAGAATTTTCCTTTAAAGAGTATGAAAGACAGATTCAAAGTGCCGAGCTTTCGCTTTCTGAATATGAGGAACAAGAAAAAGTTTAATGCTTAATTTTGAATATAGGGGTATTAGTGCAGGTAAATATGTTGAAGGCGAAATAGAAGCACTTAATAACGAAGAAGCTGCCGACAAACTTAAACAACAAAAAATAATAATCACCAAACTTTTTAAATCAAAAAAAAAAACTAAAGATAAAAAAAAAGAACCCATTTCTTTTAGCTTCGGTTCGGGTGTTAAAACTAAAGAGGTTTTACTATTTACCAAACAGCTCTCTACAATGATTAAGGCAGGACTTAGACCTTTAGAGTCGCTTGAGTTGTTAGAAAAACAAATTCAAGAAAAAAATATGAAAAAAATTATTACAGCAATAATTAATGATTTGAAGCAGGGTAACATGCTTTCTATATGTTTTGAAAAACATCCAAAAATATTTGATAACATTTATATAAATTTAGTTAGGGCAGGAGAAGCGTCTGGTAAATTAGATATCTTTTTGAACAAAATTGTAATTGCTTTAGAAAAAAGAGAAAAAATTAAATCAAAAATAAAAGGTGCTTTAACTTATCCAGTTATATTATTTATAGTAGCCATTACGGTTACAGCAATCATGTTAATTTTCGTGATGCCTAACTTTGCTAAAATGTATAATAGTTTTGATGCTGAGCTGCCCGCAATAACATTAGCAGTAATAGGTATGAGTGATTTTTTACGTTCGCCAGCAGGTGGTGGTGTGTCTTTAATTCTTCTAATATTGTTTGTTTTTGTTTATCGATACTTAATTAAAACTAATTATAAGATTAGAAAGGTTTGGCATATATTTGTTCTTAAACTTCCTGTTTTTGGTCTATTACTAAAAAAATCTATCATTGCTAGAGTAGCCTTGGTGTTAGGAAATTTAAGATCAGCAGGTGTTGAAATTGTAGAAACTATTGATATAGCAAAATCTGTTACTACTAATGTAGTGGTCGTTGAAGCGCTTGAAAATGTGAAAAAAGGAGTTTTTTCAGGAGAAGCTCTGGGAAAATGTGTTGAAAAAGAAAAAATTTTTCCAGCCACTTTTCATCAATTAATAGCAGTGGGTGATGAAACAGGGAATTTAGATGAAATGTTGAATTCCCTTGCAAAATATTATGAAGAAGAATTTGATGATTCAGTTGCTAATTTATCGACTTTAATTGAACCCATTATGATTGTTTTTATGGGAGTTTTAATTGGTGGTATGCTTTTAGCGATGTATATGCCTATATTAAGTATGGGCCAAGCTATGGGCTAGAAAGCCTTGATTTTGTTGCAAAATCAAAAATATTTTCTGTTTTTATGAGAAGTTTTTTGAGGTATGATTTCTAGAATTAAAAGATCTATAGCGACTAGAAATAAATGGTAGGAGGAGAAATAAAACATGAGTAAAAAAAAATTTCAAAGAGCCTTTACTTTAATGGAACTAATGATTGTTATCGTGATTATTGGAATATTATCTGCTGTTGGTATGGTTATGTTTGGTGGTCAAGCTGCTAAGGCTAAAACTGCAGCGACTAAATCTATACAAAAACAGTTAGCAACATATATTACGATAGAAATGATGAACTGTAGCATGGGTGAAACTACAACAATGGGTGGTAGTTTAACTTGTAATGGCAGAACACCAGCAAGTGTTGTTGCTGCGACGGTTGCAAGTCAGGCAGGAGAGCATAAGAATCCATTTGATACTGATAAAGCAGCAGTTACAAGTGGTGGAAGTAATACAGCGGATGCTGATGCAGGTTATATAAGATTGAGCGTTTCAGGACAAAATATAATAGCTAAATCTTGTAATACAACACCTTGTAGTACTGCAGCGAATAAGGAAGAAAAAAGTATAGCATTTCAGTAAGATACTAAAAGTTTGGTGGAAAGTATGATCAAAGCTTTTACTTTGA
>JACKQG010007047.1_pt1 | contig 11529 bp, 9 predicted proteins | sample 8237621 | NCBI WGS metagenome assembly JACKQG01 (sample SAMN15677084, study PRJNA649215) | marine metagenome | biome: marine; feature: Black Sea; material: saline water; isolation source: suspended particulate matter (SPM) from the Black Sea western gyre | collected 2013-06-09/2013-06-10 | depth... | reverse complement strand
TGATTGAAAACATGAGTGGTCATAACTATGCCCAGTTGCTGTTCTTTGATCCAAAGGATGAACTTGTCGAATTCGATGCGCTTTCTTATGATAATTACGACGAGGCATCTGCCGCCATGTCAGTAATTGAAAAAGAACGCGGCGAAGTTCATTATGCAAAGGGTGAAGTGGTTGAAGATTCTCAGTCAATAACTTCTGAATATTTAATCGAAAATATCGACCTTGCATTTCACGCTTGGAAAACAAATCCATGGTCTAAGGGATTGTCTTTTGATGACTTTTGTGAATATGTTTTGCCGTATCGTGGGAGCAACGAGCCAGTAGAATCATGGCGTGGTGAATTGATGGAGCAGTTTTCAGGGCTTGAACTTGAAATGAAAGACCCGACTGACCCAAAAGAAGCGGGGCGGTTACTTGAACAAAAAGCAAATAAGATAATTGGTTTTGATCCAATCTTTTACTTGCATCCAACTGACCAGGGATTTGCAGAAATGAAAAGTCGGGGATTGGGTCGCTGCGAAGATATGACGAACATGCAGATATATGCAAGACGTGCTGGTGGTGTTGCAGTAGCAAGCGATTACACGCCGCACTGGGCGAAGTCGGGTAACAATCATGCTTGGAGTGTTGTGATTGGCTCTGACGGTAAGGGATACGCACCCATTTCGGGTGTCGCTGCGAAGGTCTATCGTAAAACGTTTTCAGAACAACTAGATTCGCTAGGTGCTAAGTTGGGGGAGGGCGAAAAAGCGCCACGCTGGCTTAAAGGAAAATATTACAAAGATGTTACGGATAGTTATGTGACAACAACGAACGTTGAACTTGTACTGAATCCATCCGAAGAAAAGTATGCTTATCTTTGTGTATTTAATTCTGGAAGTTGGAAGGCGATACAGTGGAGTGAATTTACGAACAACAATGCAAACTTTCGGGGGATGGGTCGAGATATTTTGTATCTCCCAGCTTTTTATATCGAAGAAGAATTGGTTCCTGCTGGGTTGCCATTTATTTTGCACAAAGATGGTTCAACAAGAACAATTTCAAATGAAGGGGACAAAGTAACTATTTCTGCAAGCGATTCGACGAGCGATAGGGTTACTTATGAAGGAATGACGGATGAATCCATAACGATTCCGTTGAAAGTTGGTACGGAATATAAGTTGCAAGAGTGGGTCGATGGTGATTGGAAAGAGGTTGCAACCGCAACCGGCACTGAGCAGCCCATGCAATTTAGTGAATTAACATCGGACGGGTTATACTGGCTCATCGATGTTGATGGCGATAGAGAAGAACGCCCATTCACAATCGAAGAAGGCGAACTCGTCCGCTGGTAAAATACTATTCTGCTGGATGTTTTTTGAACGTGGCAAGATTCAGAACAGAAGAAATGCCACAGAGACACGCAGGAATACATTTTTGGTTTAGGAACCGGCACCATAAATCTTATCATTGTGTCTCAGTGCTTCCGTAGCAAAAAAGATGATAAAGAATCGGTGCAGTTTGATTAATCAGTTGCGTTGACGCTTAGAGTTGCAGTTGCATTTGAATGATCTTGGCAAAGTGAACTGCCTTCAGCGCTATCGATGACATTTTGTAATGTCATACTCGACAAACTGTTCTCTAGTGCTTCGATAGCCAAGTCAATTTGATGGTGGAGTGGGCAGAGTGCATGTTGGTGATCTGCTCTTCCAAGTGGACATTCCTTAATGCGTTCTAGCGGATCGATTACAGTTACAACTTGGAGAAGGTTAACCTTATTTGGGTCGCAAGCAAGGATAAAACCACCGTTTCTACCGCGCTGGCCCTTAGAAAGTTTAGCGCGTCCAAGTTGTTGCAATACCTTTACCGTATATCCGGCGGGGACGAGAGTAGCCGAAGCAATTTCGTCAGCGGTCATAGATTTGTCTTTGTTCTCTGTGAGGAGAATCATAATTCGAAGAGCGTATTCAGCAGTACGTGATAGCATAGGATTATCCTTAGTATTAAAGCGTTTTCATGATAAGTATATCAGATATAAAGTTTTTAATCTTTGCTCTATATATAAAAGCCCTTATATAAAACCGTCCCCCAGGCACTCCGCCGGGTGTTCCCGCCGAGGTGAGGCAGAGGGAGGGAGGGTGGCGGAAACGGCGGAGTGCCTGAGGGACCAGTAAGAGAAGAGAAAAATAAGAGAGTTCAAATTCATAGTGGACTTCCGTATCCACTTATCGAATAATACACTGCGATAAGGATCTGTCAAGGGAAAATAACCATTATTCGTGAGAAATTTCACAAATAATTCAAATTAAAGAGATTTAATTTGCTCCGAGGTAATTAATGTGCGTTTCTAGCGTTATAGAGCTGTTTTTTTCTTGCTTCGTTTTCTGGCCAGATGATTAATAGTTGCTCTAAATGTGGGATTGCTCGCTTGTCTTCACCGAGTCCTAGCCATAAATCAGCAAGCATCCGATCTGTGTAAGGTGGCCTCCACAGCCCGTAATCAATCACGATGTAGAGGTGTTCTGTCATTGGCTCGATTTGGGTACTGTCACCTCGTTGCACTTGAATCCATGCTTTCTGCCCTTGGTGTTCGTGCCACCGAATCCAGCCACTGTGGGCAAGTAAAGCAAAAGTGGCTGACACCAAGAAAACCCAACCAATGGATGCGGGCTTGTAATCCCCGTGGTATTTTAGTTTCCAGCGACCAACCCTTAAGTTTACATCAGTGATTAATTTGAGCGTAGTGACAGCACCCCAAGCGGCGATAACTCCAAGTGTGATGGCAAGTAAAAATGGCACTTCGCCGTACAGTTGCCTTGTTGCAAGTAAAGTTCCAAGACAAACAAAGACCCCAAGTATTTCCTGAGGCCAAGTCCAAGCCCATGGTACATCTGGTTTAGTAAAGTTATCGAAAGATGATAAAAGTGGTGGCTTGCTGTAACCGAATTTCAGAGCATCTCTTGGGCAAGACATAACGCAGTCCAAATCCTTTAAGCAACCGGGTGTTACTACTCTTCCGTGAACTTGAATTTCGTGATGAACTCTGATGTGTGAAGTACACGCTGGAGTACATTTTCCGCAACCATCGCAGTCACCAACAAGTTGGATTCCAGCGGGGGAGACGCGGTCAACGCCAGCAAAGAGTGCACCGTATGGACAGACATATCTGCAAAACCCGCGCGAGCCCATTAGCCAAACTATTGCTCCACCAACAACGATAAACGTAACGGTTGTCATGAGTGGTCCTGGAAGATTGCGAGTAAATTGTTCCGTAGTAAAAGATCCAAGACCCTGTTCATCTGTAAGTACTCTAAGTCCGGGCCATGCTCGACCTTCATAGAGTCGCAAAAGAGTTGGCCAGACAAACATATAAATTAGTGCAGAAAGGGCGGCAAGTGGAAGCAAACGCGAGCGAACTGGTTTTGGTCTGATTCCAAATTTTCCAAGAATCCAAGAGGCAAGATCTTCAAGTGCAAGAATGTGGCAACCCCACGAGCAGAAGAATCGCCCAAAAAAGAAAATGCTTATCAAAATTAGAATGAGCAGGATGGCGCCAATAGTGACGACCCCTTGCTCAAGGGTGAACATCGTTTCGTTTAATTCAGCAGGGGCTACAGTTCGGCCGGCAATCCACCAATGCACCAAATGCACCATGAAGAGCACATAGAGCCCAGTCAATATAAGTGCGCGGCGCCTACTCATACGAGCGCTACGTTTTTGGATTTGTTCTGGGGTTGGAAATGAGTGCGACATAAGAAGACTTATATGTCAACTATGTCGGTTATTTAACAATCTGTCAATCGTATTATTGCAACGATCTAATATAAGCAACGATACTTAGCATATCGTTTTCTTTCAACATAGGGTTTCCGCCTTTTGGTGGCATTTCTAAATTCATAACACTATTTGGGTCTTCTGCTTTTCGGCCGATGGTGATGTACTCTACAAGTTCCTCGTCAGAAGATTTTGCTATAAACTCACTGCCGATTAGATTCGGGCTTAACTCAGGAAGTCCTTTGGCATCCGCTCCATGGCATGATGCACATGAGGTTTTCCAGAGTGATGTCCCAGATGCAACACTTACTCCTGAGGCTGCTTTTTTTTCTTCTCCGCACCCGATGGCAAGGAGGAGCGAAATAGTAATTAAGAGGGATTTATACATAGCAAGGTCTCCGATAATTAAAGAATGTGAATTAATTCACCAAAAAAAGATTATAGAAAGGTTATCTTTGATTTGTTACTTTAGTTACGAAATTTGTGCGATTTGGCGGAAATCGAGCATTCGAGCTTCAAGATCTTCTCGGGTCGTTTCGCAGAGACCATCTAGCCCAAACGAACCCAGAGTGAATGAAGCGGTTACTGTTCCCCAAGCCATGCCTGCCTGCATCGCCGCAAAATCAAGTCGCCCAGAGGCAGCGATGTACCCCATAAATCCACCAGCGAAACTGTCGCCTGCGCCTGTTGGGTCAATGACACCATCGATATCAAGTGGGTACGCTGGCACAACCGCAATGCCATCTCGGTGAACTAGAACAGCACCATGTTCACCTTTTTTCACGATGACAAAACTTGGACCCATGTTAATAATTTCTCTTGCAGCAGTGATTGGGTTACTGATTTCAGTAAGTTGTTCTGCTTCGGAATCATTGATAATCAAACCATCGATTTCTTTGAAGAGTGCAAGCAACTCGTCGCGTGCAATGTTAATCCATAAATCCATCGTGTCTGCAACTGCAAGTTCCCTATTTGGAAACTTGTTTAATAAGTCAAGCTGCACACTTGGATGTGAGTTAGCAAGAAAAATTAATCGGCTGTCGGAGTAAGAACTTGGAACTTCCGGGGGTGCTTCTTCAAGGACACCAAGTTCAGTGAAAAGAGTCTCACGCTGGTTCATATTGTCGAAGTAGCGTCCGCCCCAAGCAAATGTTTTTGACTTCTTCCTTTTTTCTAAACCATCCAAGCATAGACCATCAATAGAAGAGAGTAACGAAGCGTGTTCTTCTGGCCAGTCTCCACCGACTGCGCCAACTATTCGCACGGGTGCATGGTGAAATGCAGCGGCAGCGGCAAAGTACGCGCAAGATCCGCCTGAGACCTCCTCTGCTTTTGCATTGGGGGTATGGACGGTGTCAATTCCGATTGTTCCTGTTACAAGTAATGGCATAGGCAGGAGATTATAGTGCAGCGCGAAGATTGCCACCGACAGCTTTAAGTATTGTTCTTGCTTCAGTTGCTTCTACTAATTTCTTGTGCATAACGATTGCGACCTTGACTTCGCCGCCTGCGCTTGCAAGGAGTATTGCTGAGGTTTCACGGTCAATTTCGCAAATAGTCGAAACAATCCTGATTGCTCGGTCGAGTAACTTTGAGTTGGTTGCCTTAAGGTCCACCATTAAATTGCCATAGACCTTCCCGAGTTTCGTAAAGAGTGTCGTTGTGATGATATTGAGCGTGAGTTTTGTTGCAGTGCCTGCTTTGAGCCGAGTCGAGCCAGTTAAGGGCTCAGCACCAGTTTCGAGTTGAATCAGATGGTCCACCTCTGGAGAAACATCGCTGCAAGTGAGAAAAGCAGTCGTTGCACCATATTTTTTAGCGATTTCAAGGCCGCCAAGCACCCAAGGGGTTGTGCCTCCAGCAGCTATGCCGAGTACCGTATCGTTGGCATGTAAATGTATTCGTTCAAATTCAGGAATGATTCCAGTTGGATTGTCTTCTTTTGCCTCTGATGAAGTTCGAAGCGAAGCATCACCGCCTGCAATGATTCCAATAATCATATCTTGGTCAGATTGAAAAGTTGGCGGGCACTCCGCTGCATCAAGTACGCCAAGTCGCCCTGAAGTTCCACAGCCAATGTAGATGAGACGCCCGCCATTTGAAATTCTAGGTGCTAGTGCATCGATGAACAAGGCAATTGATTCTGAGGAATCTTGAACCGCTTGGATTGCTTCCTCATGGTCTGCTGCCAAGAGTTCCACACTTTCCAACGTTGAGAGTACATCTAAGTTATATGTGCCAACATGTATTTGCTCTGTGGTAATATTTTTTCTATCGAGTGGAAGTGTCATACAGCTATTCTATTGGGGACAGTCCCCAGGGGACAGTCCCCAAAAATAGGGGCAAAAAAGTGCCCTTACGTTTCTCAATCGCAATTTGCATGGGGACAGTCCCCGGTCTGTCATGAGGGTGCCTGTCCCACATTCGGAAAAGGGGACAGTCCCCTGGGGACTGTCCCCACAAAAATAGGCGAAAAAGTGCCCTCGCGGTTCCCAATCGCAATATGCATGGGGACAGTCCCCTGGGGACTGTCCCCATGCGCTGTCTCAATGCGCCATGAGGAAATGTGACAAAAAAATAACGCCCTGCAGAGCAGGGCGTTATTAAATTTAAGTTAATGAATTAACTATTAGACCATTTCCTTCAATGCTTTCAAAGGAGTAACCTTGACAGCTTTGCGTGCTGGCTTCGCAGGAATGTCACGAGTTTCATTTAGAAGTGGAAGGAAAACGTTCTTGCGTGCTGGACGTTTAGGAACGATTTTCTTTTTCACTTTCATAAGACCAGGTACTGTAAATGTGCCAGGGCCACGACGGCCTAAGTCCTTTTTGATCATGCCGGACATGGATTCAAACACAGAAGTAACTTCTTTTCTTGTTAAGCCAGTATCGTCAGCAATGCCAGCGATGATTTGTGTCTTTGTGCGTGGTTTGCACTCTGTTGTTGAAGCTTTCTTTTTTGCGGTCTTTTTCTTGGTTTTCTTTTTTGCGGCCATGGAATTCGAATCCTTTCATTGGTCCAACTCGTTTATGTGCTCTCCCGCCAACAATTGGCGAATTAAATTGGCACGTTCAGTGAGAAATGTACCGAGTATGTGTTCCTATAACAAGGCGTAATTGCAGGAAATTACAGTGTTTTTTGCATTACTAGCGATTTTCTCCATTTTGTTAAAAGATCACTTTTTAGGAAAAGTTGCACCAATGTTCACAAGTGTTATGCCGATTGGTATGATTCACCTTTTCTACCACCGACCTCTAGACACAGAATCAAGATATTATGTTTGAATACGATGTTTGCATAGTTGGCACAGGACGCGTTGGGCTCCCACTTGGGCTTTCACTTATGGAAGTAGGGGTCAACGTAACAGGAGTTGATCTAGACGAAAACCTCCGAAACGCTGTAAATAATGGCAAAATGCCTTTCCACGAACCAGGTTACGACGAATTAGTCGGAAGTAAGAAATTACAGCTACACGGTTCTCCAGAAGAAGTTGTACCCAAGAGCGCTGTTGTAATTATTACGGTTGGAACACCATTACATAACCACATTGAGACAGATCTTTCACAAATCCAGCGAGTACTTGAAGGGCTCAAGACTTATTTTAGAAAAGATCAGACAATTATTTTAAGAAGCACGGTCGCTCCAGGCACCACAGAATATGTACGCAAATGGATTGAGCGTAATACCGATTTTGTTGTTGGAAATACCATAAAACTTTGTTTCTGCCCTGAGCGAATTGCTGAAGGTGTTGCTTACGCTGAACTCCGCTCGCTTCCGCAAATCTGCGGTGCAGAAGACGATGAAAGCAGAGAAGTTGCTGCAGAACTCTTTGGCAAACTTGCCCCCGAAATTATGCGCACTAACTTTATTACTGCTGAATTAGTAAAACTTTTTAATAACATCTCTCGATATATCAACTTCGCGGTAGCAAATCAATTTGCTCTAATTGCAGACAACTTTGGTGCAAACATTTACGAAACGCGGCATCTCGCAAATCACGACTATCCACGTTGCAACCTCGCAATGCCCGGCTTTACTGCTGGAACTTGTTTGCGTAAGGACTTTGGCATGATTAATGAATGGAGCCCATATCCTGACATGCTCTTGTCGGCTTGGAAGATGAACGAATTCACCCCAGCGATGCTCGTTGAACAACTTATGCAGCGAACGAAAATTCACGACAAAAAAGTCGCAGTTCTTGGTTTTACTTTTAAGCAAGATACCGATGATATTCGTGATAGTTTGGTTCCTAAACTTTGCCGCTATATCCACCGGCAACTGCCTTTAGAACTTCGTGTGACAGATCATCATCTAGCAGATCCTATTGATGAACCATCTGCCTCAGAACCAATTAAAAATTGGGCAATTAGTGATGCACTCGATGGAGTGGATTGTGTTTTTGTTGCGACAAATCACACTGGGTACGGTGATGTGCTTAAGGAACTTGGAAAAACGAATCCCGAAGCATGGATTGCGGACATTTGGAATGTAGGTGGACTCGATCAAATCTATTATCAAGCTGGCCAGTTGGTCAAGGAAAAGGTTAACCAATGAAAGTATTGCTAACAGGCGGCTCAGGTTTTCTAGGTTGCGAACTTTGCAATGAATTGTTGCAAGCAGGACATGAGGTTGTTGTCTTAGATGATCACTCCCGTGGTAAACCAGCACGGTTAGAACGTTTTGGCGAGAGCGTGCAACTCGTTGACGGTGATGTGAGAGATTATGATGCAGTACGAGCAGCAACCGAGGGCTGTGAAGTAGTCTGGCACCTTGCGTATATAAACGGCACGCGGTATTTCTATGAAAAACCAGACATGGTGCTTGAGGTTGGTATCGAGGGTACTCAAAACACGATAAAAGCAGCACTTGATGCTGGCGTTCGTCGGTATGTCCTCGCGAGCACAAGCGAAACATACAACGAGCCAACACACGTTCCCACAAACGAATCAGAACGTTTAATGATTCCTGATGTAACGAATCCAAGGTTTAGTTACGGTGGGGGTAAAATTGCATGTGAACTTTTAGCACTGCATGTTGGTGGATTCAGAGGTCTTGAAACAGTTATCTTCAGACCACATAACTTCATTGGTCCAGACATGGGGTTTGAGCACGTAATTCCTGAAATTACAGGAAAGATTGTAAAAGCTTCTGATGGATTGACTAAAAAAGAAATCGATTTGCAAATACAAGGTGACGGAAGCGAAACTAGATCATTTTGTGATGTGACAGATGGCGGCCGAGGTTGTTTCCTCGCAGGCGAGTTTGGTGAAAATGGAAATATTTACCATGTTGGAACTGAAGAAGAGGTGTCCATTAAGCATCTTGTTGAAACCATTGGAAAATATTGTGGTGTAGATGTGAATGTAGTGGCAGGCGAACTTCGTGCTGGTGGAACTCCACGACGTTGTCCAGCAATCGGGAAGTTGCAAAAACTTGGATACGAGCCAAAGTACAGTTTTGAACAACTCGTTGAACGATGTGTAACGTGGTACGTTGATTATTACATGGAAAAAGCAAACGCTTAAAACATGTCGCTACAAGGCAAAAAAATTATCGTCACCGGCGGACGTGGTTTTTTAGGTGGCTTTGTTTGCAAGGCACTCGACAAAAGAGGTGCAGAAGTTGTTGCAATTGGCAGCAGTGACTATGACTTAATCAATCAAGAAGATGTTGCTCGCATGTATCAAGAGCAACAACCTCAGATTGTTATCCATCTCGCTGCTGCGTGCGGTGGGATTGGAGCCAATGTCGAAAACCCTGCCCGCTTTCTCTATGAAAACGCCATGATGGGGTTGATGCTTCTTGAAGAAGGTCGTAAAAGTGATTTAAACAAGTTCGTCTTGATTAGTACAACTTGTTCGTACCCCAAAGATGCACCTTTGCCACTTCAAGAAGACAGCATTTGGACTGGCAAACCAGTAGGCGCAACGGGTCCCTACGGGATGGCCAAGCGTTTGTTGCACGAAGCGTGCGAAACGTACGGTCGCCAATATAATTTGCCTTGCGCAGTTCTTGTCCCAGCAAACTTGTATGGTCCTGAAGATCACTTTGAAGAAGAAAAGAGCCATGTTATCCCAGCAATCATTCGCAGGTACGTCGAAGCAAAAAATGCAGGGCTTGCTTCGGTTTCAAACTGGGGAACAGGTTCGCCAACACGGGAATTTTTACACGTTGCAGATGCAGCAGAAGCAATTGCACTTGCTGCTGAAAAAGATGTCGAATGCGTTCCAATCAATTTAGGCACAGGAATTGAAACCTCCATCGCAGACCTTACAAACATCATTGCAGAAGCAGTGGGGTATGAAGGTGAAGTTGCATGGGACACAACCAAACCAGAAGGTCAACCAAAGCGTTTCTTAGATGTCTCAAGAGCAAAAGAATTGCTAGGTTTTGAGGCAACAATTTCCTTAGAAGATGGAATTCAAGAAACAGTTGATTGGTATCGTCATAATCCAGTTTGATTAGCACATTCTAGTGACAACATAAGAAAACGACCCGCGGGATTGTTTTTCTAGTTGGCGTAACCTAGTTTGAGAACATCTAAATATTTCTTTCCGGAGACGTCGATTGAATATTCATCAATAAGAAGTTTCCGAGCTCGTTCGCCCATCGCTTTTGTTTCTTCCTCATGCTTCATTAAGTAGTTAACGCAATCTACAAAGCCCTCAGTGTCGCCAAGTTCGACCCAGCAGCCAACTTGGTTCGTTTCTACTTTTAGTCGAAGTTCGGAGTTCTCGGAAGAAAAAGCAACGATTGGTCGTCCAACTGACATGGAAGTATAAAGTTTAGAAGGAAAACTTATCCCATCAATTCCCTTTGCGATTGTTACTAAAAGCGCATCGCAACCACAGAGAGCATCATTGAACTGGTCTTGTGGTGTGTAGGGAAGGAGCAGGGTGTTAGTCAGTTTCTTTTCTTTGATTTTGTTTTCAACGTGCTGACGTTGTCCACCAGCACCGGTAAACACTAGGCGGAAATTTTGATCTAGCAATTGTTCTGCTGCCTCGAGAATCATATCAAATTCATAGTAAAGACCAAGATTGCCAGAGTATAAAAGCGTAAATGGCTCGATTAGCCCGTGTTCTTTTGCGAACTTGCTTTCTTTTTTTGGTTTTGGTTTTAAGTCATTTGGATCAGCCCAGTTTGGAATGACATGGACTCTGTCTGGGTCTGGCCCATAATTGTTGACAACGAGTTTCTTTGCTGCCTCGCTCAAGACAATAATTTGCTTTGCGCGGCGATACATAATCTTGTTGCAGAACTGCCAAAATTTATCGATGAAACCCCCGCCTCGAATTTTACCAACCCAAACTGCAAGTTCGGGATAGGAGTCATGCAAGAGCACTACATATTTGTGTTTTCGGATAAGTGAAATGAATCCACCTACAAATCCTAAGTATGGTGGGTTAGTTGTATAGAGGAAAACTTCCCCTCGGTGGCGTGGCAACACATGAAAAAGAGCGAGTGGAAGCAAAAAAGTAATCGAGTTAATGATACGACCCAAGATGGAGTCCTTGCTGTACCGTGTTGTGAACATACGGTGGACATTGACACCGTTTTTAAATTCTTTGCGAGGGCACTTTTGCCAAGTTTCCCTTGGACCATATGAAGGCCTACAAGTAATCACCTGTACTTCGGCTCCTTGCGAAGCGATGTTTTCAGCAAGTTCAAACAGAAGGTGTCCCGTAGATGCGACATCTGGAACGTAATATTGGTTCAGGATGACCACTTTCATCGGTTTTGATGAAAGTGATGGAGGTTGTTCAAATGAAGATT
>JACKQG010007046.1_pt1 | contig 11531 bp, 9 predicted proteins | sample 8237621 | NCBI WGS metagenome assembly JACKQG01 (sample SAMN15677084, study PRJNA649215) | marine metagenome | biome: marine; feature: Black Sea; material: saline water; isolation source: suspended particulate matter (SPM) from the Black Sea western gyre | collected 2013-06-09/2013-06-10 | depth... | reverse complement strand
GGTACACCTGTACCCGGTACACCTGTACCCGGTACACCTGTACCCGGTACACCTAACTGACACTAAGGGTTGGTCGATTTGGTTCACTGAGAGTTGCAACTTGAGTGAGGTTTGTGCAAACTTCATCAAAAGCGATTGACATTGTTTCGTTTATTTCCCAGTTTTTCAAAGGCTCACCAGTGTCTGCAGCGATTCGCATATCAGGATGAATAGGGATGCCACCGAGAAAATCTAGATTCATTGCTCCAGCCATTTGTTGTCCACCGCCGCGGCCAAAAATGTCATATTCCTTGCCATCATCAGCAACGAAGTAACTCATGTTTTCAACAAGCCCAAGAATTGGAACGCCAAGTTGTTCAAACATTCGAACTGCTCTTCGTGCATCATCTTGCGCAACAACTTGTGGAGTGAAAACGATCACAGCCCCTGACAGCGGGAGTAATTGTGCAAGTGAAAGAGGTACATCGCCAGTTCCGGGTGGAAGATCGACGATTAAATAATCAAGTTCTCCCCAAGAAGTTTGCGTAGCAAGTTGGTTGAATGCGCTGTGAGCTCTTGGTCCTCTCCAAATTAGTGCACGATCTGGTTCTACAAGTTTTCCAATTGTCATCGCCTTGATGCCATGTACTTCAAAAGGTAAAAGCAGGTTGTCTTCAGTCCTAGATTCAAGGAGTTGTAAACCTAACATTGTGGTCATCGAAGGACCGTAAATATCTCCATCGAGTAAACCAACTTTTTCTCCCTGTTTTGCCAAACCAACTGCAAGCAAGGTTGCAACGGTTGATTTTCCTACTCCCCCTTTGCCCGCTCCAACAGCAATGATTTTTTTCACTTCAGGAAGTGGGCTTGTTTCTTCTCTGACTCGTTCGTTTGCAGAACGCGTGTCAGCAGAAAACGAAATGTCAATTGCGCCAACGACTTCGCCGAGTTCTTTCCCCGCTTTTCTTAACGCAGTCTCTACTTGTTCTCTAAGTTGGTCTTTCAGAGGGCTTTCTGGCGAAGAAAGTTGAATTTCGATTGAAATATCATCGCCTTCACACTTGAGATCTTTCACCATCCCCGCTGTCACAATATCTTTACCAATGTCGGTTTCTACTACCGTAGCGAGGGCATTTCGGAGTTGTGCGGGCTGGAGGGGCATAATTAGAGCCTTTCTTTCTGAAATAATGCATTATATCGTGAGCTTAAGTCGTTGAATATCTACGACTCTAACAAAAGGAACTGCATTATGACTTTACTTCTCAACACTCTATTAGGATTTACGATTTCAATGACTATTCTTGGATCAAATGCTCTTGCTCAAGAACCTACAGAAGATTTACTTGCAGGTCCCACTGTGCAAGATCAAGAGGTAACACATGAAGACATGCGAGCCGAACGCTCAAGAGTAACGGGCAAGGGAGATAAGAATCATCAAAATCGAGATCAATTACGATTGTGGATGACGACAATACGATCAGTTGATTTAACTAAAAAACAACAAGAAGAAGTCAGTTCATTAGTTCATCAATTACGAAAAGCGCAAGATAAATTTCAAAAAGAACATGGCAAGGAAATTAGAGAATTAAAAAAGAAATCTAAGGAAGCTAAGAAGAACGGAAATGACATTCCTGATGATGTTGGAACACGAACTCGTGAATTGTTAGCTATAGCACCAGATCCAGCAGAGTACCAATCGAAGGCTTGGGTATTACTGAGTGAAGATCAACAAACCGAATTTCAAAAAAAATACCAAGTAGCGCTCGAAGAATTAAAAAAGCGTCTCGAAAAACGCAAGGGCAAGAACGACCCAATGATGGACGAAGAAACTAAAGGACAAGATCATCGCAAGCGAGATTTTGATAATGATGATCAACAGATTCGTGATAAACAAAATTACCGTGACGATAGAGAGTTTGATGGAGATTCAGTTGACGAAGCGGGGATTCGACGAATTAGATTTTTACGACGGTTGCACAGATTGCGAAATGAAAGTCCATCAGACAAACAGTGAATCTAAAGTTTAAGACGAAGAGGAAAGCACATTCTCTATTTCTCTAACATCGTAGCCATGACGATTCATTTCATCTTCAAGGATAGGTAAGCATTGTCTAAGTGTGTCCTTGTCTAAGCGTTTCCATTTTTCTTGTCGACTCGGATCCACCATTTCGTCAATTTGCTCTTTGATATTGTCTGTAAGTTCAAGTTCAAAATGGTCAGCAATTCGTTGGTATTCCTCTACAGGTGCCAAGACAAAATCTTCATACCTAATTCGAAGAACTTTTGAGGGGTCAATATTCTCTAGATCTTCTTCTGCTTGCTTGGAACAGGCGACCCATTGCTTGCAAATAAGTTCTTCAAGTGATATTTGTTTTAGGTCTTCATAGATGCCGGGGTATCGAACCCCCCATATCGAAAAGTATTCTTTTCGAAGAATGTAGTGTCGATATCGATCTACAAGAAACCTCTTTAGATAGTGTGGGATTTGTGTTTTTGGACATTCCAAAAATCTCACCCAAAGATGATGCCAATTACTTTCAAATTTCCACCGAATCTCTGCAGAACTTAGGTTTGCGAAAGGTTCCCTTATAATGTACAGGTACTTTGATTCTGGGAATATAGATTCTACATATGGAATTCGCATAATATTCGAAGGTGTTTTTTCCATAATCCTACGATTTCCATGAGATCGTTGGTGTTTGATAAAACGCTTTCGAATGTATCGTTTAACTCGCTTTGTGGCGTCTTCCGAGGTGAACCTATCGTGTCGTCGTCTGGGCGCGCCATACACCCAAATTGTTCTTGGCTCATACCAACTTTCTACCTCCTCGTGCAGATTGAAAATGTGATGAAACATCGTGGTACCTGAGCGAACATTTCCGATTAGAAATATAGGTGGTTTTAGATCGTTGTTAGTTGACATGATATTTGGTAGTAGTGTACAAACCACCGGGGTTCTTGATTCGTTAAAGTGACTACTCAGTTACTCTATTGCCTCCAACACGACCACTTGGGACACGGGTGTTTTCTTGGATGATTTCTTTCATCTCTTGTGGATGCTTTCGATTTGCTCGGATGAAGATAGTCTCACCACTATTTGCGGGTTCAGATAGTCCATACTGACATACTTCGGGCTTTGGTGGCTCCACAATAACCTTTTTCCCCTTCATTGATTTTTCCCAAGCTTCTGATAATGCCTCGAGTAACTCAAAATAGTATTTGTGCTTTTGATCAAGTGAGCCCCATTCGCTTTCCTGAGAAAAACCATAATTGTCCCATAAGATTATTCCTTTTATTCGATGTTGATTTCCAAACTCATCGATCCAAGATGCCCGCAAAGCTGCGTTGACTTGCTTAAGAAAAATCTCGTCTGGAACGAAATCAGAATGACCTACATCAGGACCGCAATATCTCACTGAAGCGAATACAAAGACGGGCATTCTTCCTGCGGCAAGTTGTAGCACATTTGAAATATGTTGTTCTGCTTGACGAGACCGATCTAGCCCAGGTGTGCAATTGTATACATCAGGATAGAGAGCATTACACGAACTGATGAGAGGTTCTAGAGATAGACCTTGATCAGTCCAAGATTCACTAGTGTTTCGTAAAAGAGGAAGTCCCCAGTATCCCCACTGTGAAGAAGGTCGTATGTTATGAGCGACTCGAATTCCTTCAGAATACACTCCTAGGATTTCCCTTAATCTATTTGGGAGAATTGTTTTTGCTTGTAATTCTTTCCACCAAGGTTCCTCGTAATCTAGTACAACAGGTCCGCAATAATTAATAGGAAGCGTTTCATCAGCCCATTCTGTGAAATGACTTATATTCTTATTTGTAATTTCACCCGAAGCATTAGTATCTACACCTCCGTGATAGGCAATTGGCACCCTAGTGATTCCACGCCCAGTTGTGTAGGTAATGGTAAGTACTCCTTGATCAGCAGCGGTCCATTTTATCGAATTGTAGATGATGGGTTTCCAGTCGCAAAAAGAGGCTGCAACAAAATTGTTACACAACACCGTTGAGACAACAAACAAAAACTTTTTACCAATCACAAGCCTATTTTACAGCAAATTTTGTTGCTAGTAGTCTTGTCAATTGAGAACAAAATATTGCTCGAGTGAATTATTGCCGTATTCCCTTCGAATTACCCGCGAGGCATAGTGGATCTCTAATTCTTGGGGGAGCCGCAGTAATGAATTATCCGATACCATCCCAAAGACCTCAATGGAACGCACTGATATTTATCTAGAAATTATTACGACTCAGCCCTGGCTCTTGTCGCCATTTATTTTTGCCTTCATCTCCTACTTCCTTGTCCCGAAAGCCAACCGGTTATTTTTGTCTATCGTACTGCTTGCCCCTTGGTTACAAATTGGAAGTGCCCAAGAATTAAGTTTAATTGCAGCAGCAGCAAAACTAACCTCAGGTTTCGCTTTTTTACTTGTAGCGTTCTCAGCATTGACACATCCAGGACCAAAGAGAAAGATACCTGCAATTTTGTGGATATATCCGTCAATGGCGATGGTGTGGATTGTCGCAATATTAGGAGTGCAAGATCCAAGTGTTGGGGTTGTTTTAAGAATTCAGTGGTTGTGTTTTACAATTTCTGCACTTGCCTTGATTAGCACAGTTGTGACTTATGCTGATTTCAAGAGGATTATTAATGCTTTTACGGTTGGATGTTTAGTTGCTCTAGCTATACCAATTTCTGCGCTAATTTTATTCCCCGGGGATTCGTTCTTAAAGGGAGTTGGGCGATTCCAACCTTGGGGAACAAACTCCAATCAGATTGGAATGCTTTTTGCCCTTTCAGCTCCTCTGCTTGGGTACGCAATGATGACATGGCCAAAAAAATATAAGCCATTCTTGATCTTCATGCTTTCGCTTACCCTAGGGATGGCTCTTCTTACTGCAAGTAGGCAAACGAATATTGCGATTGTAATGACATCATTTCCAATTATTTGGGTTCTATCTAAGAGACCTATCATCACAATTCTTGGTGTTACAATTGCAGCTCTTGGGTTAGGATGGATTATGTCAATTGGCGCCGACATAGCTCCAATGGAACGGATGACCAACTTAGATACTGGGAGACCACAGTTGTGGCTTAGATATATCACAGAAGTATTTTCTCGTCGTCCGCTGACTGGGCTGCTTGGAACAAATGACGGGTATTATTTCAAATCTCCTATCATTGGAATGCACCCACATAGTGCGTGGATGAACATGATGTATCACGGTGGACTGATGTTGTTTGTACCAATGTTTTCTTTAGTAGTTTACTCAGCCTACTCAGGTCTTCGTGTGTGGAGAAAACGAAAACAAATTGTCGGAGATCCCTTACTTTATAGTATTTCATACCTGCTACTTCTTGCTATGTATGTTCAGGGATGCTTTAACCAAGTAGTCTATTGGCCTACATACACTTGGTCGTTTTTGCATGTTGTCATGGCTAGTTTCTATATTTGTTTATGGAGTGACATTCGAGATAGTGGTGTCAGACGCGTTCTTAGGGATGAGTGGGATTTGTTGGATGACGAAGAACCTGCAGAATTAGAAGATTTTACTGACTATCGAGTACCCGCTTAACGCTTTGTTAATTGCAGGACAAGGCGTTGAATTCCCCTTCGTTCTCGTTTAGATAGAAGGAAACACCAACTTGTAACTGAGTAGGCAATCCCATAACAACAAACACTTCCGATGACCCCCGTCCACTTCATAAGTTCGGCATCTGAAAAATAGTTTGGTATCAACAATGTTGGAGCGACAGCAATTGCAATTGCAAGGGGTCGAAAGGAAGGTCGGAGTATTTTTCCTAGCGTGAGTCCAACGCTTTTAGCAGAAACTTGCGGCATGATAATCATGTGTACAACAAAGAAAACGACCGAATAAGCGATTGCCGCACCTGTGAATGCGATATTTATTGGTAGTATAAAAATGAGTAAAACAGACAGGATTGGATTGAATATTCCTCCGGCAAACACATATGGTGCATATTTTCTTATATGACCCGCGCCATAGAACAACTTCATCCAACCGTCAGAAACGGCTCTGCACGCAAGACCGATGACCATGATTTTTACAAGTATTTCTGTATCCGGAAGGACAACAGCATGGTTTGGAACACTCCTTCCTACCCACATTCTAAGAAGCGGTTCAGCTAAGACAAAAACAACAACCATGGCTGGGAAAGCAACAAATCCAAGCATCCTAGTGCTATGTCTGAACATTGATTTGAGAGTCGTGTGATCTTCTGTAGAACTAAGCCGTGCGCTCACCGAATCAAGACCAAAGGTAAGTCCCAGAGATGCCATTCGAATGTAACTGACCAATCTTAGCGCGATAGAAAAGACTGCGTTTCCCCACAACCCAAAGAAATAATTCATAATGTAGTTAGCAACTCGCTCGTGAAGATTCATTGCACCAACCACGCCGCTATTCCAACCAAATGTGCCTGCAACTTTTTTCATCGCTTCGCGGGTCGAACCTCTGTAAGTTGGAAACATTCGACGATCGACTATAACGAATCCACCGATAAGAAGGAGAGTACTAGCAACACCGATTATCATGATGATGTATCCAAATAGGGTAAGCCCTTGGGGTAAGTCAGTTACATTCAAAATGAGAAAGGGGATAATTGTTGCGATCAAAAAAGCACTTCTAGAAGCAACCGTCCATAAGTTATGCCAGAAAAAATGTTCGCGAACTACGAGCATGTTAATTGTCGGGGCAAGTAAGACAACCAAACAAGTTGAAAGCCCAGAACAGGCGGTAATCCATTGAGCAGAGCCGAGCCAGTTGGAAGGAATATCTAGAACTGGTAAAAGCAAGAATATGATTCCTGCGAAAACCAGTGCAGTGAGGATTGTGACATACGCGCTGACGAGGAATGCAGCTGCGAAACTTGCTTGAAATTTACCATCTTCTCTTCGATGCCAAGCGTCGCCAAGTTCTCTGACCATCGAACTTCGCATCATGTCTTGTAACATTCCCCCAATTCCAACAGACGAGCCAACTAGACTAATAAGACCAAATCCATCCATCCCAAGCCATTTGATTTGCAGTGGGACAGTGGCAATTCCCATTGCCATTGTTGCAATGAGACGGCCATAATTCGTGCTGATTCTTAAGGCACCTTTTCGTTTTTCCGATTGCACCTCATTGGTATTAGAGGGCATTATCGGACTCCATATCGTCGATATTTTGAATTTTGTTGGCTTTCTTGTAAATAGCAGTTGTCATAATTAGATGCTGCATTATGCTGTTCTTAGAGAATTTAGAGAAAATGATACGGCTAGATACATTACCAAGTTCGGCATACGCGCTACTTGTTATAGGTGGCACTATTGTCTCATCGGCAGAAGGGTATCAGTGTGTATGGAATTTTGCACCGCAGAATCAATACGACACTAGTGATGGTGTTTTAGCAGAAACAACGGGAATTGATACCGCAGATTTTAACGGTGATGGTCTTCTAGATGTTGCTGTTTCAAATCGGAAAACCGACGAAGTTATGCTATTTGCTGGTGACGGGGCTGGCAATCTCGCCTTCCTCTCTAGAGCAAGCGTCGGAGTAGGAGCCATACCGAGGTATGTCGTAGCGGGCGATTTTGATGGCGATGGTGATCTCGATGCTGCTACAGCAAACTGGGAAGGAGGATCAAGTCCAACATATCTTGGCGGGTCAGTTTCGATTTTGCTGAATGACGGTATTGGAAATCTCTCAGTATCCGATGAACTTTTCTATTATCGATCAAGCTGCATAGCAGTATCAGATATTGATGGTGATGGTGATCCTGATCTTATCGTTCCACATTGGGATCCAGCAAATGGGAGCTCGGGTCCGGGAATTACGACCATCCTTTTGAATAATGGCGATGCAACATTCAATGGAATAGATGTTCCAATCGGAAGGTTGCCCCGAGGAGTAGATGTTGGAGATCTTGATTCTGATGGTGATCTCGATTTTGCGGTATCGAATCTTGGAGATAACACCGTTACGATTATAGAAAACCTTGGAGGGGGAACTTTTGCAACAGTAGCGAGTGTTTCCACGGGTCTAGAGCCAAGATATGTTGCCATTGGCGACTTGGATCAAGATGGTCTAGGAGATCTAGCTGTCGTCCACAAGACAAATAATGAACTTTGGATTATGAAAAATCAAGGCGGCATGGTCTTCTTGGGAATTGGCACATATCCAACTTCAATCAATCCACACTCCACGACCATTGATGACATTAATGGTGATTGCAATCTAGATGTGATTGTTTCTCATGTGGGAGCGAATTGGGTCTATGTTTACGAGAATGATGGGTTTGGGGCTATCGTCAATACCGTACAAATATTATCTTTGAAGGGGCCTGCACATGTTATCACTGCAGATATCAATGAGGATGGAAGATCAGATCTATTGACTGCAGATGCAAATGATGGAGGCTATACAAGTATTCACTTGAACAATGTACACCAAGGTGCGTGTGGTTGTAATGGTGATCTAACACTTGACGGTTCTGTTGATGTCCTTGATGTTCTTGAGTTGCTTGGTGGGTGGGGATCCTGCCAACCACAATCATGTTGCACATCTGATTTGACAGGAGATGGTTTTACAAATGTTATGGATCTACTTGAGATTATTGGTCTATGGGGACCTTGTGTTAGGCAATAGACTCCTTAATTCAAACTATCAAAGTCACATCTGATATATTTCACATCATGAACTCGCCAGAAGTTTCTGTGATTACATTTTTGATGGTGGGATCCCAAAGGTGTGGAACAACATGGACTGCAGCTGCACTGAGCGATCACCCTGAAGTTTATCTTCCAGAGAAAAAACAATCGTATTTTTTTGACCGGAATTACGATAAGGGTATCGATTGGTTTATGGAGCGATTTTCTGGGGTCGAGTCACAGCACAAAGCTGTGGGTGAAATAGCAACAGGATACTGCCTTATTGATGCTATACCACGAATGGCTAAACATTTTCCTGACATCAAGTTACTAATGGTAATGAGGAATCCTGTGGACCGAGCCTACAGCAACTTTCAAACGAGACAAATTGAATCAAATTGGTCAAGTTTTGAAGATGCAATCGAATCTGATCCAGACATTCTTGAACGCGGTCAATACAGTGACCAAATAGATGAATTACTTAAACACTACAAGCCAGAACAAGTTCTTTTTTTACTATATGACGACCTGTACTCGGATGATCGTAGTTTTTTAAAAACAATTCTTGATTTTATTGGAGTTGACTCATCCATAGAATCGAAATTAATTGGTCAGAGAAAAAATGCAGCCGTTTTTCCAAATTTACGAAACATTCTTCATAAACTTGGGCTTGACCCCGTTGTTCGCGTATTTCGAAAATCGTTTTTTGGAGATTGGTTGAGGAGAAGTCGCAAGAAAAAAGGTAGCGCATATTTACCAATGAATCCTAGAACCAGAGAAAAACTGATTGAACACTTCCACCCCTACAACGACAGGTTGGAAACGCAGATACAGCGTGATTTGTCTCATTGGAATAATTAAATGAAAATAGGTATCTTTGTTTCAGTTGTAGCGGGGCAGAAGGGATTTGAAAGCAATGTTTCAGGTCATATTCAAGTTCCACTTCAAAGCATCGAAGAACTGCGTAGCAAAGGTCATGAAGTTCATCTCATTACAAATGTTTTTGGTGAAGACCGTTCACTGCCGTTTTGTTTAGCTAAAGATATGCGGATTCATTTTGTAACCGATTCTCGTAAGAGAGGAGGTGTCCTTGAACGAACGGGAGAACCCGGAGAGGGCATTAGTTTTAGGAAATTGTTACGACAAGTTTCTGAAATAAAAAAAATATGCAAAGAGCAAAACTTTGATGTCTTGCATCTGTTTGGGCACAACAGAATGGCTCATCTAGCTGGCGGCTTGAAACTTTTTGGAATAAAAACACAAGTAGTTGTAACAATCTTTGGCACCTTTAATCCAGAGCGATTTTCATGTTTTAATAAAAGATTATGGAACCGAGTAGATGCTACTGTGACTGCGACGGAGTATGTGAAAGCTAATTTAGAAAAAGAAGGCATACCTTCAACGCAAATTACTCACGGAATTATTCGTGATATAGTCCAAGAAGCTGATTTGGAAAATTTGGAGGCGCCAAACCGAGTTTTGTTTTGGAGAGACCTAACCGTAGATAATGGAGCTGATGTTGTCATTGAAACCTATCAAAACTTAGCAGGGAAATACCCAGACATTAATTTTGACTTCGCTGTCCGACAACACTGGGATCCTATTGAAGGTATCGAAGAAATTGCAGCAAACTATCCAAATATCAATGTGTATCATTTTCCGTATGAAGAAGGAATAACCCTTCCAAAATTACTTCTGGAATCTATTTGTGTAATCATGCCAATTCGGAACATGAGTATTGATCCGCAACTTGTTATTGCAGAAACATTAGCGGCTGGGATTCCAATCATTACAACAAACCAGCGATCGAACCCAGAGTTCGTGGTTGATGGTGAGACTGGTTACCTTACTGAATTAGGTGATATTGATGCAACCTCAACTGCGCTTGATGAAATGCTTTCCGATAGAGAACGAACCGCGAAAATGGGAATAAAAGCAAAAGAACATATTGACTCTAATTGGAACTGGGACAAGTATGTCGATGAAATAGTTGAAGTCTACAAACGAGTTACTGATTCATAACTCGTCGATAAAGATCTATATACCCGTTGACAACGACATCTCCTGAAAATGTATCTTCAACCCACGCTTTTCCAGCCCTTCCCATAGAAGTTCGAGACGCACTATCTTCAAGTAGATTGCTAATCGAAGTGATAAGGCGATCTTCTCTTTCGTCAATTATCAATGCACCTCCACTCGCTTCAAGTTCTGGCCAGATGTCGACCCCCTTTGTGGTTATGACTGGTAATCCACTAGCCATTGCTTCTGGAATAACAAGACCAAAATTTTCTTGGCTTGTTGGAAGAACAAAGATATCTGCTGCCCGAAACAGCGCAGTTTTTCGATCTCCTTCAACAAATCCTGCAAATTCCACACACTTATCAAGATCAAGTGTTGTTACTAGTTTTTGTAACTTCCGTTCGTAATCAGGTTCGCCACTTCCCGCGATGATGAAACGGACATCGTGCAACTTTATTATTTTGGCAGCAGCGGCAATTAATTTTTCGATACCTTTTTTGTGGTGCAACCTAGAAAGAAAAAGTACTATAGGGCGGTCTTCACCTCTTGGTGGCCAAAACTTATCTGAGTCAGAAGTTGGAGGTGGGTTTAGGTATTCGTTTGGATCGAACACCAAAGGTACGACTTCAAGGGTACCTTTAGGAGTCCATCGTTTGACCTGAGCAACTTCTGCTTTTGCAGTGCAGTGAATTGCGGAGGAGTTGTGTAGAAACTTTCTGCCACCAAGTAAAAGGTACAACCTTTTTTTTAAAGTTTGGTTATCCATGCACCAATCATCAAGCATGCCGTGAATAGAAATAATATATGGAGTCTTGCATGCACGAGCGATTTTTGCGAGATGCCTATTCGCCGGCTCCCACGGC
>JACKQG010007045.1_pt1 | contig 11532 bp, 10 predicted proteins | sample 8237621 | NCBI WGS metagenome assembly JACKQG01 (sample SAMN15677084, study PRJNA649215) | marine metagenome | biome: marine; feature: Black Sea; material: saline water; isolation source: suspended particulate matter (SPM) from the Black Sea western gyre | collected 2013-06-09/2013-06-10 | depth... | reverse complement strand
GGATGCAGGGAGGACGTAGAGGGCCTGACTGGTCCCCAGCTATAAATCCGGCTGCCACGCCACCAGCGAAGGAGCGGTCCGTATTCAAGACCAAACCAGTAACTCCTGCCACAACCGCGGAAGGCGTATTGGCGTGACTTACCAAGGCCTGATGGAATTCCCTTGCCGGTCACCATGGGGCGCCGACGGCAATACTCAGCCTAAGCTGCACACCAAACAGTGCCTGTTCATTTCTGACGACTTGCACCACCAGGTCGCCAGCCGCCCGGGCAACCCAGATGGCGGAATGTTGTGCCAAGACTGCCACACAACCATTGATATGCACGGTGATGGCAACATCTTCGGTACTACGCTGGCTCAAGTGGAAATCGAATGTCAGGACTGCCACGGCACACCAGACACATATCCTTGGGATCTGCCTTTGGGCTACTCCGAGGAGTTCGGCCGTAATCTAGGCACCATGGGACGTGGACTGTCTGAAAACGCGTTGCCTGAAACCATGAGTTTCGCGACGGCATACCCGGCCGAAGATGGCTTCCTGAAAACTGCTCGCGGCAACCCATTCGGTAACGTCGTGCGGATGGGCAATAAGGTCATCATGCACTCGGCAACTGGCAACGATTTCGACGTTCCAGTGCTTGCTGAGTTGAGCCGCACTGATACCTGGAAAAGCCCCGACGCCAAGGTCGCGATGGAAGCGGTAGTCAAGCACGGCGACAGTCTTGAGTGCTACGCATGTCACGCGTCTTGGGTGCCACAGTGTTACGGCTGCCACGTGCAGGTCAACTACGGCTTGGATGCCAATGGCGATCCTTATCAAGACGTCGACTGGGTGGCTTCGGCCAATAGCCGCACCGATGATGGGGAAACTGCGGAATCACCGCTTGGCACTCCTGGTATCAAGAGTCCTGGCAAAGTTTTTGAAACTCGTTCTTACCTGCGTTGGGAAGAGCCGATTTTGGGTATTAACGGCGAAGGTCGTGTTACTCCTTTGATGCCTGGTTGTCAGGTTGTGTTCACTGTGATTGGTCGCGATGGCGAAACCAAGGCGTTGAACATGACGGCACGTTCGGCGGACGAAGCGCAGGAATTGGGCCAGACCCGCTTGCCATTCGCTTACGACATGGCGCCGGTCCAGCCGCACTCTGCTCAGCGCAAGGCACGTACTTGTGAGAGCTGCCACAACAACCTGAAAACACAGGGTTACGGCATCTCGGGCGGTGTATTCCAAACTCGTTACACCGAGGACATCATCGAAGACTTGATGGATCAGAAAACCGGTAAGCCGATTCCGACCAACTACAAAGTTCAGATCCAGAAAATTCCTGGCATGGACTTCGACTGGTCAACCATCGTCAACGCTGACGGCGATCAAGTGCAAACGGTTGGTACACACTGGCCGATGTCGCGCTCGCTCACCAAGGCGCAACGGGATGGCATGAACCGCACCGGCTTGTGCATGGGCTGTCACCAGCACATGACAGATGTAGAGCTCTGGGGCAAGGTCGCCACTGACGGCGTCATGACCGACGAGCAACACTTTGAGTTAATGAACCAGGCCTTCCGGGCATTCGCTGAATCCAAAGGCAAATAACTAACGCATCCGGGTCGGGGCTTCGGCCCCGGCCCAACGCCACCATGCGATCACCCCTTCAAATCCTTGTTGCACTGGCGATACCCGTCGGTGTCATCATTTGGGCGTTCAACCGACCTGAGGTCAGCGCTCAAAACGATCCCAACCAACCGGCCGACGTCGTCGCTATGGAAGGCGCCGATTCCGCAGGAGGGCAGGCTTCTGGTGTAGCAGCAAACCAAAAGCCGCACGCAGATATGGATGGCGGCAGTGCTGACCCACATGCTGCACTGGCGCCCGCAGCGCTATACGAAATTGCCCTTCGCCATGCCAATGAAGGCAAACACGACGCGGCGATCGGCCACCTGGATCAAGCGATCCAGCAAGACCCAGAAAATCCAATTTTCTTCGCCGCTAGGTCGACGTCGTACTTGGCCTTAGAGGATCGCACCTCCGCGCTGCGCGACATTGAAATTGCGGTCAAGCTGTCCAAGGCTAAGCCGGACTTTTTAACCGGGATGCTGGTGAATCGTTCACAGATTTACCGCCAATTCCAGCGCGATCCTGAAGCCTTGGCTGACCTGGATCAGGCGCTGGAGTTGAATAAAAATTACGTGCCAGCGCTGTTTAACCGCAGTCATATCTACTTGAACCAGAGCGAGACGGATTTGGCGTTGGCGGATCTTGACCGTGCGATTTTGTTACAGCCAGATTATGCGTCTTTGTACTTCAACCGCGCGATGGCTTATGAAGCCAAGGAAGATATGGAGAAGGCGCGCGCGGATATGGGGCAATTTCTTGGCCTGACGCGCAGTAATGATCATCAAGATCTCGCCCACGAGATTCTCAAGAGTTGGAAGGAGGCAGGCAAGTGAGGTTTTTGATGGCTGTAGTCCTGATTGGTGCAACATCATGCGCTAAAGACGAGGCGGTTAACGCGTCCCAAAATGCGCTGGGAAATGCACAAAATCAGGCTGTGGTTGCCTCGTTGCAGGGTCCGCCCAAAGCACCCCCTCTGAACGGAGAAGAAATGATCCAAGTCGCTCAGAAAACGGGGTTTGCGTATGATCGTTTTGTTGATTTAGTGGCTGCTAGCGGGCTCGAATTCGAACTTCCAACCGGTTTCTTGTTTAAGCCGGGTGTGCAAGATAAAAATATGGCTTATGAAGGACGCTTAATTGCCGCTGACGGCAATTTAGAAGTGCGCCTCGCGATTCGTCCCATTCTTGGAATGGAGCTAGAATACCGCGATCCGCATTCTTCGGCTCCCGAGCCAAACCACATTTACCCATTGTTGGAACAGTCCGTAATCGACGGAATTTCTGACAATACTGCTGATCGGAATGAAGAGTTCGGCGACGACGCTCTGGCCCAATACAACGCTGATTGGGGCGCCGCTCACCGCCTAATTCCGGACTCCAATTTTGCGCCCAACTTCAAAGAACTGTTGCTCATCTGTCTGCACGGAAATAACCGTGCCGACGTCTACATCATGTTCTTGTTCCAAGACGGTAACTTGGCTTCCTCCGCACTAAAAAGCAGTTTGCATTGTTTGAAATTCAAGCCTGTTACCACCGCCTCCAATGATGCTGCAACAGCACACGCTGACAGCAGCGGGCACGATTCAACCCCTGACGAAAACCCATGATTCCTCAATCACTCTCCCGTGGCGGACTACTGGCTCTTGGAGTCTTTGCCGCCAGTACTTTCTTCGGCACGGATGCTATTTCGCAGGAAGCGGACAGTCCGTGGAAATTCTCTGGCGACTTCCGCTTCCGCGCTGAATTTAATGACATGAGCGGTGTTTCCGACCGTCATCGCCAGCGCATGCGTTTCCGCGCCAACGCCACTTATACCTTTGACGATGAGTTCACCGTCGGCACCCGGATTACCACTGGTAGTCGTACCGATGCTAAGAACCCTCACGTCGATTTGGGCGGTGGTCTCAACAAGATGGAACTGAACATCGACCGCCTGTTCGTTCAGTACACGCCGGAATGGTTCGGTGGTGCATTTGTAGCAGGCAAGTTCGGCAACCCGGTGTACCGTAACCCAGTTTACGGTGAGTTGGTCTGGGATGATGACATCCAGCCTGAAGGTTTGGCGGTGGTTTACGGAATGGGCGATATGGGCCCGTTCTCTGATACCGGCTTCATTGGCGCGCAGATTTCTGTACTTGAGCAGAGCGCCGGCGAAGATTTTTGGGCCACCCTTTTGAATTGGCACGGCAAAGTCAAGCGCGATGACGACTCGTCCTTCGACGTAGGTGTTAGCTACTACCACTACGGCGACCCCACTCCAGACGGAAGTGGCGCTTTGTTGGGTGTTGGTAATGCTGTTGCCGGTGGCGAATTTGCCTCTGATTTCGGCATCATGGACGCAGTCGTGGCCTACAACACTGGCGATTTTGTCGTAAGCGGCGAGCTCATCAAGAACTTCCGCGCAGCCTCGGGCGGCGACGACAGCGGTTTCGCCTTTGGTGGTGCCATGAATACCGAAAGTGGCAAGTTTTACGCTCAGTTCCAAACCATCGAAACCGATGCCGTGTTCGCTGCAGTGTCGCAAGATGACTTCCTCTACACCACCAACCACAATTCCTACGTGGCTGGTTGGAAGACTGAGCTGATGGAAAAACTAGGCCTGCACGTGTGGGGCATGGCTTCTGAAATGGAAGATAATGGTGGTGCCGGTGACGAAACCGTTTATCGTTTCCGAGTTGACTTTAACTTTAAGTTCTAGGTTGGGCTTGCCGATAGATTGTTAACACCACTCGGCCTACCTCCTAGAGGCCTCCTGAAGCAGTCCGGTTTGTTTAATGCAGATCGGACTGTTTCCTTTTTTTCCAGCGGGTCCGTCGCGGCGGAAGCCGTTCGCTGCGCTGCCACGGAAACCGCCGCGACGGACCCGCTGGAAAAAACAAACAGGGCTTTGGGGCATGTAGAGGACTTTGGATTTTGAATTGATGGATACAGAATTGATCATTGAATAAATGTTGATGTTCAGCTGGCCATCAATAAATCATGGAGGCAAGGCACCTCTTATTCCGAAGAACCCAGTTTCAGGCTCCGCCTTGATATATGCCTCGGTGGAAAAGGCCGGATTCCGCGGTTTCCGTGGCAGCGCAGCGAACGGCTTCCGCGGAATCCGGCCTTTTCCACCAACCTAAACCCGAGCCGGAGCCTGAAACGAAGGCCGACGACCTTCGATCATGGAGGAAAGACCTTCGATTCCATCGGCGTGGGTAAAGGCAGCTCTTAGGTCGCGTAGTTCGCAGGCAAGCGCGGCGGGAAGGTCCAGCAGTGCACCTTCGTTGATTAGGTTTTCAGCTACCTTGAGGGCGTTGTAGCTCTTGAAACCCATGGTTTTGACGGCCTTGTCGAGCACTGGGTTGCCGTCGGTTTTGGCTTCGCCGTTGAGCATTTGGTCGACGGAGTAGCTGGCGAAGAAGTCCCAGATGGCTTGCCATTTGGCATCGGGGCAAGTGTTTGGGGCTACGCGTTCGGGGGCTTTGCCGGCGGCGGCGTAGGATTCGCAGGTGGCGTCGAGGCCGGCGAAATCGGTGACGGCGTCAATGAGGCCGATCTTCATTGCCGACTTGGCGTCTACAAATTGACCGGTGTAGACCAGGTACTTGGCGAGCGGGGCACCGACGCGGCGGGTTAGGCGTTGGGTGCCGCCCATGCCAGGGAAGATGCCGATGCCGGTTTCGGGGAAGCCAATCATGGCTTTGCTGGAAGCTACGATCCAATCACAACCTAGGGCCATTTCGGCACCACCGCCAAGGGCCAAGCCTTGCATGCGGGCGACGACGGGAACCGAGGCTGCAGACATGCCGTTTAGGATTTCATGACCGTGCGCGGCGAAGTTTTGGATGTTGTCGTAGGTGTTGGCGCGCAGGTGGTCGACGAAAAACTTGATGTCGGCGCCGGCGATGAAGGCTTTGCCGTTGCCACCGAGCATGACGCCTTTGCCGGTTGTATATGCACCTTGCATCGCAGCATCCAATTGCGCGCCGACGTCTGGGTTGAGGGCGTTCATGGCGTCGGGACGGTTAATCCAGACTGAAGCCATGGAACCGCGCACGCCACTCGCGACGAGTTGGATGGGAATCCCGTCGGCGGGGGCTTCGGCGAGCAGTTTTGGCATCGCCAGCTTCCATTTGGAAGTAATGGCTTCGGCCAGAGAGCGGGCGCGGTCGGCGCCGTTGCGGTTCACCAGCTGAATTGGGCCCATCGACCAACGCAAACCAACTCGTGCGCCGATGTCGGTGTCTTCCACCGACGAAACGCCTTCGTCTATGAGCTGAGTGGCGACATAAAAGACCACACCGAGTAGGCGATCGGCGACGGCGTCGAGCTTGGACTCGTCGATATCACCTTCTACTTCCCAGTCACCGCGACCGGATTCGACTTGCTCAGTGAGGGCGTCGGCGGAAAGGTAAAACGGGTGCAGATCCTGGCCCAGAGTGTTGGCGGCGTGCATGGAAATCGGCACGCCGGTCACGTTCATCAACTCGAACGGACCCATGCCAATGCGGAAGGCCTTTTTCGCCGCCCAATCAATGGTGGCGATATTGGCAATGCCCTCTTCCAACAAGCGCACCGACTCGTTAATCCACGGTACGAAGTAGCGGTTGACTACAAAACCCGGAGCGTCGGCGGAATCAATTGGGGTTTTGCCCATCGCTTCCTGTGCCGCCCAAGCTGCCGAATAAGCTGCTGGGTCAGTGCCTTCGTGGGCGATGACTTCGACCAAACGGTTTTTCGCCGGGTGAAAAAAGTAGTGCAGACCAACCACGCGTTCCGGGTTGGTTGCGGCCGATGCAATGTCCTTGACCAAAAAAGACGAAGTGTTGGTGCCCAAAATACAGGTCGGTTTGGTGACCTCACTCAAGCGCGCGAACACCTGGCGCTTGACGTCCAAGTTTTCAAAAACCGCTTCGACGACCAAATCGACGTCGCCTAATTGAGTCCAATCGCTGGTGCCGGTTATGTTCGCCAAAATGGCTTCGGCCTTCTCCGGGCGGAAAATGCGCCGCTCGACGCCCTGCTGCAGCATTTCGCGGATGATATTCATGCCGCGCTCGACCTTTTGATCGTCCAAATCAACCAGCACGACCGGCAGGCCTTCGGTGGCGATTTTTTGGGCGATGCCAGAACCCATGTTCCCGGCACCGATGACAGCAAACTTCTTTACTTCGTAACAACTCATGACAATTTGGTGGGGTGCCTATAGACCCCACGGGAGCGTATTCTACTCATGTTGTCAAATCCCACGACCCCTGTTTGCCGGTCGTAGACACAATGTTGACGACCCTTCCCAACCATGATTCGGCTGCAAAACGTCCATAAAAGCTACCGTAAAAACGGCCTAGTGACTCCGGTGCTTGATGTGCCGGAATTGGAGATTCCAGTGGCTCAGCGAGTCGCGTTGGTGGGGCGTTCCGGCTCGGGGAAAACTACGCTTTTGAACTTGCTATCGGGGTTGGTGAAGGCCGATTCGGGCTTGGTTCAGGTCGACGATGAAGACCTAACCACAATGTCTGAAGCAGCTTGCGACCGCTTCCGCGCGCGATCCGTTGGTTATATGTTCCAAAGTTTCCATTTGCTTGATGGTTTTACCGCTGTGGAAAACGTCGAATTGGGGGCCAGTTTTGCCGGTCGCAGTGGGCCGCGCAAGGAAGCTGAGCAGCTACTGGTTGCTTTGGAATTGGGTGAGCGCCTGCATCATTTCCCAGGTGAGTTGTCCATCGGCCAACAGGCGCGGGTGGCTTTGGCGCGAGCGCTGATCGGCAGTCCCAAGCTGGTGCTCGCCGACGAACCCACCGGCGCACTGGATGGCGAAACCGCGAATACCATTTTGGATCTACTGCTCAAAAAATCTTTGGAGCAAGGCGTCACCTTAGTCGTGGCCACGCACGACCTCGAAGTCGCCGCCGCATTTGACCGCATCGTTCGTGTGGAGGACCTGCAATGAGGCTGCCCGCACTGGTATTGCGCAACCTCAAACGTCGGCCGCTGGCCACTGCCCTGACGACGATTTCGGTTTCCTTAGGAGTGGGATTGTTCAGCGCAGTCGGAGCCCTTCGCGACGCCAGCGAGCAAGCTTTTCATCGCTCCGCCGGAGTTTGCGACCTGCTGGTAGGCGCCAAAGGTTCGGCCTTGGAGCTGACCTTGAATGCGCTGTATCACGTCGGTGCCAGCGCCGGCAATATTCCGTATCCGGTTTACCAAGACCTGCGCCAAACCAAGGGCGTGAAATGGTCGGTGCCGATGGTGGTCGGCGATTCGTACCGCGGCTTCCGCGTCATTGGCGTGACCGACGACCTGTTTCAGAAGTTGGAAGTACCGGATTTTGGCAAGTTGCGTTTTGCCGAAGGCGGCGGGTTTTCGTTTTCCGCCGCTCAGCTCGATGACTTCCACGCTGAAGTCGTCGAACATGCTGCCGCGTTGGCTGAGGATGAACACGACCACGACCACGAAGCCGACGACGGCCACGATCATCACGATCACGATTTAGCCGACCTCGCTGCTGAAAATGGTTGGTTTGTTGCCGTTATCGGATCCAAAGTTGCCTCCGAAACTGGACTTAAGCTGAACTCCACCTTCGAACCGGCGCACAACTTAGTAGAAGGCGGCGGCGATGCACACGACGAAGCCGAAAGCAAAGTCGTCGGTGTGTTGGAATCTACCGGCACCCCGCTGGACCGCGCCATTTTCATTCCAGCGGCGGCGTTTTATGCGATCGAAGGCCACCAAGCGACTGAGCAGTCCAGCTTCGGCGGGGCTTTGGACCCGCATGGATTGAGCGCCATAATGGTGCGAACTCAGGCTGGTTATTATCACTTACAGGTGCGCAGCAAGATTAAAAATCGTTTGGACGCGCAAGCGGTCGAACCGGTGCAGGAAATTCGCAAGTTGTTTCAAATCGTCGGCAATATTGATGGGGCGTTGCGAATGATTGCGTTGATGGTGGTCATCGTTGCGCTGACCGGCGTGCTGGTGGCGATTTACAACACCATGGGCGCGCGTCAGAAAGAATTTGCGGTGCTGCGCGCCTTGGGGGCGAAGCGACGCACCATTTTGGGCTTGGTCACCGCCGAATCGGCAGCAATTTCCCTGTTTGGCGGCGTCTTAGGTATGGTAGTAGCTGGTGTGGGAGTTACGCTGGCCTCTGATCAAATCCAGGAAATCACCGGCGTCGCTATCTCGCCATTACCAGATCTGCAGGATCTTCAATTCCTGTTGGCCATCACTGCCATGGGCGCACTTGCCGGTTTGGTGCCGGCGGCTCGCGCTTACCGCACCGAGGCTGCCCGACACTTGTCATCATCACTGTGAAATCATTCTTCATTGCCCTTCTGCTTGCACCGCTGCTTAGCGCGTGTGGAGATCCCGAACCAGCTCCGGTTGAAAACGGACAGGCCGTGGTCGGCGCCGAGGGTGAGTTGAAACCAGCGGTGGGAGGGCAGAGTGTAGATGCAGGCGACGATCCAAAGCCAGTCTCTGAGGCCGAAAAGAATCCACATCCACATCCAGAGTGGGCGACCTTAGAGATTGATCCCGAATCCGTGGTTTCGCAAGTTGAGCCTGAAGAGTTTGTGCGCAATATTCGTGAAGCGCTAAGACACCACGGCACGCTTGAAGACCCGATTCCAATCGACACCGATTTTCTAGGCGGTTGGGAGTTCGACGAAACCAAAATCGACCCGTTCCCACCGCACGTAAACGCAATCAAGGGCAAATACATTATCGTCAAGGGTTTCATGTTGCCCGACGTCGATTTTGAAGGCATTACCAATTTCCATTTGGTACGCAGCCTGTGGGGTTGCTGCTTCGGCGCACCACCGCGGTTGAACGAATTGCTGCGCGTATTTACCCCCGACGGAGAACCCATACGCTATACCTTTAACACCCTGGAAGTGATCGGCAAAGTGGATGTGGTTTTCGAAACCGAAGACGGTTTGATCAACGACTTATATCGCTTGCATGCCGAATCCTTAATCGAGGGCGAATTCGACGACCCGCTGGCTCCGGAAGGCGCCAACCCCGAAAAAGATTTGCAAGGCTTCTTGCCGGAAATGGAATTCTAGGTTTGCACGTAAATCTAGGAGCATAACTATGAAGCTGCCGGGTGATACTAGAGTTGCTGAAGCCTTTTCGGCCAATCCTTCCACGGCCCAAGCGGTGCGCGAGGTTGCCAGCCGCGTTGCCGAATCTTTGGGCGGTAATCCGGACTTGGCGGTAGTTTTTTTCACGCCTAGTCACAGCGAGGGCGCGCATTTAATTCGCGAAGGCATCCATCGTCAACTCGGGGAAATTGATGCGTTGATCGGTTGCAGTTCGAACCGCTTGATCGGTGGCGGTGCCGAACACGAAATTGGCCCGGGCTTAAGTTTGTGGGCGGCACGTTTGCCCGGCACCTTAGTGCAAGCGTTTGATCTAAAGCTGACTCCCGGTGAAGAACAGCGTTATGTACGCGGCTGGCCCGACGTCGGCCCTGAGGCTAGCGTGGTACTACTCGCCGACCCGGGCTCGTTCCCGACCGATTCGTTTCTGACCTCATTACGTGAAGGCGGCAAATATCCAACCCTAATCGGCGGCTTAATCACCGCCCCGCCGACGCCATGTTTGCTGGCGAATGAAGTCATAAAAAATTCGGGCGCCGTCGGCTTTGTGATGGCCGGCGCGATGCGCATGGAGCCGGTGATATCGCAGGGTTGCCGACCCATTGGGCCGACGTTTCGCATCACCCGCTGTGTGGATAATGTGGTTTTGGAATTGGATGGCGAATCCGCGTATGACCGCTTAGAAACTTTGGTTGAGACTTTGCCCGAAGCGGAATCGATTCGTTTCCGCAAATCGCCACACGTCGGCTTGTGCATGAATGAAAATGCGCCGGATGGCGGCAGCAATTTTTTGGTGCGCGCGATCATGGGCTTGGAGCCAGGGCAAGGTGCGGTGGCGGTGCCCGAGGAAGTGGAGATGGGGCAAATGCTGCAGTTCCACGCTCGCGATGGCGTCGAAGCGCACCAAGATTTTGAAAGCTTGTTGGGTATGACCAGTGGTTACTTCACCGAACCAGCGGGCGCGTTGTTGTTCGATTGCATGGGTCGCGGGCCGTCTTTATTCGGCCGACGCGATCACGATATTGAATTGGTGCATCAGCATTGGCCAAATTTACCCGTCAGCGGTTTCCACGCGTCGGGCGAAATCGGGCCATTGGGCGGCGCGCCGTTTGTGCATCGATTCACCGCTAGCATGGGTTTGTTGGTGCCCGATGAATCCTAAGACCAAAAAGGTTTACTTCGCAATCCAAGGCGTTGCGGTGCTTGCTTGGTGGACAGTTTTATTTTTCTGCCCCGAAATTCAACAGTACTTTTTATTACCCGACGCCGACCCGCTCACGTTGACCGCCTACCTTCCCGCCGACGGATTTTTAATCGGCTTCGGCTCGTAGTACTGCGCCGCACGCTGGCCGCAAGTTGCCGCGGTTCGCATTGCCTGGTTAATGGCCCGTTTGGAATGAGCTTGATCAGCTTGGCGATGATTTTCATGCTGCGGCCGGATTCAGTAGAAGCGCGTGGATGAAAAATTGGTTTCGACCGGCTAGGCGCAGAAGTGCAAAGAAAAATGTGACGCGGACGTTGCTGCAGTCGGCAGTCTTCTGGGGCATATTTTTGTGGTTGATTCCAGTTGCTATCCATAATTTTGAATCCGCGTTAAATTTGACCGCCCTTCAGTTCAACCGCCAAGCTGTGGCCGGGTGGATCTTGTTCGCGATTGGTGATCGCTTACAGTCTCGTAGGTGCGGTGATTTGGCATGTGTGGGTGCGGCCGCAGGAAGAGGCGGATTTGCTGGCTCGATTCGAAGAGGATTACCGTCGTTATCGGGATTCGACCACTCCATCGGACCCGAAGGTAGCCTCCCTGTCGCCCCTTTTACCCTCTCTCACCACC